>Ga0307992_1000241_pt1 | contig 35551 bp, 41 predicted proteins | sample EllFjometagen133_FD_203162 | JGI IMG/M metagenome (GOLD analysis project Ga0307992, IMG submission 203162) | Marine microbial communities from Ellis Fjord, Antarctic Ocean - #133 | ecosystem: Environmental > Aquatic > Marine > Unclassified | place: Southern Ocean | collected 2014-10-08
ATTAATAGAGACTAATGACTAAATTATTGATTGTCGAGTCACCGGCAAAATCAAAAACAATTTCAAAATATTTGGGAAAAGATTACATCGTCAAAGCATCAGTCGGTCATATTCGTGATATCCCCAAAAGCGCCTCCAAGAAAGCTAACGCTGTTGATATTGAAAATAATTTTAAACCAAACTATGAAACAATAGCCGGCAAAGAAAAAGTTATCGCCGACTTAAAAAGTGGGGCCAAAAAAGCTGATGAGGTCCTTCTAGCAATGGACCCCGACCGTGAAGGAGAAGCTATTGCTTGGCACATAGCTGAAGTCTTAAAATTACCTAACGCACAAAGAATTGTCTTTAATGAGATTACAGAAGAAGCTGTTCAGAAAGCAATCCTTCATCCCAGAGATATTGATCAAAATTTAAGAAAAGCTCAAGAAGCTCGTCGTATCCTGGACAGATTATTCGGCTATGGTTTAAGTGGTTTAATTTGGAAAAAACTTCGTTACGGATTATCTGCCGGAAGAGTCCAATCCCCTGCTCTTAGAATTTTAATGGAAAGAGAAAGGTTGATTCGTGCTTTTATCCCAGAAGATTTCTGGGTACTCACAGCTAATGTTAAAACTAAAGTCGGAGAAATGTTTTCCCTAACTTGTTCAGAAGAACCTCGCAGTGAAAAAAGAGTCGCAAAGATTTTAAAAATTTGTGAAAAAGACAAATGGATAGTCTCAGAAGTAACCGAGAAAGAAGCTAAAAGATCTTCTCGTGCTCCATTTATTACATCTACTCTCCAGCAAACAGCCAGTTCTCGTTTGGGCTTCTCTCCTAGTCAAACCATGATGTATGCTCAAAGACTTTATGAGGCTGGTTTTATCACCTATATGAGAACTGATAGTGTTAACCTTAGTACTGTTGCACAGAAACAGGCCTTAGCAGTTATTGATAAAGAATATGGTAAAAAATACCTTGATTCAAAAACCTTTAAGAGCCGTAGTAAAAATGCTCAAGAAGCCCATGAAGCTATTCGTCCCAGCAACCTAACTGTAGTAGATGCAGGTGCAACTAAAGAACAGCAACGACTTTATCAACTTATTCGTAACAGAACTCTCGCCTCTCAGATGAGTGACGCTAAATTGCTAAAAACCAAAATAATCACCTGTCTAGGAAAAAGAACTAAAGATGATGATAAAGATATTCCTTATTTTTCTATAAATGGTTCCCGCTTACTTTTTGATGGTTGGTTAAAAGTTGATCCAGATGCTCAAGGAGAAGATGTAGAACTCCCAGAAGTTAAAGTTAAAGATATCTTGGATATGCTCAAGATGAATATTGAAGCTAAGCAAACTCAACCTCCCACTAGATACTCTGAAGCTAGTTTAATTAAAGAATTAGAAAAAAGAGGCCTAGGTCGACCAAGTACATATGCGGCAATCACAAAAACGCTTTATAATAGAGGTTATGTAGAAAAGATAAACAAATCTCTCCACCCAACTGATACCGGTGATGTAGTTAGTTCATTCTTAGAAAATCACTTTGAAAATTACATCAGTGATAATTTTACCTCTAAAATGGAAAACGAATTAGATGACATTGCTGAAGGTAAAAATACCTATGAAAAATCTTTAAAAGATTTTTATTCTCCTTTTATAAAAGCTATTAAAGATAAAGAGGATATTGAAAAAATTTCCAACCTAGGCCCAGCAGAAGATAAATATAAATGCCCTAAATGTGGAGCTGGGATGGTTTATAAGTTAAGTAAAGCTGGTAAATTTATAAGTTGTGAAAAGTTTCCTGATTGTGAAGGAGCTCTCACTTTGGAAGGAAATGAAATAGAGGGTCCTAAGGAAACAGGAGAAGCTTGTCCTGATTGTAAGGATGGAAAATTGGTTATTCGAGAAGGACGTTTCGGAAAATTTATCTCCTGTTCAAATTATCCTAAATGTAAATTCATTAAGGAAGACGAGGAAGAAAAGAAAAAGAAAATGACGGGCATAAAATGCCCCACCTGTGGTGAAGGTGAAATGATGGAAAGAAGAGGACGCTTTGGAATCTTCTATAGTTGCTCCAACTATCCTAAATGTAAAAACGCCATTAAAACAAAGCCAACTGGAAATATCTGTGATTATCCTCGAGAAGAAAAAGGAGGGCAACCTTGCGGAGCTTTAATGATGGAGGGGACTAAAACTATTCCAGAAAGGTGCTCTGACAAATCTTGTCCTAATCATAACCCCCATAAATTACTCCTACTGAAAAAGATAAAAAAATAAGTGGTTTTGGCTTTAGCCAAAATCACTTAATAGTTCTAATAATTCTTGCTTTATTTTTGTTTTTTAGTATAATATAGCGAATTGAAGTTTACCTACCAAACAGGCAGGAAAATCGAAGGAAATGGAAAATCTATCTAACTTATTACCTTATATTCAAATATTTTTATCAATCTTGTTAATGATTGTTGTTTTAATACAGCAGTCTGACGCTGGGTTAGGCGGAACTTTTGGGGGTGAAGACAATTTCTCAGGAGGCCATACTAGACGAGGAGCAGAAAAAATTCTCTTTAATTCAACCATCATAATAGGAGTACTCTTTGTTGCATCAGCCTTTATAGCACTTATTATTTAACTCTCATTTTAAAAATTCTTTTTAACTAATTTTTCAATAATTCTTACAACTATTCTATAAACCACTAGATAATTTGCTTATGCAAAAAATAAAAAAGGTTTCAAAAAAATCAAAAAAGTTTTTTTCTTATATTTTATTTAATATATCAGATATCATAAAATCATTTTCTCAAATAGAAAAAATTATTTTTTATGCTGTTTTAGTAACCCTCGTAACAAGTTTAACCTTAATTTTAAATAATATAAACGAGTCCTATTTAATAGAAATCCCTTCACACGGAGGATCATTAACCGAGGGTGTTGTCGGTTCACCCCGTTTTATCAATCCTGTTTTGGCAACTTCAAACACAGATAAAGATCTCTCAGCCTTAATCTATTCTGGTTTATTAAAGGCAACAACCGAAGGAGAGTTAGTTCCTAATTTAGCCAATAGTTATAGCATCTCAGAAGATGGTTTTGTTTACCTTGTTGAATTAAAAGACAATATTTTTTTCCACGATGGTTACCCAATTACGACAGAAGATATAGAATTTACCATCAAGATGACCCAAAACAACATCATAAAAAGTTCTAAAAGAGCTAACTGGGAAGGCGTAGAAGTAAAAAGACTGAATGATAAAGAAATTCAATTTATCCTACCTCAACCTTATTCACCTTTTTTAGAAAACTTAACCTTAGGTATTTTACCTAAACATATTTGGACAGAAATTAGCCCTGAACAATTTGCTTTTAGCCAGTTTAATATAAATCCAATTGGATCTGGTCCATATAAAGTTAAAGAAATAAAAAGAAGTTCATCAGACATTTTAGAAAAATATAACTTAGAATCTTTTGAAGGTTACTCCCTCGGAGAACCCTATATTTCAAAACTTAATATAAAACTTTATTCAGACGAAGAGTCGCTTCTAAAAGCTTACACAAATAAAGAAATAGGCAGTATTAATTCAATCAGTCCTGAAAAAGTATCTTTACTTAAAGAGAATCACCAAATTCTTTCTACTCCTCTCCCAAGGATTTTTGGTATTTTCTTTAATCAAGACGAAGCAACAGTCTTCACAAATAAAGAAGTTCGTACCGCTCTAAATATAGCTATTAATCGTGAAAAGATAATCGAAGAAGTTCTTAATAATTATGGAATAGCCATTGATAGTCCTGTGCCTCCTAAATCACATTACTACACAAAAAGTGATAAAGAAAAAGATAATTTAGAAATAGCTAAAGAAATCCTAGATTCGAATAACTGGAAAATTAATCCTGATGGTATTTTAGAAAAATTAACCAGAAAAGAAACAACTTTATTAAAATTCTCTATTTCTACAGCTAACACATCTGAACTTAAAGCTGTAGCTAATATCATCAAAGAAGACTGGGAAAAATTAGGAGCTCAAGTTAGTCTTAAAATATTCGAAATCGGTGATCTAAATCAAAATGTCATTCGACCAAGACAGTACAGCTCTCTTCTCTTTGGAGAAGTTATCGGAAGAGATATGGATCTATTTGCCTTTTGGCATTCGTCACAAAGAAACGACCCTGGTTTAAACATTGCTATGTATGCCAATATAACCACAGATAATCTTCTTGAAGAAATTAGAATAACCACTGATAAAGAAGCTAAGAAAGAAAAATTTAAAATGTTTCAAGAAGAAATAAGTACAGATGTTCCAGCTATCTTTATTTATTCACCAAAATTTATTTACATACTTCCAGAAAAAATAAAGAATATAAAAATAGAACAATTAACTATTCCTTCAGAAAGATTTTTAAATATTAATGAATGGTATATCGAAACCAATAAAATCTGGAAAATCTTTTCTAACTCATAATTATTAAACTCTTAAAACTATTATTAATTAATTTAACCCTATTATAAATTACAAGAACATGAATAACAAAAAAACAGAAAAAATTACTAAACCTGTAAAAAACAGGTTAACTACGACGACAATAAAAAAAAGCGTCAATTCTTCGCACATTAAGCCTAAACCTTTTAGAAGGCCAAAACCTATCCAAAGAGTTCAGCCTGACAAAAAATCATCCGATATATCAAATGAAAATATAAGGATAATTCCACTTGGGGGAGTCGAGGAGGTCGGTAAAAATATGATGCTAGTAGAATACAAGAATGATATCTTGATTTTTGATGCTGGTGTTCAATTTACTACTGAAGAAGACGCTCCTGGTATTGATTACATCATACCTAATACAAGATATTTAGAAGAAAAAAAGAATAAAATCCGAGCTTTGATCGTTACCCACGGACACCTAGACCATATCGGTGCTATCCCTTATATCATGGAGAAAATTGGGAATCCTCCTATTTACTCAAGTGAATTAACTTCTCTAATGATCCAGAAAAAAATGGAAGACTTCCCTACCCATCCACCACTTAATTTTAAAAATGTTAGCGCTGGAGAAAAAGTTAAATTAGGTGACTTAAAAGTAAAATTCTTTCCCGTCACCCACTCAATCCCTGGAGCTTTTGGATCTTCCATAGAAACGCCATTTGGAAATATAGTTATCACAGGAGATGTAAAATTAAAACATTTTGACGGTATCCCTTCAGAAAAGGAAGAGAAAGTTTGGGGTGATATTGGAAAAGACAATAATTTACTTTTATTCGCTGATTCCACCAACGTTGAAAAACCAGGTTATTCTATACCCGAAAAAACTGTCTACGACAATATAGAACAAATTATAAAAAATACTAATGGTCGTTTAATTATAGGAACTTTTGCTTCTCAATTCGAAAGAATGATAAAAATAATCGAGATAGCAGAAAAATACGGTAAAAAAATTATCACGGAAGGCAGAAGCATAAAAGTAAACATAGAAATAGCTAAAATGGCAAAAATGTTTGAGCCTAAAAAAGGTACCCTAATTTCTTCTAAGGAAATTGCTAACTATCCACCAGATAGAATTGTTGTTCTCGCTACAGGATCTCAGGGGGAAGAATTCGCTGCTTTAATGAGAATGTCTATCAAACAACATAAAAATATTTTCTTAAATGAAAAAGATACTGTTGTTCTATCATCTTCTATTATTCCTGGTAACGAAATATCAGTTAGAAAACTTGAAGATAATTTGTATAGACATGATTTAAAAATAATCCATTACCGAACCTCAGACGTTCACTCAACTGGACACGGTAACGCTCAAGAATTAGCTTGGATAAACAAAAAAGTTGGTGCTAAATTCTTTATACCAGCCTACGGTCACCACTCTATGCTAAAGGTTCATGCTGAAATAGTAAGATCTCTGGGTTTTCCTAAAGAAAATATTATTATACCCGATAATAGTTCAATCATAGAAATACAAGATCAAGGTAAAAAAATAATCATCCTAAAAGAAAAAGCCCCTTCAGGTATAATTATGGTTGATGGCTTCTCGATTGGAGGAGTACAAGAAGTAGTTATCCGCGATCGGCAAAACCTTGCCCAAGATGGAATCTTTGTTGTAATCGTTATGGTTGATTTAAGTACAGGTAAATTAAAAAAATCACCTGATATTATTTCAAGAGGTTTTATCTACCTAAGGGAATCACAAGAACTATTAAAACAAGCTCGTTATATCACCAGACAAACAGTTGAACGAATGATAAAAGAATCAAAACAAATTGATTTCGATGTAGTTAAAAAAGAAGTCACAGATAATGTTAGCCGTTGTCTATTTCAAAATACCAACAAAAGACCAGTTGTAATCCCTGTTATTCTTAGAGTATAAAAATATTAATTATTGTGAAAAAAAATAAATCTAAGTTATTGTTATATACATTAAGTTTTCTTACATCCTTACATATAGCTATTCCAGCTTATGTAAACTCTATTTTTATTGAAAAATTTTTACCAGTCGATAAATTAGAATTGGTTGGTTACCTATACACCATCAGTGCAATTATAACTGTGATTATTCTCTTAGGCATTCCTACTCTACTTAAAAAAATAGGAAACTTCCTGACAACTTTAATTATAGCAATTACCAGTATGGTGTCCTTATTGTTCTTAGCGTTTTCACAAAATACAACTCTAGTCCTAGTCTCTTTCATCGTTTATTTGATAATAACCTATACTATCTATTTTAATCTAGACATCTTTTTAGAAAAATATACCTCTGACACAAATACAGGTAAAGTTAGAGGAATTCATCTTTCCATAGGTAACGCTGCTTGGGTAATTGCACCATCTTTAGCCGGTTTTATGATAATTGGTAACGAGTATTGGAGGGTATATTTTGTCTCTGCTCTTATATTATTACCTTTTATTATCATCCTACTATCTGGTTTTAGAAAGTTTAAAGATCCTATCTATAAATCAACGTCATTTCTTAAAACCATTAAGACGATCACAAAAAATAAAGATGTTTGTAAGATATTTATGGTTAAATTTTTCTTGAGTTTCTTCTATGCTTGGATGACTATCTATACACCTATCTATTTATACAAAACTATGGGCTTTGACTGGAAAACCATAGGAGTTATCTTTACTATAATGCTTATACCTTTTGTCTTATTTGAATTACCTTTAGGCAAATTAGCTGATAAAAAACTAGGAGAAAAAGAAATTTTAAACAGTGGAATAATAATTATTTCTATTTCAACCATGGTTCTTTCTTTCCTCACCAATCAAGCTTTCTGGATTTGGGGTTTAGTACTCTTTGTTACGCGAATAGGTGCCAGTACGGTAGAAATCGCTTCAGAAAGTTACTTCTTTAAACATATCAATGCCCAAGACAGTGAAATTATTAGCCTTTTCCGAATTATCAATCCTTTAGCTTACTCAGTTGCTCCTTTAATTGCTTCTCTTGTCTTAATAATTATAGATATCCGCTTCCTATTTCTAACCCTAGGTATTTTCATGCTCTTAGGTCTAAAATATGGGTTAACTCTCAAGGATACTAGATAAAAAAACTATACAAAAGCATAGTCTTTTCAATTCCTAACCTCCGTTAGACTATCACAACGTGATTAGTAAATAAGTTATTTACCTTTCTCAGAGATATTAATACCTAATTCCTTTAATTGTTCTTTCTTAATTTCAGAAGGAGAATCCATCATCAAATCTCTCCCCTCGCCTGTTTTAGCAAAAGAAATAACTTCACGAATTGAAGATTCATTTAATAAGATTGTAACCAAACGATCTAATCCCCAAGCAATTCCTCCATGAGGTGGTGTCCCATGATCCATAGCCTCTAGAAAATAACCAAAATCTTTTTCTATCTGCTCTTCTGAATATCCTATAATTTCTAAAACTTTTTTTAGTCTTTCCGATTTATAATTTCTAATACTGCCACCGCCAATTTCAAAACCATTTAAAGCAACATCATATTGAGTAGCTATAATATTTTCAATATCTTTTTTATCCATTAAACTATCCATCCAGTCATCCTGAGGAGCAGAAAAAGGATTATGTGTAAATGTCCACTCACCCTGAGCTTGTGGATTATCAGAATCACTAACTTTTTCAAAGAAAGGAAAATCAACTACCCAACAAAAAGCTAACAAATTATGGTCTTCTTTATCCTTTCTTAAATCAGGTCTATCTGTTCCGTATTTTTCCATAGCTTCTTTATAAGAAATAACTGGAAATGGTTTTTCTTGAATGGTTTTTTCTGGAAAATATTTTTCTACCAAATCAATAAGTAATTTTTCATTTAAAACCATTATTTCTTCTTGTTTTACAAAACTCATTTCCAAATCAATTTGAGTAAACTCTGGCTGCCTATCACTACGAGTATCTTCATCTCTAAAACACTTAGCTACTTGAAAATATTTTTCAAAACCAGCCATCATCAGAAGTTGTTTATATTGTTGAGGAGCTTGTGGTAAAGCATAAAATTTACCATTATCTACTCGAGAAGGAACCACAAAATCTCTTGCTCCTTCCTGGCTTGATTTAGATAAGATAGGTGTCTCTATTTCCGTAAAATCTAGTTTCTCTAATTCATCTCTAATGAACTTTACTATTTTTCCTCTAATTTTTATATTATTTGTTAAACGGGGCCTTCTCAAGTCTAAGTAACGATATTTTAGTCGATTTTCTTCCCCAATTTCCTTTCCGTCAGTCAGAATATCAAAAGATGGAGTCTTAGCTTCGTTTAAAACTTTTATGTCTAAAACCTCAATTTCAACACTTCCATTAAGGTCTCCTTCTTTAACCATATTGTCTGGTCTTTTATTGATTTTACCTTTAACCTCAAGTACCCATTCTGAACGAACCATGTCAGCTACTTCATGAGCTTCTTTATGATTAGGTAAAACTACCATTTGAACTAACCCAGAAGCATCTCTCAAATCAATAAAAATTAATTTTCCATGGTCTCTTCTCACATTAACCCACCCAGAAATCTGCACCTCCTCATCAACTTTATTCTCTAAATCTTTTATATTAGTTCGCATATTTTTTATTTATTAAATTTCTACTTCAAGTAATTCATCTTTTTCAACATAAGAATCAACGCCTTGGGCTTCTTGTTGAATATCTTTTCCACATTCAAATCTTATAGTTGGAGATTGGTAATCATAGTCACAGGATAAAAAATGAGAAATGCATATTTCTTTGTCACTCCAACCCATGTCTCTCCCAAAATTATCTTTTTTGATATCTATTGAATCATCGAGATAATTACAAGCATCGATTGACCCTGTAACTCTTTCATATTCATAAGCACAATTATAACAAGAACCTTCAAAACTAGGAAATTTATCTGTGCCTAAATAATCCTGAACAATTTTTTTATCATTATAAGATAACTGATTAAATGCCAATTTATTAAAAACTGAACATAATTGAGGCTGTTTATTGGTAACGGCAAATAATTCAACACAAAATCCATCATTAATAATAATTGTGTTTCCTTCAAAGCTTTTACATTTCTTAAAACTGCTAATACCATTGCTAATGGTAACAGTATTAGGAATATAATTTTTATTTAAACAAAAAGATAGATCCTTTTCCCCTAAAGCTAATTCAAGAGCGTTGTTATATTCATCTCCGCAACTTGGGATTCCCATTATTGGGATTCCCGTAAACATCTTTCTTCCACCCAAACCGACAATGATAAACAAAATCAAAAGTACTAACCCAATTTTTATTTTTCTAGAAGACATAATTTATTATTTTATAATTCTATTCCTACCTTTTGACGAACATCTTTCATTTTTTCTTCAGCTTTTTGACGTGCTACTTCCCCACCCTTTTTTAATATCTCCAAAACTAATTCTTTATTATTAGCAAATTCTTTTCTTTTTTCTCTCAAAGGCCTAATAAAATCTTTAACATTTTTAATCAAAATATCCTTTGATTCCTTATAACCCAGACCGCCTTCAACATATCTTTTCCTTATTTCACCAAGTTCATCTTCTGAACTAAATAATTTATGAAGAGCAAAAATATTACACTCTTCTGGATCTTTTGGTTCTTCAACCCCTTTTGAGTTAGTAGGTATAGACATAATAGCTTTTTGGATTTCTTCGTCGCTAAAAAATAGTCCAATGGTATTTCCATAACTCTTAGACATTTTTTGACCATCTGTTCCTTGAATAGTTTCTGTTTCTTCTAAAATTTGATGTTTAGGTAATTTAAAAGTCTCCCCAAAAATACTGTTGAATTTTTCGGCTATATCTCGAGCATACTCAACATGTTGTTTTTGATCTTTCCCTACAGGCACCACGTCTGAATCTTGAATTAAGATATCTGCTGCCATTAAAACAGGGTAATCAAATAAACCAACATTAATTTCCTTATTTTTAGCCTCCGCATCCTTAAAAGCATGGGCTCTCATTAAATATGGCATTGTTATAATACAATTAAAAATCCAGGTTAATTCCGTCACTTGTGGAACATCTGATTGTTTGAATAGAACTACTTTTTCTGAATCCAAACCAATAGCTAAATAGTCTAAAACCAAATCAAAAATTCCCGATTGCATTTTTTCTTTATTTTGAACCGTAGTTAGAGCATGAAGATCAGCAATAAAAACAAAGGACTCAAAGTCATTCTGCATTTCCACAAATTGTTTCATCGCTCCAAAGTAATTTCCAATATGAGGTCGTCCTGTAGGTTTTACCCCCGACAATAATATTTTTTTATTTCCTGGCATAAATAAGTTTTTATTTTTTATAATAATGTCGATAAACGTCCAAACTCGTCGTGGGCCCCTGGTCTTCAGCAATATTTTTTGCCTCATCAATTGTCTCGAAAATGGCCTCTGGTGAAAAAAACCAAAACTTAGTCAGTGATTTAAATATATCTTTAATATCCCCTACTGACATAATTTCACCATTTTTCTTCCTAATTTTAATATTTTTTCTTCACCCTCTTCAAATTCAAGATTATGCTTATAATCTGCAATCTTTTCATCATTTATTTTTACAGCCCCTTCATCCATTTTTCTGCGAGCTTCACTTTTTGAGCTAACTAAACCAGTCTCAACAAGCACTTCTAATAATTCAAGTCCGGCTGTTCCTGTTTTTTCTATCAAATTATTTGGAATACTCTCATTCTGAAATTGATCCACAAAAGCCTGTTGTGCTTTTTCTGCTTCTTGTTTATTATAAATTATTTTAACTAACTCGAAAGCCAATTGCATTTTCAAATCACGGGGATTAACTGTTTCCTCTTTCATCTGAATTCTCATTTCCTCTATTTCTTCTATTGGTTTATCAGTCAATAATTCAAATGTATTAGCAATAAAACCATCTGTTAAAGACATTACGATTCCATAAATATTTTCAGCTTTTTCATCCAAGAAAATAGCATTGCTTTCCGACTTACCCATTTTCTTGCCATTGTCATCAGACAATAGCTTCATAGTCAAAACAAACTTTTCTCGATTATTTACAACCCTCTGCAAATCCCTTCCTCGCATCATATTAAACATTTGATCATTACCCCCAATTTCCAAATCAACATCCATCGCCACAGAATCATATGCCTGTGCTAAAGGATACAGAAATTCATGCAAATAAATTGGCTTTTCTTCTTCAATCCTCTTTTGGAACATATCTCTCTGAATCATCTGTTGCACTGTAAAATTGGAAGACAATTCAATCAAATCTCTAAAGTTTAGCTTATCATTCCATTCACTATTAAATTTTACCTCAGCTGGATTTTCTCCCTCAAAATCTAGAAGTATAGCCGCCTGTTTCTGATAATTTACCAAATTTTCTTTAATTTTTTCTTTCGTTAATTTAGGACGAGCAGCACCCTTATCAGTCGGATCTCCTATTAAAGCTGTAAAATCACCCACCAAAAATATAACTTTGTGGCCTAATTTTTGAAATTGAGATAATTTTTTTATTAGAGTTGCATTACCAAGTTGCAAAGACGGAGCGGTTGGATCAAACCCACAATAAAGTTTAATCTGTTTTCCAGACATCAACAACTTTTTTAAGTCCTCTGTTTTAGAAAAAATCTGCTCAACTCCCCGAGTTAACACCTCATCTATAGCTTTTTCATCAGTATTTACTTGCATAATATTCTTTTATTGTATCACAAAAAATTTACAAGCAAAATATATAATAAAGATAAAAAATCAAAAAGTTGGACCCTGCCTACCGGACAGGCAGGCTCCGAATTTTTAAATACCTTCCTTTTTTAGATCTTCAACAAGTTGTTTAGCTTTTCTAGAAAGCTTATTAGGTAATTTTATCTTTATTTTTATATACAAATCCCCCCTCATATTTTCACTAACAGGTGCACCTTTACCACGAACTCTTAACATTTCTCCATGAGTAACACCTTTAGGGATTTTTACCTTTATTTTTCCGTCCAAAGTCTCAACCGTATATTCAGCTCCCAACAAAGCATCAGAAAGTTTAACTGCTAAATCCATCTTCAAATCAGCTCCTTCCTTCCTGAAATATTTATGAAGAGTCACTCTTACCTTAATATATAAATCACCAGCCACACCACCAATAACAGCCTCTCCGGCCCCACTTAGACGGATCATCTCACCATTATTAATACCAGCTGGTATTTTAACATTAATTTCTTCTTGCTTCCTTTGAATACCCATCCCATGACAATCCTTGCATTTTTCCTTGGAAACTTTACCTGTTCCGTGACATTTTTCACAAACTCTAACATTAGAAAATGAACCAAAAAAAGATTGTTTAGTTTCTCTTACCTTCCCATTTCCATTACAAGTAGAACAAGTTTCCATCTCAGATCCTTTCTTAGCACCTGTTCCTTTACAACTTTCACAGAATGAATTTTTAGTTATCAAAATTTTTCTTTCAACACCAAAAACAGCTTCAGAAAAAGACACTTCTATATCAATAGAAATATCACTTCCTCTTTTTTTACCAGAACTTCTTCCACCAAAAAAATCACCAAATATATCTCCTAAATCAAACTCAAAACCCCCTTGTCCTTGTTGGTCAAAACCGCCAAAACCCCCTTGAGGACCAGCACCGCTGTTTCCCCCGAAAGCTTGTCCGTAAGCATCATATTCTGACCTCTTTTTTTCATCTGACAAAACAGAGTAAGCTTCGCTTGCCTCTTTGAATTTAACTTCATTTCCATCTTTTTTGTCAGGATGATATTTATGAGCTAATTTATGAAAAGCTTTTTTTATTTCTACTTTAGAAGCTTTTTTATCAATTCCCAATATATTATAGTAATCCTTAGACATATTTATTTATTATTTTCATCTGTCTTACCTTCATCATCTGAAGCACTTCCTTCATCAGCTGGTTTATATTCAGCATCATGTACATTCCCCTCTCCATCTGAATTAGCTTCACCCTCCTTTGGTTCTTCTCCACCAGCAGGAGCTTGTTTAGCCTGTTCTTCCTGCATTTTCTTCATAACCTCTTCCCCAATTTTTTGCATAGCAGCAGAAAGATCCTCATTAGCTTTTTTAATAACTTCGATATCAATACTGTCCTTAACTTGTTTCGAAGCTTCTATCTTAGCAATAACATCATTCTTAACTTCATCAGAAATTTTACCTTCATTTTCTTTTAAAGCTTTTTCTGCTGTATGAATAAATTGTTCCGCTATGTTTTTGGTCTCGATGGTCTCCTTTTTCTTCTTGTCTTCATCAGCATGTAGCTCAGCATCTTTTTTCATCTTCTCTACATCTTCATCTGATAAACCAGAGCTAGCTTCAATTCTTATAGATTGAACTTTCCCACTAGCCTTATCAGTTGCTTTTACGTTTAAAATTCCGTTAGCGTCAATATCAAAACTAACCTCAACCTGAGGAACACCCCTTGGAGCAGGAGTCACACCTTCCAAGATAAATCTACCTAAACTCTTGTTATCAGCTGTCAAAGGTCTTTCTCCTTGAATTACGTGGATTTCTACAGAAGTCTGATTATCTGCAGCAGTTGAAAATATCTGAGACTTGGATGTTGGAATAGTAGTATTTTTTTCTATCAATTTTGTAGCTACCCCTCCCATGGTCTCAATACCTAACGATAAAGGAATAACATCTAAAAGAAGCACATCCTTAACATCACCTTGTAAAATTCCAGCTTGAATAGCCGCCCCATCAGCAACCACTTCATCTGGATTAATGGACTGATTAGGCTCCTTACCAAATAGTTTTCTAACGGCTTCTTGAATAGCAGGCATCCTAGTTTGTCCACCCACCATGATAATTTCGTCAATATCACCAACTTCAAATGGAGAAGCTTCTATTGCTCTTTTGGTTATTTCAATTGAACGATCAATATATTCTCCTGATAACTCATCTAACTTGGCTCGTGACATCTTTAAAAGTAAATGTTTAGGACCGTCTGCTCCGGAGGTAATAAAAGGTATATTTATTTCTGTTTCTGAGGCTGTTGATAATTCTAATTTAGCTTTTTCAGCTGATTCATCTAATCTCTGTAAAGCCAAAGAATCATTACCGATATCAATACCACTATCTTTTTTAAACTCTGCAATAATCCATTGCATAATTTTCTGATCAATATCTCTTCCCCCCATATGACTATCACCATCAGTAGACTTAACTTCAACAGTATCATCACCTACTTCCAAAACAGATACATCAAAAGTTCCTCCCCCGAAATCGAAAACAACAATTTGCTGATCATTTTTCTTATTAAAACCATATGATAAAGCCGCAGCTGTTGGTTCATTAATAATTCTTTTCACTTCCAACCCAGCAATTTGACCGGCATCCTTAGTAGCCTTTCTTTGTGAATCGTTAAAATAAGCTGGAACAGTAATAACAGCTTCTGTAATTTTCTCCCCTAACTTCGCTTCAGCATCTGTCTTAAGTTTTTGAATAATCATGGCAGAAATTTCTTCAGGTCGATATTTCTTATCACCCATCTTTATTTCAACTCCATTAGTTGCTGATTTACTTATTTCATAGGGAACAACCAGCTTATCTTTTTGAACTTCTTTGCCATCATAAGTATGACCAATAAACCTTTTAATACCAAAAACTGTATTATTAGGGTTAGTCACCGCCTGTCTTCTAGCTAATTGTCCTACCAATCTTTCTCCGGTCTTTGAAACAGCTACTACCGAAGGAGTAGTCCTTGAACCCTCAGCATTTTCTATAATCTTAGCCTCACCACCTTCCATGATGGCCATGGCTGAATTAGTTGTTCCTAAATCTATTCCTAAAATTTTTGACATAATATTTTCCTTGCCCACCCATTCCTTAATGGTTCAGGGTCTTTCTTAACTTATAATCAAAATACGAAAACATAAATCACTAAAATAATGCTCTATGTTTTTGTATCTTCTTTTCCAAATTCACCAACTTTTACGTTAGCTGGCCTAATAATTACTCCATTTAAGGAATACCCTTTCTGAACAACCTCAGTTATTATACCATCAAATTTTTCGTCTTCAACTTTAACTATTCCCACTGATGTGTGAAAATTATGATCAAATTTTTTACCTAAAGATTCAGATTGTTCTACACCATTTTCTTTCAAAACAGATATAAGTTGAGAATAAATATGGCGCATACCAACTAACCATTCCTGAACAGTCTTTTCCTGCATCTCATCATTACCACAGAAAGCTATCTCAAAACTATCCAAAACTGGAATAAGTTGAAAAACTAAATCCATTTTAGCAAATTCTATCAATTTAGTTTTATCTTCGCTAAATTCTCTTTTAACATTAACAAGGTCAGCCTTAGATCTTTGCCAACCATCTAAATATTCTTGCTTTTCTACAGTAACTTGTTTTAGTCTGTTTCTTAATTTTTTAACAACATCTGTATCAGATAAATCCTCTTCAGATTCAAAGACAACATCACCTTCAGAGTTAAACTCTTCATCTTCTTGTTTTTCGTTTTCCTTAGGTTCATCAATCATAAAAAATTGAAAGTAAGTTCCACCAAATATACTTTCGGAGCTCGAGCAAAGATAGTAATTTTGAGCTTTGCTCAAAATTATAAACAAGAGCAAGAAAGAACAAATTTTTTTCGAATTTCTAGAAAGAAAAAATATTGTGTTCTGTTCAGGGGAAGCTTGATAAAAATTTCCAAGCCTAATGCTTAATACTTGATACTTATTGTACTTTATCGTTTATTCCACTGAGGTGACTTCCTAGCTTTTTTCAAACCGAATTTCTTTCTTTCCTTCATTCTAGGATCCCTCTTTAAAAAACCTGCTTTTTTAAGAATTTTTTTAGATTCTTCATCAAACATCAATAAAGCTCTGGAGATACCATGTCTAAGAGCTTCTGCTTGAGCATTAATTCCTCCACCTTTTACTAAACCAGAAACAGTAAACTTTGCTTCTACCTTTGATATTTTCAAAGCATCTTTAACAATACCCTGTAATTCGTTAGTTACAAAATACTCAGATAGTTTTTTGCCATTAACAACATAAGTACTTTTATCAGCCTCAGTTATACGAACCCGAGCCACAGCCGTTTTCCTTCTACCAACTGTCTCTAAATATTTTTTTGTAGCTTTCTTTGTGGTCATAAACTTATTTTATTATTAAATTTTTCATTATTACTGGTCTTAGCTTATTAGCGGGTAACATACCACGAACAGCTTTTCTTACTAATTCTGCTTGACCTTTTTTCTGAACAACTGCTTTCATTTTTCTTACTTTTCTTCCTCCTGGATAGCCTGAATAACTACTATATTCTTTCTGCTCCATTTTTTTACTAGAAATATCTAACTTTGAAACATTACTAATATTTACCTTAACATCAGCAACTACATTTTTCTGAAAATCAGTAATATTCTTGCCCATTAACAAGATAGCTACTTTCGTAGATAATCTTCCTAATTTTTCTCCTGTTGCATCTAAATTATATTCCATGTTTTTAAAATATTAAACAAACTCAATTTGAACAGTTAGACTACCGTCACCCTGTCGTGTCTCCAATTTTGTAATTCTTGTATAACCACCTTGTCTATCTTTATACCTAGGTGAAATTACTTCGATTATCTTCTTCACAGAAGACTCTCCACCACTACCTAATTTGGAATTAAGTAACCTTCTTGACCAAACAGAATCATTTTTACCTTTAGTTACAATCTTCTCTATAAAAGGACGTAATTCTTTAGCTCTTGCTTCCGTAGTTTTAATAACTTCGTGTTCAATAAGAGAAATAGCCAAAGACCTTAGTAATGCTTTCCTTTGACTTCTAAATCTACCGAATTTTCTGTTAGTGTTATGGTGTCTCATATATCTTTAATTATTTAATCCTTGGTTTCAGTACAACACCAAAATCACTGAGCGCTCTTTTTATTTCCTGAATACCTTTAGCTCCTAAACCATCAACAGCCAATAAATCATCTTCGCTTTTACGAACCAACCCGCCCACAGTTCTAATACTCTCTTCAGAAAGTGCATTAATTGTTCTTAGAGATAACCGCAAAGTATCCACTCGAGTTTTTAAGAAATCTATATCCGAATCCTTATCTTCCTTACTATCATTTTCCTTTTCAGCTCCTTTCATTTCTTCTTCTGAAATTTCAACTTCTTTTTCCTCAAAACCAATAATAGCTTTCAATTGTTTAACCATTATCTCAATTGACCTTTCTAACGCTTCTTTAGGCATAATTGTTCCGTCTGTTTCAATAAAAATATTCAATCGATTGAAATCCGTTCTATCACCAACCCTCATATTTTCTACTTCGTAACTAGCTCTTCGAATAGGTGTAAAAGAAGCATCCAAGACGATGGTACCAATCCCTGTTATTTCTTTTTGTAAAGTCTCTTTGCTGATATAACCTAAACCTTTTCTTACCGTTATCTCCATATCAAGAATTGCTCCCGCTGTAGTCAATGTAGCTATTTCTTGTTTTGGGTTTAAAATTTCAATCTGACCATTCTTTTCTATATTTCCAGCAGTAACATCTTTAATCCCCTTAACTTTTAGTTTAAGGACTTGTTCTTCATCAGATAAAAGCTTAATTCTAACTTTCTTTAAATTAAGTAAAATCCTGATAACATCTTCTTTAATACCATCAATTGTTGAAAATTCGTGGCTTACATCATTGATCTTAACAGAAATAATAGCAGTCCCTAATAGGGATGAAAGAATAACCCTTCTTAAGGAGTTCCCAATAGTATGACCATAACCAGGGTAAAAACCATCAATTTGGTAAAAACCTTTGAAGCCATCTTCTTTTATTATTTTTGGTTTTGAGGGTAACAATATATTATATTCAGACATATTTTTTTAATCAATTACTCCACTAAATTAGATTTTTTAATAAATTTAACACCATAAATATACACTATTTTCAAGAAATTTGCAAATTTCTACCTTCCGTAGAACTCAAAGATAGATTTAAAATCAAATATTTCCTGGCTCTTTAATTTAGGTAAACCAATCATACTCCCCTCTTTCTTAGAAAGATTAAATGTAAGCCAATCAACAGATATCGTTGCCTTACTTTTTTCTTTCAATTCAGCAAAAACTCCTTTATCCTCACTACCTTTTCTTATATAAATTTTATCCCCCATCTTCACTCGACATGAAGGGATAGTAACTTTTCTTTTATTTAAAACAATATGACCATGAGACACCATTTGTCGAGCCATGGCTCTAGTTGAAGCCAACCCCAATCTATAGACAACATTGTCTAACCTTGTCTCTAAACATATGTACAAACCCTCAGTAATATTAGCATCTTTGTTTAACAAAGTTTCTTTAACATAACGAGATAGTTGTTTTTCTCTTAAACCGTATGCAAACCTTAACTTCTGTTTCTCTATCAATTGAGAGCCATATTCAGAAGGCATTTTTCTTCTCTTTAATCTTTTATTACCACTTTTCTTTGCTTCAGACAAAGTAAATTTTTGTGTCTGGCATTTTTCAAAAATACCAACCCCCAATCTCCTACACAATTTATACTTAGTTTTTATAATCATAATTATTTATTTATACTCTTCTTGGTTTTTTAGCTCTTGGACCATTGTGAGGAATTGGGGTCATATCTTTTATAGAATTAATATGAATTCCGTAAGAAACAAAACCTCGAATAGAAGATTCTCTTCCGGCACCGACACCCTTTACAATAACATCAACTGTCTTAACTCCCATATTTTTTGCCATTTCACCAACTAATTCTCCAGCTTTAGCAGCTGCAAAAGGAGTTCCTTTCTTAGCCCCCTTAAAACCAAGTCCTCCACTTGATAAAGAAAAAGCTAAATCACCCTGTTTATCTGTTAAAGACACTCTAGTATTATTATAAGTAGATCTAACATGCAAAATACCTGATTCTATTTTCTTTTTAGAACCATGCGATAAAATTCTTGATTTAAGAGCATTATTTTTACCCGCTCCTGACCTTCCTGTTTTTTTAACTATACGTTTTTTCCCCATAATTATTTTTTAGCTGCTATTTTCCTACCTGAACCCATAGTTTTCTTAGAACCACGCAAGGTTCGTGCATTAGTTCTGGTTCTTTGACCACGACTTGGTAAATTCCTAACATGTCGTAAACCTCGATAAGCTTTAATATCAATTAATCTTTTTATATTTCCAGTAACTTCTCTCTTCAAGTCACCCTCTAACTTATATTCCTCTGCAATTTTTCTTATCTTATTCTCTTCATCAGTAGAAACATCCTTTGGCTTTCTAGAAAATTCAATTCCAGCTTCTTCTAGAATCTTATGAGCTCTTGTTCTCCCAATACCAAATAAAGCTGTCAGGCCTATTTCTAATCTTTTTTCTTCTGGTATTGTTATTCCTAATATTCTCATTATTTAATTTATTTAATTATCTTTGTCTTTGTTTATGTCTAGGATTTTCACAGATAACACGAACTCTTCCATTCCTACGAACAGTTTTACATTTCACACACATTTTTTTTACTGATGATTTTACTTTCATTATTTTAATCTTTGAACAATTCTACCTCGACCACCATAAGGGTCAGTTTGGATTTTAACCCTATCACCAACTAACACCCTGATCCTATGAATTCTCATCTTTCCAGATAAATAAACTATAGCAGTATTGTCACTCTCCTCTTCCATACCTTCAATTTCAACACTGAAAAGAGTATTAGGCAAAGCTTCAACAATAGTACCGTTTACATACTGTTGCTCTTGTTCTTCTTTATTATTCATTATAACAAGGGTATCTTAACAAAATTAATATTATTTTTCAAGTCTTTTGAGAAGAGTCTCTAAATTATTAAAGAGAAACTAATCTATGTTTAAGTTTTTAACGATCTGTATCTGGCTAGTACTACGAGGAAATGAATTTTTCCAAAATGGTGTTATCTCTACTTCAGCTTTTTCTATCCCATCATAATTGGCTAGAATGTTGTTAGTTTCACTCTTAGGTTGACCAACAAAGTCATTCTTTAACATAACTTCATCATAGAGCCATTCAAAATTAACCTCACCTTTTAGAGAAAAAATGAAACGTCCTTCTGTCCAAGGTTCAACCTCATCTCTGTTTTTTATTTCAAAATTTATCTCATCAAGATTATTAATTATAATATCTTCTCCTTGGTAATCAGATACTATTTCACCAGCAATTCGTTTATTTAAATTATCTTTATCAAAAATAACAGCATAGGCAGAAATTTTCTCTCTTACTGAAACCATTCCAGTAGCTGAATCCTCGGAATCAACTGTTCCCATAAATTCGGTTGTAAAAAACAAACCTTCATCATAAAGAATAAAGTTATCAGGAATTTTTGTCATAATATCCTCTGAAAGTTTTTGTTTTAGTCTTTCTTCTATTTTTATTTTAGCTTCATCAATATCTTCTTCAGATGCTATTTTCTTAACACCATCAAAACCACCTGTCATGCTAGTTTTAGATCTTCCACTAAATTTATCAAATCGATCTCCTCCTTCAAACCCAGGAATAGTGAAATCTGTTAAACCAATATTATATTTTTCTCCAGATTGGTCAGAATAGACAGTCACCACTATACTTCCAGGAACAGTTTTTCCACTGCTATCAACAGTTTGGCCAGGAACAACCACAGAATTCTGAATTCTATAAATTAAACCTTCAGAAGTCTCAAAACGAGTATTTTTAATTAGTCTTTGAGTATTCTCATTAAAATCATTAAAAACTGTAATCTGACCACTAGCTTTTTCCTTAACTTCTTCCTCACTAGTAGAAATGACATCTTCAGATCCAGTTTCATCTACAGCCATAATATCAAAAGGAACTCCTCCAGTCTCATTACCGGAAACAGCAATAAAACTAGAATCCACTCTCTCTTGTGTTTGAATAGGGGTAATTGTAATAATCACACTAGACGACATCAAGAAAAAGAAAGAACCACCTGCTATTAATAACAACACAAGAAAAATCCAAAATTTCTTTTTAATTTTTTTAGCCTTTTTGATCTTATTTGAACCAAAAAAACCAATAGGAGTTTTTCCTCCACGCTCTTTATTGTTTTTTCTATTTTTGCCATTAGGTATCGGAATATCCTGAATTGACCTCTTGGGTAGAGTTACATCTTGAAGTGATTTTTTATCTGTCGCCATAATTTTTTTTAATAAGAAATTAATAATATAAAAATAAAATACTTTAATATTTTAACACATTTAAACAATAATTAAATAAGAAACGTGTATTATCCTAAAATAGCCTTAATTCTTCTTACCCCAGCACTACTGCTTCCCTCTTTAATTATTTTAAATCTTCCTAATTCTCCAATCCTATCCACATGGGGACCACCACAAATTTCGTAAGAAAAAATCTCTTTTCCATCCCCTATTTTATACACCTTGACCCGTTCTCCGTATTTTGACTCAAAAGAACCAGTTGCCCCCAACCTCTGAGCCTCTTCCAAAGACATCTCTTCACAAATAACATCTAAATCTTTTTTAATAGCCTCATTAACCAATTTCTCTACTTCAATTTTCTGTTCATCAGTTATCTTTTCACCATGAGAAAAGTCAAACCTTAGTCTTTCTGCGGTAATATTGCTTCCCTTCTGCTGAACTTCACTCCCTAGGACTTCTCTCAAAGCTGCTAATAATAAATGAGCTGCTGTATGCAAACAAGTTGTTTCTTCTGAAGAATCAGCTAAGCCTCCTTTAAACTTTCCAACTGCTGCTGTCCGAGAAAGTTCCTGGTGTTGTTTCATTTTTTCTTCAAAATCTTTAACATCAATTTTAATCCCCTTTTCCTTTGCTATTTCTTCAGTCATTTCTATCGGAAAACCGTAAGTAGTAAACAACACGAAGGGATCAATCCCTTTCTCCAATTCCCTTAACCCCTTTTCCAAAGTTTTTAAAAACTGAGTTTCCTCCTTATCTAATTGCTCTAAAATAAAATCTTTATTTCTCACTAACTCAGGATAAGTATCTTCATACTCTTTAATTACCATACTGACAATTTCTTTTGTCCAAAGTTTCTGTTCTATACCTAATTGTTTACCATAACGAATAGCTCGACGAATTAAACGACGAACAATATAACCCTGATCAGTATTAGAAGGAGCTATCCCTCTGTCATCTCCCATAATAAAAGCAGCTCCTCTTAAATGGTCCATCACTATTCTAAAAGAATTAGTTATTTCTTCACTTCCATCGTATTTCTTATTTGATAATTCTTCCAATTTTAATTTCATTCCATCAAACAGATCAATCATAAAAATATCAGGGTTATCTAAAACCGCCGTTGACAATCTTTCTAGACCACCACCAAAATCAATATTTTTCTTTTCCAAGGGCTGAAAACCAGATTCGGTTTTCATATACTCCATGAACACATTATTACCAATTTCTAAAAATCTTCCACAATCACAGGCAGGATGACAAGGTTTATCTTTATAGACTGAATTCTCGTGAATTTTTAAATCTACTCCGAAATCCCAAAACATTTCTGAATCAGGACCACCTGGCTCTCCCACTGGCATAGCACTCGGAGTACCTGACCGGGACCACCAATTTTCTTTTTCATCATAATAAAAAATTCTTCCTTTTCCCATACCTTTATGTTCCGCTAAATCCACAACCTCTGCTTCAATTCCCACACTTTTAAATCTTGCTTTCCACAGATCAACAGCTTCATCATCCCGTGGAATTCCAATCTTTTCATCACCACGAAAAACAGATACGTAAATTCTATTGGGATCAAGTTTTAATTCTTTGGTCAGAAAATCAAACATCCACTCAATTTGCTCCTTTTTGAAATAATCACCTAAAGACCAGTTACCTAACATTTCAAAAAAAGTTGTATGTCGATTATCTCCTATATCTTCAATATCACCGGTCCTAAAACTTTTTTGAGAATCAGTTATTCTTATTCCAGCTGGGTGTTCTCCCCCTAACAAATAAGGAATCATGGGTTGCATCCCTGAACCAGTAAATAAAGTAGAAGGATCATTCTCTGGCATAATAGAAGCACTAGGAATAATTGTATGGCCTTTTGATTTAAAAAACTCCAAATATTTTTGTCTTATTTCTTTAGCATTCATTGGAAAATATTATAACAAAATCTAACTGAATTAAAAGTTCCCCTCTTTTTTATTTTACTTGGAGGTTGAACATCCAAGTGATTTAAAATCTTGTTTTAGATCATCTCGACTAAACGAATTATAGAGAGCTACAGCTGGATGAAGTAAAGGAATTACTTTTAATTTCCCATAGGAAGCCTCTGTTTCAAAAATTTTCCCTCTCATTTTACCGATAGTTTCAATTTGATCTCCCAAATCAAATTTTTTCATAATATACTCAGCCGAATATCTCCCTAGAGTAGCAATTACTTTCGGTTGAATTATATTAATTTGCCTATCTAAAAACGGTCCGTAAATTTTTATCTCTTCCACGGATGGATCCCTATTAGCAGCCGGTCTATCTTTAACAATATTAGTTATATAAACATCCTGCCGATTTAGATCAATAAAGTCTAAAAGTTCATCTAACACTTTCCCTGATACTCCGCAAAAAGGTTTGCCTGTTTGAGCCTCATTTTTCCCAGGAGCCTCTCCCACAAACATAATTTTAGCATCATGACTTCCTTCCCCAATCACTGGAAAAACCTTATTTTTAACTCTCTCGGCATACAAAGGAGATTGTTTCAAATCCAAAACTTCCTCTTTAATTTTTTTCATTTGTTCTTTTTTTAATGGCATAAAATTAATTTTAGCACAAAAATTATCTCCATTACTTTATCACGGAAATTATTTGAGAAAGATGTTCTAAAATCATCTTAACCGAAGGAGCCCGATCGTTCAAATAAGATCGACATTGTCTTATTTCACTAAAAACGTTTTCAATCTCAGAATTTTCTATCTTGTCACTCTCATAAAGAAACTTTTCTAAATCATTTAAAAAACTAATCACTTCTGCTTTACTGATTTTATCTTCTTTACTTTTAGGCAAAAAAACTTTAATCATCTCCAATCGTTCACTCAAAGAAGCTTTCAAAAATACCCTCGCCTCCAACTTAGGAGTTGAACCTCCAAGTGAACCATTCGGAAATTGAACATCCGAATGCTTAATTAACAACAACCGAGAACGAAGAGTCGATAAAACCGTCTCAACTGAAGGCATAATTAAAAATAAGTGAGTGTCCTTAGTTGGTTCCTCGAAAACTTTTAGTAAAGAATTCTGAGCTTCGTGAGTAATAAAATTAGTTTCAATTACCAAAATCTTTTTACCACCAGAAAAAGATTTTCTTGATTGAAATTCTTTAAAAGCCCGACTATCATCAATTCCCAAAGTATCAAACTCCCCCAGCCAAAAATCTGGATTAGCCTTAACAGAGAAATTAAGTTTTTTATCTAAAAAATTTAATAGTTCCTGAAAAATTACTTTTCTCTCCCCCTCTAGTAAATAAGCGTGATGAATATTTTTCTCGACATCAATAGATGAAAACATAAAATTAGCGATGTTTAGAAATAACACTCCTTTTATAAGTATCCATATGTTGTAAGGCCACTCCAGCTCCATTAGCAACACAATAAAGAGGATCCTTAGCTAAACGAGCCTCTACTCCAGTTCTTCGATAAATCAATTCAGGTAAATTTCTTAATTGTGAGGAACCGCCTGTCATAATAATTCCTTTTTGAATAATATCGGCTGACAACTCAGGAGGAGTCTCTTGAAAAACAACCTTAATCGCCCTGACCATTTCTCTCAATTCCTTAGTAATAGCTTTAGCTATATCATTAGTCTTAACTTCTATGGAACGAGGTAACCCAGAAATAAAATCCCTTCCTCTGACTTCCATAATTAACTCCTCTTCTAGAGGAAGTGCCGAACCAATCTGTATTTTTATATCCTCAGCTGTCTTATCACCTATAAATAAATTTGAACTTCTTTTAACCGAGTCAGCAATCGCTCGGTTCACTTTATCACCAGCACATTTTACCGAAGTAGAAGCCACGATTCCGCCCAGAGAAATAACTGCCACATCAATAGTTCCACCACCGATATCAACAATCATATGACCTCCAGGTTCTTCAATAGCTACACCAGCTCCTATAGCTGCTAAAATAGGTTCTTTCACTACAAAAGCTTTTTTTGCGCCTGCTTTAATAGTAGCTTCAATGACAGCTCTCCTTTCTGTCGATGTTACTCCAGCTGGCACCGAAACAATCACTTCCGGTTTAAAAAAATTCCATCTACCCAAAGCTTTGTTTATAAAATAACGTAACATAGCTTCCGTCACTTTATAATCGGCAATCACACCATCCCTCATAGGACGAAAAGTTACAATACTTTCAGGAGTTCTTCCGATCATATCTCTCGCTTCAGAACCAACTGCTAAAATCTTATTATCCAATTCAGACACAGCTACCACAGACGGCTCATTTAAAATAACTCCTCTACTCGGAGAAAATACCAAAGTATTAGCTGTTCCAAGATCTATTCCTAATTTTTTAACAAAAAATGACATATTTTCTTATCCAATCATTCTTAATGATTCTTATTAGTTAATTAATCCTCTTAATATCTACACCTAATTGTTTTAACTTTTTCTCTACATTTTCGTAACCCCTATCAATATAATAAACATTATTAATGATAGACTCACCTTTTGCAATCAAAGCAGCAATTACAAAAGCAAAACCAGTTCTAATATCAGGACCATCTAATTCTTTACCTTTTAATACATTGGGTCCTTTAATAATTACTCTATGAGCATCCCACATTTTTATGTCAGCTCCCATCATCTTTAAATCATCAGTATAATTTAATCTACCTTCAAAGATAGTTTCAAAAACAAGACTCTCACCAGCCACCTGAGTTAAATAAACAACAAAGGGAGCTTGTAAATCGGTTGGAAAACCAGGGTATTCATGAGTCTTTATACTTACAGATTTAAACTCGCTATTCTGTTTTTGATTATTTACAACATTTAAATAGTCCTGACCAACTTCAATCTCTACTCCTGAATTTTTTAATAATTCAATTAAAATCCCTAAATGTTTTGGCTCACAGTTACTCACTCTCAAATTCTTAGCGCAAAGAGCTCCTAAAATAAGGAAACTTCCTGTTTCAATTCTATCGGGAATTGTTTGATAAACTTTTCCACCAGATTTTAACAAATTTCCTCCCATTATTCTGATAGTAGGAGTTCCCGCTCCTGTAATATCTGCTCCACAAGAATTTAAGAAATCAACCAAACTAACAATCTCTGGTTCCATGGCTACATTTTTAAGAATAGTTTCTCCTTTAGCTAATACTCCAGCCATAATGAATGTTTCAGTAGCCGTCACACTCTGAACTTTAAAAAAAATATTAGCTCCTTTAAGTTTTTTATCTTTAGCTGTAACAAAATATTTATCGTCTCTGATTTGAACCTCAGCCCCCATCTTCTGGAAACCATCTAAAAATAAATCAATGGGTCGAGCACCAATTACACAACCACCAGGATGGGGAAAAACCAATTCACCAAATTTTGCCAATAACGGACCAGTAAAAATTACAGAGGCTCTTAATTTTTTCGAAGTCTCTTCATCAATTTCAAATTTATTTAAACCATGAGGATCTACAAAATATTCTCCCTGTGACTGTTCATTAATCTTAATACCCAAACCAGCAAAAATTTCAGTCATTCTGTTTAAATCTTCTATTTCAGGAACATTGGTTATCAAAAAACTATCTTCAAATAAAACACTAGCAGCCATAACTGGCAAAACAGCGTTCTTAGCACCACTTATCTTGACCTCACCAGACAACTTCTTCTGTCCACTCAAACCTTGGATAATAAACTTATCTTTATTCATTACTCTATTCTAAGGTTTTTCTTATAAAATAACAATTGATTAAATTAGCTTTTTGGTGTTATCATGGAAATTATGAGAAAGAATAAACAAAAGAAGAAACATTCTTATATATATATCTTTATATTAATAGTTATTTTAGCTGTTGTTTTAACCATAACCTATAAAAACAACCAGGAGGGTACATTACAAATCGAATCATTAGATGAAAACCTAATTATTTTTATAGATAACCAAAGAGAATCATCTCAACAGGATATTAATCCTTCATTTGATCTAGAAGAAGGTAAACATACCATAGTAATATCAAAAGACAGATTTTGGCCATGGATAAAAGATGTAAATATCAAAAAACAGACGACTTCAAAAATTCAGCCTTTTTTTATTCCTCAAAATACTAGTGGTTTATTAATCGGAGAAACTGATCCTGAATACACAAGAATAATCTCCCTTTTCCAGAAAGATATTACTGCTACTTCAACTTTAGCTAATATTCCAAACGAAAATCTTTCTTTCAAAGAATCCATCACAGCCATTGATTACTATAAAAACAGACAAGACGTTGTTATCATCTCTTCTGGAGATGGTATCTATGCTTTAGAAATTATCAGTAATAATATCCAAAACTTCCAACCGATATACAGAGGAAAAAATCCTATTTTTGTGAAAAAGGATAGTTCCTCAATTTATGTTTTAGATGACAATAATCTAATGCTTGTAAACTATTAAAAAATGAACCTAATTACCTCTATTCCTATTTATAGAAATCGCTTTCAAAAACCGGTGTTATTCTTTTCTTCAAAAAACTTTTCAGTTGGATCACTAATCTTTATTCCCTACCCTAAACCCAAAAGCTTCTCAAATAGAAAACCTGCTCTAATTGTTCGTGCTGAAGATTTGGAAAAAAACAAATTTTTTTTAAGAAAAAATAAAATAAAGGTAAATAACTTAGATAATTCAATTAAACTACCTTTTCTTAAAACAAATCTACTAGAATTAATCTTACTTATATCAGAAAAAACTTGTACCCCTCTAGAAGAGATATTACAAAAAGTTTTTTCAAAAAAAATAATCAAGGAAATAAATCAACTATCTCTTAATCAAATTAGTAACTTTAAAAAAATAGAAGAATCAATAAAAAAAATAACAAGTGACTTCATAAAAAATAAATTTAAAAAACCTATCAATAAGAAATCTGAAAAAGCCAAGTTAGTAAGTGGCATAAAAAATATCAGTGATCTTCTCTCTAAGCCAACAGAAAAAAATATATCTCTCCATTCTGAAAAACACTACTTGGTAAATGAAATAAGGAATTATTTTGGAGAAAAAGCTAAAAAAGGTGTTGGTTCCTTCAGTTTTTACTTAGGTTTTTTCAAAAAAATTCCAGAAGCTTCAATTTATCAATATTGGTCAGAAGTAAAAGAAAGTCGTAAATCACTTAAAGACCAACAAAAACTTTTTTGGTGGAAAATCGGACAACACTTAAAAAAGAAAGACTAATTGTAATTTTTGTGGTATAAAATTATTATGATAGAGGTATTACAAAAAGGTCATAAGGTTTTAGAACAACAGGCTGAAAAAATTGACCTGAAAGATATTCTTAGTCCTAAAATAAAAAACATTATTTCACAGATGAAAGATGTCTTAAAAAACACTGATGATGCCATTGCTCTAGCCGGACCACAAATCGGAGAGTCCCTCAGAATTTTCATTGTTTCTAAGAAATTTTTTGAAACTAATATTAACTCAGACCTTATTTTTATCAATCCTGAAATAATAAAAACTTCTAAAGAAAAACAATGGTTAGAAGAAGGTTGCCTCAGCGTTCGTGATGTTTATGGAGAAGTTGAAAGATGTAGAAAAGCGACTGTTAGTGCTATTGATGAACATGGTAAAAAATTCACCTTTGGAGCCAGTGGTTTAATGGCTCAAGTTTTCCAACATGAAATTGACCATCTCGAAGGCATTCTCTTTACTAGTAAAGCTAAAAATATTCACGGAGAAAAAACCAGTAATGGAAAAACTATTTAAACTTAATTATTCTCTGATAATAAGCAAATTAATAAAAGCAAAAATAGAAAAGTAGTAATCTTAAAAAATAAAATAACTAAATTAACAGGCGCCACTTTGTGACGCCTGTCTTTTTTGTCTTTTTAACTCAACTTTAATAATTCCTTTCCTTAATTTGAAAGTAAGCTTGAGGATGTAAACAAGCTGGACAAATTTCTGGAGCTGCCAATCCTTCATGTAAATAACCACAATTTCGACATTTCCAAGTTAAACTTTCCCCTCTGGTAAACACTTTTCCCGATTCTAAATTATCTGATAACCTCTTATATCTATCCTCGTGAGCTTTTTCTACTTCAGCTATCTTTCTAAAAGTAATAGCAATATCAGTAAAACCTTCTTCTTCAGCTACCTTGGCAAATTCTGGATATAATTCCGACCACTCTTCATTTTCACCTTCGACCGCTTCCTTCAAATTTTCTAAAGTGGTTCCAATCTTCCCTGCTGGATAAATAGATGTTATCTCAACTGGGCGACCTTCTAAAAATTTAAAAAACCTTTTTGCATGTTCTTTCTCATTTAAGGCCGTCTCTGCAAAAATAGCAGAAATTTGTTCTAAACCATCTTTTTTAGCTTGACTTGAAAAATAATCATATCTCATTCTCGCTTGCGACTCACCAGCAAATGATTTTAATAAATTCTTCTCTGTTTCTGTTCCTTTTAATTCCATAATATTTAATTTGTTACCCTGTTAGATAAAATTTAACTCTGCTATTTAACAGTGCTTATTAGTTATTAATATTCTCTTAGTTATTACATTTTTTATTAAATACTAGTAAAAATAAACTATGTCAGTATATTAACATAAAAGGAATTTTATAAATATAAAATAGATTCTTCATAAAAACTATTTTTTATTTTTGAGAAGAATAAAAACAATTAAACTAACAAAAACTAAGGCTGTAGTCATATACATCAAAAAATTACTTTCTGGTTCTGGAAAAAACAACAAAACAAAAAAACCAACAACTACAACAACAGAAACCAAATATTTAGTTTTTATCATATATATATTATATAATATGTATATGATAAATACAGTCATTAAAAATGATAATATAAAATCAAACATCGTCTTTTTCGGAACATCTGAGTTTGCTATAAATATATTAGAACAATTAAAAGCCTTCAGAGGTCTAACCTCCGAAAATTTGTTATTACCAGATTTAATTATAACAACTCCTGATAAACCAGCTGGAAGAAAATTAAAACTCACTCCTCCCCCTATAAAAATCTGGGCAGATAAAAATAACATTCCAACTCTGCAACCAAAAAAATTAGACAAAGAATTCTTAAATAAATTAAAAGAAAAACATTGGAATCTATTTGTTGTTGCCGCCTACGGCAAGATAATTCCACAATATATTCTAGACCTACCTAAACATAAAACCATTAATGTCCATCCTTCTCTACTTCCTAAATTAAGAGGGGCTACTCCAGTCCATAGTGCTTTATTAGATAACAAAAAAGAAACAGGGGTTTCTATTATTTTATTAGATGAACAAATGGACCATGGACCAATCATCGCCCAAGAAAAATTTACCCTTTGGAAAAACTCACTTTCAGAATTACCTACCAAAAATCAACTGGAAGAATCATTGGCTCACCTAGGTGGAAAATTACTCGGGAAAATTATCCCTCAAATAATAAATGGTAAAATTAAAACTATCGAGCAAGATCACTCACAGGCTACCTACACCAAAAAACTAACCTCTGATGATGGTTTAATAGATCTAAAAGACGACGCTAAAATAAACTTCAAAAAAATTCAAGCTTTTGACTCTTGGCCCAAAGCCCATTTTTTCCAAGAGAAAAAGAGAATTATTATAAAAAAAGCTCATCTTGATAAAGATGAGCTAATTATCGATCGCGTTCTAATAGAAGGAGGTCAAGAAATTGATTATATTAATTCGCCAAAATAGCACTCTCTATAACCACAGAATTAACAGGTAAACTCTTCTCACCAGAAGGACTCATCTGAGTTTCAGAATCCCCTATTTGTTGAACAACATCTAAACCACTTACTATTTTACCAAATACGGTATGTTTTTGATCCAAAAAGTTATTATCAGCAACATTTATAAAAAACTGACTACCATTTGTGTTAGGTCCAGCGTTAGCCATTGCAATAGTAGCAATAGCATTTGAATTCCCAGAATAAATTTCATCTTCAAACGAATAGCCCGGACCACCTGTCCCCCATAAATTCTGTTGACTATCATCTTTTGTCAAAGGATCTCCCCCTTGAAGCATAAAGCCTTCTACAATTCTATGGAATTTAACTCCATCATAAAAACCTTCGCTTACCAATTTCTTAAAATTCTCTGTTGTCTTCGGTGCTTTATCTAAAAATAGTTTTATACCAATATCACCAAAATTAGTCTTAAAAATGACATCACTGGCAACTTCCTTTAATGGGTCTATATTGTCATCTATCGGTTGTTGATCATTGTTCATAAATTTAAAATAAGTTATCCCTCCAATAAATAAAATTATTACTAATAAGATTGTTATTTTGCTACTCATTGTCATATTACTTTTTAATTTTTTACCCCCCCTTCCCTTTTTAATAATTGCTTAATTTTTACAGCTCCCTTCCTAAACAAACTTTGTTTTTTCCCTTTATGAGAAGATATTTTTTTTAAAATAACATCCTTCATATCATCAATAGCCGTTAAAAGTTCGCCTCCTTCACCCTTGGCCCCGTATTTCTTCCCTATTGTCATAATACTTATCTCAGCTCTATACAAATTTCCAGAATGTTGGCTTCGAGTCTCTTTATTCAATCTTATATTAGCAGTCACTTCTTCATCGTCAAAATCAATAAACTTCTTTAAACTCTCTAATTTTTTCATTAGATAAGCTTTTGTTTCTTTGTCTAACTCTAAACCAATTGCGTTTATTTTTATATTTTCCATCCCATTATTTTAATTAATTGTTAATCTTGTTAATACTAATTAATTTACTTGGGTGATGATGTCCGTTTATAATTTTAACATCTTTTACCCTCACTCCAAAATATTCAGCTAATATTTCAATGATCCTTTGATTTGCAATGTTTCTCTCAGCCTTTTCTTTAACCCTAACTTCAAATCTATCCTTTGATAATTCCTTCAAACTTTCTTTCTTCGACTTTGGAAAAGCAGTCACTTTTATATACATAAATTATTCTTTTATTCTTTCATATTTACCAACCAATTCAGCTGTTTGTAAAATATGACCCTCCATTACTTCTAATACCTCACCTTCTCCACTCCCCTCAGGCAAAGTCAATTCAATATCAAGGGAATATAATCTAAAAGAATAACTGTGTTCTAGGTCAGGAGGACAAGGACCAAAATATTCCAAATTTTCTCCCGTTCCTTTACCAGAGATTCCTTCCGGTTCCTGTCCTTCTAAAATTTCTGTAACACCCACTGGAATATTAAACTTAATCCAATGAACCCAAACACCTGCCTGTGCATCAGGATCATCAACAACAATAACTAGAGACTTTGCATCCGAATTAACACCAGATATATCAAATCCAGGATTTATATTTTCACCATCACAAGTATACTTTTTAGGAATTCTTTCTTGATCATTAAAACCACTACTCTTAAAAATTAAATTAGGATCTATCATATTATTAGTTGTAGTCGCTTTAGCTTCAGAAATATCATCCTGAGGAATATTAACCAGAACAAAATCTTCCGTTATTTTATAGTCTTGAGAACTTCTCTCTGGAGTTTGTATATTATTGTTTTGATTTTTTACCGATCTATAACCTGAAAATAAAATTATAATAAAAATAGATAAAATTAAAATGACTACCACAATAGCAATAATGTATTTCTTTTTCATAAATACAATTATATCATAAAACAGAATTTTGCAAGATTGAAAATACACAGGGTTAATGTTTACTTCTACTATAATTTTGTGTAAAATACATAGAATATTCCGGCGTAGCTCAGTTGGTAGAGCAAGCGACTGTTAATCGCTTTGTCGCAGGTTCGAGTCCTGCCGCCGGAGCAAATTAGGTCTATCTGCTAATTCAAGCACTAAATTAAAGGGAGAAGCTATTGAAAAACATAGCTTTTTTCTATTTACAGTAGGGTTCTGAAGTATCATTCTTAAAAATGCTCTTTTTTCTGCTGGTTCAGAACAGTTTTCAAAAATCTCTTTAGACCTTCTTGCTACAGATATAAGAGAAGCAACGGTTGTTTGGTATTCATAATCAGCTTCTCTGTGTTCTGAAAGTTCTGTTTCTAACAACTGAAGTTTGTCTGCATACTCTTGATGTTTTTTGTCATAGATGTCCTTAGTAATTCCCCGGAGCACTTTAAAATAACCTTATTCTTAGAGCTATTTTTTTATACCTCCAACAAAACTTTTTCCCATGTTCGAACCTCTTTAGTTTTGATATAATACTAATATGAATATTATAAGTAGAACACTAGCGGGAATATTCTCAATAATCTTAGGCTTATATATATTCTATGATAGTTTTATTGATAAGCCCGAAGATTGGCTGTGGATTCTTGGCGTAGGAATCTTTTTTATTGTAATAGGAATTTTCATCTTCTTTAACAAAAAAGAAGATGAAATTGATAAAATTAAAAATAATAAAAAATAATATGAAGAATATAATTATTACAACAGGAAACGAAATTCCTGATAAAAAAATTATAAAAATACTCGGCATTGCTAAAGGTAACACAGTAAGAGCTAGAAACGTTGGAAGAGATATAGGAGCTGGATTAAGAAGTATAGTAGGAGGAGAAATTAAAACTTATACTGATATGACGACTAGTGCAAGAGATGAAGCCTATAACAGAATGGTAAACGAGGCAATAGATTTAGAAGCTGATGCAATTATTAACGTCAGATTTACAACCTCAATGATAATGCAAGGAGCCTCAGAAATGCTTGCATACGGAACAGCTGTTAAAATTAGTAACTAGCAATCACACAAGTTCGAACATCATCCGCTCCTTGGGCCAACAAAAACATTGCCTTGTTAAACAATGTTTTTGTTTCCTATTTTATTATTCACCCAATTAACTTTATACGCCTTTTCTTTTCAATCCTGTCAAACTAGATGAAGATTGTATTTTTTTCCCTAAACTGTCTACTATTTTTATATCTAATTCATCACAAACTTTTGCCTCAGGAATCTCATAACTAAACCTATCTCCCCCTTTTGCAAAAACATCTGGATTAATTGCTCGTAATGATTCACAAACTGATTTATCTATATCAATTGATATAAAGACTTCATCTACATATCGAATTGCCTTTAGTATTTCAACTCTTTCTTCCTGCTTTATAAAAGGCCTCCCTTTTTTCAAAATACATTGGTGATCATTATTCAAAATAACTATTAATTTACCTCCTAACTCCTTTGCTAATTTTATATATTCTATATGCCCCACATGGATAGGATCAAAATATCCAGATACCACTATAATTTTTCTTTTATTTTCCATATTTTTTATTTTACCATATATAATAATAGAAAGATTAAAATATTCCTCCTCATCAGCGAACAAATATCCACTAGACATAGCAAATCTTTATTCATAGCCACATATTAGATACCTCTACAAAACGGTTAGTTTTTTTGATATAATAAATATTATAAAAAATAATGAAAAATTATATAAAATTTAAAAAAAGATATTGTTTATTTTTTGTTTTGGTAATTTTTATTTTGTTGTTTTTTCTAACTGGTATTTTTCAGAATAATTTCATAAACAATCGTGATTTGGAAAGATGGGATTATAATGAAGAAGAAATCATAGTTGGAGCTGAAGGATTTACATTAGAAGGAAAAAATAACACTTGTTGGTATTTTGTTCATGGATATACTTCAACTCCAGATGAAATGAGAGAGGTAGCTGAAAGTATTCACAAAGAATTTGGAGATACTGTTTTTGTGACAAGACTTAAAGGTCATGGAGAAATTCCAGGTAACATTCTAAAACTAACATTGGATGATTGGTTTGTTCAAGTTTCAGAAGAGTTTGATGTTTTGTCTAAGAAATGTAATAAAATAAATCTGGTTGGCTTTAGTTTTGGTGGAACTCTTATCACACGATTAGCTGAAACAAAAAAGATAAATAATAGCTATCTTTTAAGCCCTTATCTTTTTTCTACCTATAATTTTTAGACTTAATATCAAATACTGGTGCCTGAAAACTGGCTTTTGTCTTGTTGTTAAGCCATAATATTAGTAATTAATATAAATGAATATATAAAGTGATTAAAAAAATGCTTTTTTTGCAAAAAAC
>Ga0307992_1000242_pt1 | contig 35511 bp, 55 predicted proteins | sample EllFjometagen133_FD_203162 | JGI IMG/M metagenome (GOLD analysis project Ga0307992, IMG submission 203162) | Marine microbial communities from Ellis Fjord, Antarctic Ocean - #133 | ecosystem: Environmental > Aquatic > Marine > Unclassified | place: Southern Ocean | collected 2014-10-08
GCTGTATCAATAAATGCTTTTTTTGCTATACCGCCTATCTCGTTTTTTATTGCGTTTTCTATAGCATCCGAATACATAGGGCTGTTCCAGTCTATTGTCCCACCCGTGTGAGTGTCTATGTAATCAGTTATCTTTTCTTTTAGGCTTTTTTCTTTTGGAGTAGAAAAATTTTCTTTAATTGGTGCTTCTGGTATTGGTATTTCGTTCTCAGCTTTAGAGAAATCACCAATATCAAAAGAATCGTTTTGAATAGGTTTTGTTTCTGCTGTATTTGCGCCGATAAAATTCCTGATTACCATTTGTTGTTTTTCTTGTGGTAAGGTTTTGAATTCATCATCTGATAGTTCTTTATCAAAATAGTTACTTAGTATTTTGCTTCTTTGTTCTTGTGGCAAAGCTTGAAATTCGGTATCTTTAAAAATGGTTTCCATTGTTGTCCTATTGATATTTCTTCCACCCACCAACTGATTGGGGTTTTTCTTCTAGTGGTATAAATCTTTCTTCTGGGGTTTTTGAAGCCTTTGACGGTTTCCTTGTTTCTTTAAGTGCTGTTTGTAATTCGCTTAATCCTCTGTAAATATCCCCATACTGAAGATTAAAGCTAATATCTCCCATTGTACTTTTAACTGTCTTTATTTTATTAAACTGATCCCTTGTCATTGTTTCCATTCCAACCATCATTTGTTTGTTTGTATTCCAAGCCGTTCCTGCATAAGCCTTAAATCTTTCCCATTCTTGAGCATTCACCGCCGTACCTGATGCAATTTTTAATAATGTGTTTGATGCACCTTGGAAGCGAGAATCCCTGAACGATTTCTCTATATCTTCTTCATCCATAGAAAAGTATTTGCTTAGGTTATCTCTTAAAAACTTAGATATTAAGTTCACATCTTCGCCTTCTGCTATCATTTTCGTTGTTGATTCAAAAGCATCATTGGTCTGTCCTAAAAATGTGTTTGTTTCTGATATTTTTTCGACCATAGAGGCGCTTAACTTAGGCTTTAATGCTCTCATTCTTATTAGTGATAGTTCTTTTCCTTGTGCCTTTTGTTCAGGTGTCCACTCTCTTGTGTCAACACTTGCCAATTCCATAGCATTGTTGACTCCTACATTTTTTACCATATCCATACCTTCTCTTCGCATTGACTCTATATCTTTCTGAAGAGATGCCATCGCGGGCTGTTGTTTTTTAGTCCACCATTGCTTATGACCTTCAAGCAATTCATCTTCTGTGATAATTCCTTTTTCTTTAAGCTCTTGTCCTATTCTTTCAAAGTCGCTTGTACCTTTTTTATTAGATGGTGTTTTTCTGCTGTCCTCGAGAGTTTTAAAAGCAGTAGAAAATTTATCTACGCCCATCGTAGAGGCTAAAAATAGTCCCACGCTTGTTTCTGCGGCTTTTGGATTTATCTCTAGCATTTGCAAATATGCTTTTGCTGTATCTTCCTCTTGTTTATTGTTTGCGTTCTTTGCTGATGTGATTATATCCCCCAATAGATTTTTTGCTACTTCTAAATTTCCACCTCTTACAGCTGCATATACTTTTGTAGCTTGGTTGAGTGTATTCTGCTTTTTTGTATCGTCTAAAATGTCATAACTTCTTTTAAAATGTTCACTAAGGCTAGGATGTTTTGTAATTATATTTGACCAGTCTGTAACAGTTTTATTCTCAATGTTTGCAAAAGAAGTTAAATCTGATTGTAAAGCTTGTGCGGCTTCTTGTTTAGTCTTTATATTTCCTGCTTGTGCTTGTAGAAGTGCTTGTTTATCAAACTGTGTACCAAGTTGAACGCCTCTAACTATACCTTCATTTATGCCCGTTGTGGGTCTTTGTCTTAAATAGTCTGCGATTGCCATTAAAATTTCCCCAATAGTTTTAGTGTGCCTAGTGTTCCTATAGTTCCCGATATGTCTCCGATAGCTTGTTGTTGTGCTTGTCCTGCTGCTAGTGCCGCTCCTGCTTGTGCTTGTCCTGATTGCATATAAGCTTGTCCTATATCTTGACCTGTTTGGATAGCTCCTGCCCCTACTCCTACGGCTGATGCTTGCCCCATTTGTGTTATGCCACCGAGTCTTCCATACTGTTGTTCTATTAGTTGAGAAAGCATTTGCGGTCTAAATTGTGCTAATGCTCCTTGTACATTGCCGCCCCGTAGTCCACCTGTTGCGGAAGCGTTTTGCAAGATAGCCTCTTCGCCTTGTCCTACTAAAGCAGAAAATTGCGGAGATTGTTCTATTCTTTGAATTGCCGCTCTTTGTCCTTCTTCTCCGCCCATTCCTAATAAGTTCATCTGTTCTGATAATGAGCCTTCGCCTGCTTGTACATAAGGGCTTAGAACTTCTTGCATTTTATCGAATTGTCTTCTTGATTCCGCTGCTTGCATTGCTGCCGCTTGGACTTGTGCATCCGCTGCGGTGTCTGCTGAATTTTTTGCTGATATAGATGAAATTACTCCACCGCCTATTGATGATCCTACTATCGCTGTTATCGGGTCAGGCATCTATAACCTCCTTCGAGTATTCTTCAAAAACTTCTCCGTATAAATCATAAATATTTTTTTTAGTGTCTACTCCATAAATTATAATTAAACACAAAGCAAACAAATCATATAAACCAGCTCTTAGCATATATGCCTTACTAAGTTCTATTTTTTTACTTTCGTAGTCGTTTGCTTTAAACCATTTGTATATTGAAAGTTCCAAAATAGGAGTAATTTTATAAGAATTTTTAATATAGAAAATATTTGTTGGTATTGATACTAAGCAAGTATAGAAAGTGTCGTTAATGTCTGTATCGGAGTATTCTTTGTCTCTGTCTATTAAATCATCCCAAAATTGAGCTACAATGAAATAATCAAAACATAACATAGCCGCATCGCTATTGCCTAAAACTTCTTCCAGCTTACCATAAAGCCTAGAAAATTGTCCTCTAATTGTGCTCATAAATTTCCTTTTGTGAGAACTGGAAACTCATAAACTCAGTTTTTTATTTTGAACTATTATAGCATAATTTTTAATAAATTAAAAACAACTATACACCTCAAAAAATGTATTACTGCTCAAAACATTTTGGCTCTTGTCTTTGCCATCTGCAAAAATTATAATTCTGTCGCCATCAGAAGGATTTATATAGCTTCCTCTTAGTACGACAACATCGTCCGTGTTTCCTGTTTTGTTTAAATAACTCATTTTTTCTCCTTAGATAATAATCCAAGATGCTCCATTTGACATTACTCTTATATTATCCCATTGTGCTAAAGCTGTAGACGAGTCTGTTGTTCCGTCTATTCCTTGCGAACTTGTGGTTGCTATTGTTATTGTGCCTGTACCGCTGTTTTTAATGCCGTATTCTTTTTTTGTTATTCCTACCGCCGTTGGTAAAGTAATCGCAAAACTATTTGCCGTACACTCCACTTGTGTATCTGTTGCGGTTAAGGTATAAGCTGCTGTTTTTGCCACATAATTAGAAGATACAGAGCTTGCAGAAATACTTCCAGAAACACTAAAATAACCATCAACTTCTATATTGAAAAGGCTCTCAAAATCTTTTATAAGTTGATGATTATTTCCAAGCCATTGAGCTAGAATTTTCCTATCTGGTGCTTTTCTAGGCATATAAAGGCTCTATTTTAGCTTCTAGCCTAATCACCGCCGTGTGCCCGTCGCTTGTACCTCTAAATTTTTGTATTCTCCAGTTTCTCATAGTTCCTTGTTGTAACCAAACTAATCGCTTATTCCTTTCCCCTTGTTTACCTGCGCTTATTGGTCTTGGATTACTCCATGTTGAGCCATCTAATGAGTATTGCGCCCAAATTGTCGGGTCTGCTCCTAAGGCGACACGCCCACTCAAACAAACTAGTTCTAATTCATGTATAATTGCCCCATTTCCTTCGTTATAGATTACTGTTGTTCCAAACTCCCAGTCAATATCATCTCCGAAGTGTGTTGATATAGTGTCTGTATAGTAGCCTATCTTAAAAGATGTCGGGTCTCCAAAAACCCATTTATCGTATACCCAAACAAGATTTTTAGCTCTATATCTACTATCTCCAATAGACTCTGTTCCTAACAATACGCTTGATAAGCTATGCCATACTTGCGTTTGCATAATTTGTGAAGCGTTTGCATCATAAACTAAAGTCTGATCTTGAAAGTGTATTAATAAGAAGTTATGCGATTTGTCAATTCTAGTTTCTAACTTACAAATTGCTAACTCTTCTTCTGTGTATTCTGCTAAAATCTGGTCAATTTCTCTAGATGATATCTTAATAGCAGTTGCGTTGTTTCCTAGCCAAATAGCAGGAGCTTCGTCTCTACCTCCACCCATAAATGCTATTGTTTCCATAAATACACAACAAGCATGTGTTCCTAGTACGCCTCTATCTATTTGCGCGCCGTCTATTCTTTGAAATGGAAAACCTGTTCCTCCTACATTATCAAATACCTCTATCGAATATCTGTTTAGTGCGTAAATTTCATTTCTTAGTTTAAGTAACGCTACAATTGGGTCTGGTGCAGCTTCTGAGCTTCCGTATTTTAAAGGGTCAACAGATGTAGGGTCTGCTAATTCTGTTATTACAATATACTCGCTATCCGTTGTCATAAAGTAACCGTCAACCCACTCTAAGTCAACTACATCTCCTAAGTCCGGGTCAGTTACTTGTATAAAACCTATTGAAGTATTATAATAAAATAAGTTATTGTTTGAAGCTACGGCTAATCTGTCAAAGGAGTATTTCATAGTTACAAGTTCTGTTGTACCTCCGACTTCTCCTATCTCTGCAATGACTCCAGCGCTTGAAATGCTTACTAATTTAGAGCCTAAAACTCTATATAGTGTCCCGTCCCAATTTATGCCGCCTCTGTCTACTGCCGTTCCTTCCGCTAACTCTACTAATCCATCAGCTGGGCGCAAATAGCCATCGCTTATTCCGTTAACTTTTGGAACTGGAATTAAGTTCTTGGGATAACTAGTCCTAAAATCAGGGGCTTCGTCTGAATAAATCCCATTTAGAATAGGAATTTGCATTTACGCTACTCTGTACCAAGTTTTAAAAGGTAAATCATATTTTAACTTAAAATAATCATTAGCTGTTATTCCTGTTGGCTCTCCGACTACTGCATCAACACCGTTTTTGTCAATTGTTAATGTAGTTATATCTTTAGTACAAACGACTGATATTTCTTGCTTATCTGCTACATTTGCCAAAGCAGGCAAGGTTATAGTCATATTCGCATAATTAGCCGCTGGCGTGATTATAGCCCAAATATTATCGCTTCCGTCTGTTATCACGACATCAAAAGCCGTCACATTTGGAGACGAGTATTGTGTTGTAAAGCTGTCTTTTTTATTGTCTAAATCTAAATTACTCTCTATAAAACTAATGAGAGTAGTTAAAGATGCTTTCCTCGAATCGCTGTTTGCTGTGCTCCATACTGCTAACAAGTCGCCTGTAGCTAAACTTGTGGTGCTTGATAAATTGTTTATTTGCATTTTTTCTCCTTATGCCGTTATTTCCGCATCATTTCCTGCGCTTAAACCTTCTACTTTTTGATTTAAGAATGTGTTATAGTTGTATCTCCAAGGCTTATTTCCTGCTCCTTTTGGTAATTGCGTGAAGTCTCTTTCTACTATCTCACTTGTTTCACTTAAGAGGTCTTTATATGTTTTGGTCGCAAGTGCTTTTAATTCCATAGATACTATCTTTCCTAAAGAGCTTGCTAATCTTAAAGCTAAGTTTATATAAATAGCTTCAACTGCTGAATCTCTTACATTGCTCTCATCATTTATATTACTATCTGATGGAGACGATGCAAGATTGTACCCTATTCGTATGCCTTTCTTGTTCCATTGTGCTAACATTGAATCAAGTCTTTTAAGCCCTGATTGATATTGCTCTGGCATTAAGTCAAAGTTGTAGTTAGCTATGCCGACTTCCTCAAAAGCCATTTCTATAAGTTCCCTTTTAGTCCAAGACATTATATTTTCTCCATAAGCCTTTTAATAAGATTATTCTCTCTCATATTTCCATAACCTCTAATACCTTCTGCTTTCGCTATGGCTTTAAGTTCAGGAACGACAAAAGTCTCTTTTATTTCTTCCGCTGTTAATCCGCTCAAGCTTTCTAAAGAGATTTCTTTCTCATCTTTCTCATCTTTCTCAGGCTCTTTAATCTCTGCCTTTTTACTCCAACCATCACTAACGCAAGCTTCGACCTCGTCCTCGTTTACTACTATATAATCAAATATTTTATGGTCTACTTCTACAAATCCATATCCAACATCGCAAGATATACACTCGCTAGGGTATTTGTATAACATCACCGACATTTTATTCCTTTTGGGAGGGGACTGCTCCCCTCGCTTGTTATGATAATCTATATGTTACCCAAGTATTTGCCGCCGTTCTTCTACTTCTAAAGTGTCCTGAACTTTGGAACTCCGAGTCTGCATGTGCTGACTCTACTACTGCTTCACCTACTATCGTGTGCCCAGAAGATGCCGTTACTGTTCCAGTATCTGCTGCAGCCGCACTAAGGTTGATAAGATACCAATCAATAGCATCATCAACTTCTGCCGAAGGGAAAGCTGTATCCATATACGCCCCCGTGTCTAGTGTTAAGACTACAGTTGATCCTGTTGATTGTGTAATTGTAACAATACCAACTTTTAGATCAGCCGCACTAATTGTTGCTGCCGCTGTTTCTGCCGCTGGAGTTCCTTGCGTTGAAACATAGTTGCTAGTAAAACGGATTAAACCATCATACCCTGCTGTACCACCTGCACTTGCTCCTCCTGTTCCTTGTGTTATTACTACATTTCCACCGTTTCCACCATTCGCTGTTCCTGCGCTTGCGGCTCCACCTGTTCCTGCTGTAACAGAAGCAATACCACCTGCGCCACCGTATTCAGTAGCAGCAGAAGCAGCGGTTGCTCCACCTACACCAGCAGTTACAGAAGAAGCACCACCTGCGCCACCATCTGCGGCACCTGTATCTGTTTTAGCTCCACCTGCTCCTGCAGTTAAGTCAGAATCTCCACCGATTCCACCTGCTGTTGTGGTTGTTCCCGCTGTTGCGTCTGCTCCAACTAATTCTGCATCTCCACCGCTTGAACCAATTGTTGTTGAAGATGTTTTTCCAGTAAGACTTAGTGGGTCAGTTGACCCTACAAAGTCGGGAGAGTTTTTATCTATAACTGGGCTTGCCCCAATTTCATAATAAACTTTCTCTGCACTTGTTGAGTCAATCCTAACATTAACGCCAGGGGTTAAAACAACTTCTTCGTTATTTACTGTTGAACTATAATAATAAATTCCATTGGTATTTTTATAGTAAACTTTTGCTTGACCTTCTGTAAAGATAGCTATATTATCAGTTACCGCTACTTCTTTTTGTCCGTATGGATATAAAACACTCATCATTTCCTCCTATGTTTGACTAAATAACATAATTCCTGACATTTCAGGCTGTTTATTAACTACACCATATAGCACATCCCATCTGTACTTAGTTTTTTGAGTGTTTATATCATATTGTTTTTGCATAACAACTTCAATACCATTTGCTACTGTTGCTCTTAGTATCTTAGCTCCTGCTCCTGGGTCAATTGACAATCTACCCGGTAAAATCTCCAAAGCGTCTTTTTGCCAGAAAGGATTAACGCTTGCTGCTACTGTGTTCAAGAATACTAAAGCTGCTCCATTTGCAGGAGTAGAATCTACATTCTGGTACTGTGCTTCTGCATCTGTGCTTCCTCCGTTAGAAACGATTGCGGGAGATATTTTAACTGTACCAGTAGCGCCTGACCCTGTAACTAACTCAATAACTCTAAAAGACTTAAGCCGCCCTGTGCTTTGTTTTGTGATGTGATGTACGCTGTAAACATTTGCTATTGTAAAACAGTCACCTACTGCAACAGTTCCAGAAGTTACATCGATAGATATTGTTTGGTATCTATTATCCACATTTGACTGCTCACCTGTAGCTGCTGCACTTGTGGCCGCTGGAGTATGATACTGACTTGCTCCATCCATAGTTACAGTTGTTCCTGTAGCTGCTGCTAGTCTGTTTGCATAATCTAGCTTAAAGGTTTCAAAACCTGCTACCGTTCCGACATAAGATTTCTCGTATGCGTTTTTCGGTTTAGTGTTTATAGTTTCCCTTCCTGCTAAATCGGCTGCCATCGAGTTATAATCTCTACTAGATAATGCTGAAAACCTATCAAACATGTTTATACCAAGCTCATTAAATGATGCATCACATTCAGCTAAGTCTGAGTAACCACTTGCCGCTGCCGTTCTCTTTACAACTACCGTTCCTTGATTTGCTGCCGTATTCATAATTGACAAGTTTATATCACTTGCTAGCTTCTGAGATGCTGCTTGTCCTAAGCGTCCCTCTTGAAGTAGGTCTCTTAATTCTTTAGCCGATAGTATAGCTGTTGAGTGCTTTTGATAACCTATCTGCGCAGGCACTTGTAGCTGTGTAGCTTCGTTAAAGTTACTAGTAGCATCAGAACCATCGTGCGACTGTGCAATATAAGGCATCGTGCGCCAAATTATATCGTTTGATCTCTCCATCATTTGCTGATCTGTTGTGTATTTAGTTACATTCCTTGAAAGTACGAGAGCGTCATCGAATCCCTCACATGTTTGTTCAAACGCAACTGTCTCCTGTTTCGTAAAATCATTTGCCATTTTTTATTCCTTTTTTTTCTTATATTCGATTACTTTTGAATAATCTCCTGTTTTTTCTGATTCTGCTCTTAGTTTATCAAGAATAGAATCACCCATTTGTAACGGACTGCCGCCCTTCACTATCTTTTCTGGTGCTGGGGCTTTTTTTCTATTACTCACTCTCAAGTCCTTCTCCAATCTTGCTATACTTGCAGCAAACTTTATCGGGCTTTTTATAGAGGATAATTCTCTAATCTTTTCTATGTTGCTACCTAATGCGTACGCAACTAATGCGGGATTTTCCGCACTATCTAAAAGGATACCTTGTTGGGTTTCAGAAAGCGTGTCTCTGACAACTTCTTCCGCCTCGTCGAAGTTTTGAACATTCAAGAGTTTTTTCTTTTCTTCATAACTCTTGAGGCTGTCTTGCCAAGCTTGTTCTTCTTTAAGCTTTTGAGCTTCTTTTTTAGACTTAGACTTTTTGAAATCATCTCTTTCATCAATCCAATTATCTAAATCTCTATTAAAAGAATCTTGGTCAAAGTCGTGGTGTTCTAAATTCGGTTTAGCTCTAAGTATTGTATCCTTGTTGTTGTCTCCTTTAAGCGTTTTGTTCTCTTTTTCTAGATCTCGTATACGCTTTGCGTTCTCTCTGTTTTGCTTTCGCAAATCCTTAACCCAAGGAGGGGTTTCCTCTTTTTGAGGTGGTGAATCCTCGCCAATCGTTACAACTACCTCTTCTTCAATAGGCTCTTGAGTATCATCTTCCGTTTCGGGAGCTTCTACTTCATTAGTATTCTCTATCTCTGATTCGTTGGTTTGATTTTCTACCGTAATCTCGCCCATTTTCTGCCTTTGCGTTTTCTCACCCGTTAAATCGGTGGAGTGGATACCAAATTGTTCTCTCTTTCAATCCCCTCAAGTATTTCTACTGTTTCAGCTTTTATTTTATTCGTTTGCTCGACTGATTTTAAAGTGTCGGCCTCGTTCTTTTGTACAGAGGATATATTCTTCTGTGCTTCGCTCTTTAGGTATGTATCTTCTGCGGATGGCTCCATATTATTAGCTTCGTCCATTAACTCTTCTTCTTCTTCTTTTGTTGGTTGAACCGCTCCAAGTTTTAATAGTTTCTTTCTAAAATACGGTTTAATATCTTCTAGCGCTTCGCCTTCCATGTTCATTATCATTAGTGAGCTTAATATAAATTGTGTTTCTTTATCGTTTGAAGCGGCTAGTGCTTTACTTAAATTATTTACGATTGCATTTTTCTTGCTTGATGTGGCTGGCCCAATGTCTACATTAACACTAAAGTTAGCATTACTCAAATCATTATCATAAGTCAGCTCTCCTTCGTTATTGTACGGAATACCCAGTTTTATAATTGATGATTCACCTTCTTTATTAATTACTTTCATCTCTCTATTGTCTTCTACAAAAATATCTTTCGCCATACTCAGCCATATCTCACCCGTTCTTTTTTTAGCCTTAGCAAAATTTGATAAATAAATATATGTTTGCATATCAAGCCTGTCTTGTATAAGCTGGATTGCTTCACCGCTAATATTAGAAACTACTTTCTCAGCAGCTTGTTGATTGCCAAGAACTTCGTTTATATCGTTTGCAGTTATTCCTAATAATGTTGCAAGTGCAGGGGGTACTGTTGGGGGCTTAGTATACCCAATAGCTCCTGCAGCCGTATCATTACCTTCTTTATCAGTAATTGGATTCACTAATAAGTAAGGAAAGTTTTTTACATTATCCTCGCTCCATGTATTTTCGTGTCCTGCAATTTGTTCTGGTAAAAATATAGGTTTCTCAACGGGGCTAAGTGCGCTTATTTCTGCAAGTTTTGAATATTGGATGTTGCTAAGTATTTGAACATCTTTAGCTAGTCTAACATGACCCATTGCTCTTTCGATGTTGTCTATAATCCATCTTTTGCCAAAATTCATAATTATCGGAATGTTGTTACCTGCTATGTATTCGCAATCTTCTAGTATTTCGTTTCCGCTGAGAATATACTTTCTAACTTTCTTCTCTTTTATTTTTTTTTGTCTTACTTCTATGTACCCTTGAGCACTTAATTTCGTTTCTAGTTCGAGGTCTCTATCAAAAGCCTCTTTCGTAAATCTTTCCTCTTTTCCCATAATTGGCTTAAATATTCTTATAGTTTTGTCTATTGTTTCACATTTGTAATATTCTGCAATATAGACTATGTCTTCTGAAAACCAATCGAATTCAGTATTCGTAATCGCTTTAGAAACTGTTGATACTGTTTTGTTATATTCTCTTTCGTATTTCTCTACTGATATTGAGGATATTACAAAGCAATACTCCGCATCAGATTTGTCTTGTTTCTTTGAGTCTGGATCAAAGAATACTGATGAGTCGGCATCGTAAATAGGCTCGAAAAATATTCTTTGTTTCTCATCTTCTTCGTCATTAGGATTTTCGTAATCGTTTCTTAATCTCCATCCACCTATTCCTCCGCCAACTGCTTCCTCGAAGCCGTTATCATATCCTTCTTCTGCGTTACTGTCGTTTTCGTCTGCGCGAAGCAGTCCATCACAAATGTCAGCAAGCTTGTCATTTTTGGCGCCGTCTTTAGAAGTGAAATTTATAGCTACTTTATTGTTTCTGTATTCGTTGATTATTCTTATTACTGAAAGATGTATTTTGTTGACTTCTATTTTTGGCTTGTTTTCAAAAAAAGTGCCTAAGCTTCCTTCCCATTGCGCACCGGCAATGCTATAAAATCTTCTGTCTTTTAAGCATTGTTCCCTTTCATCTTTCACAATGCTTTGTATATAATCAAATTTCTTAATAGCATCTGAGTGAATTTCTATAGTAGTTTTTATATTGTTCAAATTAACACCTTTTTTTACTTGCTTAATTATACCATTGTTGTAAGGGTAGGGTGTATTTTAGAAAGTTACTAAATCCTTGGCAAAATTATGCCAATTGGAGTAACTTTTATTTGCTTTTTTTCTGCTTCATGCTCATAAAACATTGCCATCATAACACTATCTGCAATATTTGGAGACTTTATTTTAAGCTTCTTCATTTCTGGTTTTGACATAATTTGAATCTTTCCGCTTCCGTTGGTTTTGGTTGGTATTCTACAAAGCTCTGAGCGTAAGCTATTCATATTTTCTATGTTGCGGCTAAGGGACAATAATTCGTCTGGGTTTATATAGTCTCCTTTCTCAACAGCCAGATAAGTCTTTCTCATTCGCTCTCTTAACAACCAATACCCTTGCGCTCTTTGATTAAGGAATGTTTCGCCATTGCTTTTAGTTTTATCGCCTACTGTTTCATAAACTCTATCTTTATGCCTTGGAGCGTTTGACCCCTTATACATGTTGAGAGTTATCTTTTTAGGAACAAGAGCATCGTTTAACTGTTTGTTTAGTCCTACTCCCATCCCGTCGCAGTCCCAAGTGAAAACATCTATTTTGTTTTGAATTGCGTAGTCAATAGCCCAGTCGCAACCCTCATTTATATCGCCTGTTTCCTTTTCTTGAACATCTTTAATTAATATGCCATGTCTATACGCTAATCCTTTCGAGTCCTCCCCTAAGTCTGAAGGGTCGTGTGCTATTACCTCAACACCACTTGGTTTTATCCCCAACTTTTCATGAGCGTCAATACAAGCGTCAAACCACTCAGGATGTATGATTGCGCTATCGACTGAATCGTTAAACTTTCCCTCCCAAATATGGTCGTACTTTGCGCGAGGCATATTATCATAATCCCATTTTCTTTGTTCTTCAAGTTCTTTTGGAAACCAAGGATTGTCGCGCCAATTAATTATTATTATCAAATGCAAATCATCTTCGTAGAAACCATCTTTTTCTAGTTTAGCTAAATAAGGAACTATAAATCTTTGACTGAAAGGATCCGCTGCACTTTGAGGATTACCCGTAAACCACAATTCGCTTCCCTCTGCTCTTATAGTTGGAAGCAAATCTTCTAAAGTCTGCTCGCTTGCTGTTTGAGCTTCTTCAAACCAAGAATATTTAAAACCTTCCGCTGATTTGATTGCGCTAGAGTTTCTTGCAGCACCTTTGTATTTTGTTCCTTTTCCATTCGCGATACATTCTATCTTTTTATCTGTAATATCAAATCTGTCTCTTATATTTAGCTTGTATATCGATTCTTTCATCAACTTGTGAACTGAGTCATCTATCGAGTCTTGAAACTCTCTCAAACATAGTATGTCCGCGTTTTCTGTTTCAACTTTCATCAGCATTAGATTGCCGACGCTTGTTGACTTGCTTGAACCACGACCGCCGATTATGATTTTAAATCTTTTGTTTATTGTTAAAAGCTTTTTAAGCTTCTCCGGTATTTGTAGCTTACTAGCCATCTATTAACTCTATCTTCCATTTGTTATCTGTATTCGTTTGTTGTGCGTTTGAATTGATAATGTTTGTTGTAGGCTCTTTACCGAGAACGCTATCTTTGTTTCTTAATGTAATCCTACTATGCGATTCTAAATCATTTATAGAAATATTATCAACTAGCTTCTTGTTTGCAAGAGACTGATTTTTTAATGCTGAGTTAGAAAAGAAGATTAAATGTTTTGTCTTTTCGTTTACGACTTGTTCAATAGCGTTCACGGAATGTTCATCTCGCTTTGCTAGCTCCGTCTTGTAAACTATTCCAGCGTTCACAACTTCTTCATCTATTTTAATGATTTCTTTGATTGTTTTATTTATATAACCTAATGATACTTCATACTTAGCGGATAATTTTCTTTGGCTATAATTTCCTGTTTTATGATCCGCTATCAGTTGATTAACTTCTGTATCAGTTAGATGTTTAGCCATTACTTCGCGTTTTCCTTTTTAGCTTTTAAACCAAACAGCATTAATTCTCTCTTTATTTTAGGATATTGCTTTACTGCTTGTTCACTTACACTTAAATATTTTGCAAGTTCTTTATACTTTGGCAATTTGATACTTACTTTCGATTGCACTTATCCCATCCTTAATAGATTTTTTTATGTTGTACCCTAGTTGCTTATAGAAAGATGGATTTGTAATACAACCTTGAGCTAACTTAATAGCTTCCTTTTCTGAGCCTAGCCTTTGAAACTTAGAAGCTATACTAATTACCTTTTCAAAATTACCTTTTAAAAATTCTTCTTTTAGTGTTTCTAATTTAGTTTTCATTACCTATACTTTTTTATTTTATCTTGGTATTGTTTACTTCTAGAAGTTGCAAGAATCATATCTTCTGTTATGTCTTTATATTCTTCTAAAGCCCGTACTGTGTCTTCTATATCCCGAGTGCTACAATACTCGTGATTATCTAGTTCTCGCTCTATAATCCCATGTATTCCATTCTCAGTAATGTCTTTTTTAATTCCTCTTTCGTGAATATCATATAGCCCTTCTATTAGTATAAGTACATTATCATCAGGGCATATAAAACCACCACCTAAGCTTGCATATTTAATACCTTCTTTTGCTCCTTCTTCATATTGCTTTTTGCTAAATGCAACGAAAGCACCAGTTATATTGAATAGCTCAGTTTGTTCCGCTTCTATATAATCTTGTAAATATTTCATAATATACTCCTTTTAAGTACAGTAGTATATTATCACTATACTTAATCATCGCTTAATATTTCTTCTATTTTTTAGATTATATATTTCATAAATGGCTTTATTCATTTAAATAGCACTCCTTGCCTTCTGCGCGCGTAATTATACAATTCTTTTGTTATTTCTTTATCATTAGTATAATAAAACTCTCCAACTTTTTTAAGTTCTGGCTGCGGACTATCCTTAAATGCTTCCTTATACTCATTTTCGATGTTTACCGTAAACAAGTCAAAGTTTTCTGATTGCTTAATCCTGCTTTTGCCAAAAGCGATGAGTGTTTGTCTATCCATCTTTAATAAATCAATTACATATTTGTTAAGTGGTATGTGACAAAGATTTTCTACTTTCTTGTGAACTCTCTCGCGGCTCTGATGGTGGTTGCCTAAAAGAATAAGCGCATCTGTTACAATATTCGTGTTATTTTGTAGCAATGAATATAATTCGTATAGTTCGTTTAAAGACTTTTTCAAACTTTACTGTCCTTTTAATTCATCTTCGTTATTATATCATAAAATGATTATTTTTGAAAACTTACAAAATACTATACAATTTGTTATACGATTTGTTATACTATTTAATAATGTTTTAAGTTTAGTTACTATATAATTCATTAAGCGTTAGAGATTGAGGTGCTTGTAAGAGCTTATTTAATTTATTTAAAAGGGGTTAAGATGAAAAAGTTAAGTGATGAAACCAAAATATCAATTATTTTTCCTTTGGAGAAAGAGTTTTTAAAGGATATTTTAAAAATGGGTATTGCTTTTGATATTGAGCAGGTAAAGATAAATAACACAACGATTACTTCTTTTGTCGTTTCGAGAACGATAGACAATAAACTTGAGTATAAAAAGTTCTCTTTGCTCACAACAAATGGCGTAACTAATATTGATTTTGTAGAAGAAGATTTTAGAAATATTAAAGTTTGGAAAGAGCACGAAAGATTTTTAGGTTAAGTTGTATTTGGGTATAATGAAATAAATTTAAAAGGGATATAAATGATAGATGAAAATACTTTAAAAGAAATTGTAAGGGGTTATTTATATACAAATGCTGGGGCTAAAAAATTAAGTTGGTTTTATGAAGTAGATATTAAGATAGTTAAAGAAATCATAAAAGGGGTTAAAAAAGGAGATTATAAAAGGTTTGAAAAGGCTGATTAATTTCAGCCCCTCAAATCAACTTTTTCTATACTTTTTAATTATTTTTTTATAGTCCTCTAGCGTGTACTTTTTGTGATCCTTGTTATTTTCTAAAGCTTCCACTCTTTTAATGCCTATTTTTTTTATTAGGTTTTTTCTATATGCTACGAGGTTGCCAGACTTAAAATTGTTACAAATCGAACATTGTTTATGACAATTATCCTCATTAAATCTTAAATGAGGATTTGAGCCTGCAGGTCTGTAGTGTCCTGCGTGCATTTGTCTTGTATTGTTTTCGCAACTGATACAACCTTCGTCTCTATCTCTTAGTCTAATAAACTCATTAAAAAATTTTTGAGCAAGTTTTGCTTGTGTAGTTTTATCATTTTTTCTATATTCTAATTTTGCCTTATTTTTTTCCAAAGCTTTTTTCTTATTGTTATATGCTATCGCACATATTATGCCGCAACAAGCTTGAAATTGTCTTTCTGGTTGAAACATTTTTTTGCAGTTTTCACACTTTTTTTTGCGTAGTTTTTTCATTTCGTATTCTTTAGTTTTGATATCAACTTTGTTAAATCTTTGTCGATTTTGTTTATTTGCTTATCAACACCTGTGTCGATTTCCTCTTGTTTAAATAGTTCGCTGATTAACTCATCACGCTTCTTTTGCTTTTCAGCTATTTGCTTTAGTAGTTCTTCTTTCATTGTTGTATTCCTGTTACTTGTTTTATATCGTTTTCATAAAGTGCTTCTCTAAGAGGAAACAAATCATCAAAGATATTAAGATTGTTTTCTATGATATTTGCATACGCTCCGTCTAGATCAAAAGTTATATAACAAAGTCCTTTTCCTGCGATATAACATATATCCCCACCCTTACCATCTTCACTAAGACTAGCAAAAATAGGCTTATTATCTGTACCTTTCATGCCTTGAAAATTTATGCTTAGTGTTTCTTTTTCGTAAGAGTAAATAACACCATTAGTGATTGATTCTATTTGGTTACAAAAAGAAACAACCACACCAATAATATAAAAAATCCCATTAATCTTTACAAGACTTTTATCTTTTCTATATTCTTTTTTTGTAAAGTTTTGTTTTATCGTTTTTGCTCTGTATGTTGGTATTCTTGTTATCATTTTCTCAGCTCCTTGTTCAATTTTTTTACATTTTCTGTGAAGAACTCAAAGCTCGTTTTTCGTTTTAAACTAATAGTCCCATCCTTCATTCTTATTCTCATTTCGTTTGTGTTGTAGTTGTATTCTATTTCTTTTATTTTCTTAGGATCTATTTTCAAAATAAACTCCCTTTGCTTATAGTTGGTTTATATAAAGCTCTTAAAACACTTCTCATTGTATTTACTTCGATTGCATTTCCAGCTATCTTGTAACTTTGTGTATCTGAGTTTATCAGCTTTATGTCTTGGTCTTTTATGCCTTGAAGTCTGAAACATTCTCTTGGTGTTAGTCTTCTGATTTTGAAGTTGTCTTGTATAACTTTTTCTCTGCTTCCACTTCCCTCACTTGCTGTTAATGCTCTCGTGCAACTATCCTCACTATAAACTTTTTGCTCGAAGTGCCAACCATACTCAGTTTTTCCTTTTAAAGGGTTTATTATCACTCCTTGGTTGCAAGAACAGTCTAAAGTCTGAGCTACACCTTTTCCAACTCTTCCGCGTCTTGTTTTGCTGTCGGGGTGAGTGAAGTTTATGCTGTCGTTTTGAGTTGCTACTTCGTAACCTTGTTTAGTTGCACTTTTTACTAATATTTTCGGTTCTTGGTCTCCACCTTGTTGTGTGATGAGAGTGGCTGCTACTCCTTCAACTCCTTCAACTCCTTGAATCCTTTGAGCCGACTCGAATTTAGTATCAGTCAGTTTAGCAACCACTCCTATTTCTTTTCCTGTAAGTTCAAAAGTTCTATCTTCACTTAAATAATACTTCTCATCAACTTCATCTTCAAGATAATCTCTCAAACATTTAGTAAGTAGGACCGGTGATTCAAAACTAAAATCGTGATATGTTTGAACATCTAAAAAACCTACTATAAAGACTCTTTCTCTGTTTTGTGCAGTTCCATATTCTTTAGCATTTAAAACTTTAGATGCTATCAAGTAGCCCATATCTTGAAAAGTCTTTACAACTTCTTTATAATCAGATCCACCGTTTGAACTAAGTAATCCTTTCACGTTTTCAAATATAAATACTTTTGGCATAACTTCACTCATAACTCTTGCACCCTCTCTAAATAAAGAAGACTTTTCTCCATCAAAACCTTTTCGTTTACCGGCAAGTGATAAATCCTGACAAGGTGAACCCCAAACCATAAGATCGATTTGATTTTTATATGGTGTTCCATCCATTTCTGAAACATCATTATAAAATGCTCCGGGTGTTCCATGAAAAGCTAAATACTGTTTTCTTGCGTATTTGTCCCATTCACAAGCGAAAACTACTTCGTGTTTAATATCTTCATATTTAAAAGCAAATTCTGGAGCAGCTAGACCGCCGCTGAAAAGTGTTCCTATTTTCATTTCGCTAACGACTTGATTATAAGCTCTTTAGTCTTACGACTCGTCTTGTTTTCTATCTGCTCTATGCCAACAAGTTTTTTCAAGCTCTGTTCTAACCTAATCAACAGAGGGTCGTGTCCGCTGTGCGACTTTTGGAGTTTAATACACTCTCTAACTGTTCCTATTCTTTTAAGTTGCTTTATTTCAAAGCTCGTGAAATAGTTTCCGTCCTTAGTTTTAAATTTCTCAAACTTCGCAGCTTTAGACTTGCTTAACTTGCTTATAGTGCACACTTTGTCAGCTATTTTGTGAGCGGTAGTAACTGCGTTTTCTAATCTGTCTTTGTTGTATATCTCGAACATTTCCTTTTTGTAAAGATTAGTGAGGTGTATAAACTTTTGAAAGCCTTTCATATATTGCATGTCTATGTGATTTAGGTTTTCCTTAATGTAGTTTTTATAACTCACTATGTCTTCAATTTCTTGTAGCTCCGTTCTGATGTCTAGGATTACAAGCTCGCTTTTCGTTTTTATATTTAGTATTTCTGTTATGTATTCTATTAAATTTCCTGTCAAAATAAAGACTTTTGTTCGTTGCTTTTTTGAAATCTTTCTGAAGCTTTAATTAAACTAATCTTTGCTTGCTTAAAATAACTATCTTTTAATTCAATTCCTATCGCTCTTCTTCCCATTGACACGGGGCTATAAACCTCGCTACCAACACCCATAAAAGGAGTGAATACAACTTCGTCAGGATTACTATATAATTCTACTATTCTATCAATTACATCTAGCTGCAGAGGGTGTACATGTTTTTCGTCATCATCTTCTTTGCAATCTCGAAAAGGTAGAACATTATCAATGCGGATATCATCCCAAACACTAGAAGCGTATCTTTGCCAAATATAATGATTTAATTTAGTGATTTTATCATCTTCATTATTGTTTTTTAAATTTTCCCAAAGTTCGTCGCAGTTTAAATCAGTATCATTTGCATTATTCCAAGCTCTTAGAATGTTTGGTAATATTGGTATTTCACCAGCATAATGATTAATACCGTATGGGTGCGTAACGGGTACTTTGTTTTCACCTTTTTTCGTAAAAATTAAAACATAATCAGGCATAGCAGTAAAACATTTAGTACTATCTTCAACTATAAACTTATGCATTAAACTTTGTACCATAGTTCTCATTCTAACTTTTAAAGGCTCTTTCCATATAGTTATTCTATTTCTATACTCAAAACCATACTTAACATGAATTTTTATAATTTCATGAGGAAAATCCCATAAGTGACAAGTATTGCTAAATACATCTGTGCAATGTACCGCATTAATGCGACCTTCTTTTGTTATTCTAGCCATTTCTTTAACCATAAACTCATATTGCTCTAAAAATTGCTCATTAGAACTACAATTGCTCATATCTCTTGGGTCAGAACTGTAATTATATAATCCTGCGAAAGGAGGTGAATAGACCGCTAAATCTATACTTTTATCAGCTAAAGTAGGTAATACGTTCATATTATCATCACAATAAATTGCATATCTATCCGTAACAACTTGATCTTTTACTTTATCCATTATATATCCTTTAAAATTTTGGTTTGATCATTGGCTTTTTGTCTTTAGCTAAATCTTCTATATATTCATAATTTACATTATCAACTAAATTCTTATACAAATCTTCTGCTTTTTTTGTCTTTTGCTTCAATGCTTCCATAACACGAGTTTGACCCTCAGAAATAACTAAATCAATAGTTACTTTTTCAGTTTGACCAAATCTCCAAAAACGCCTAACAGCTTGATAATATTGCTCATAGCTCCACGTAGGAAAAAAAACACTATGGTTGCAATGCTGCCAATTTAAACCCATTCCAGTCATTTTTGCTTTAGTAATAAGTCTTTTTATCTCTCCATCAGCAAAAGCTTTTAATATCTCTTCTTTTTGTTCTATTGATTGACTTCCTAAAATTTCAACCGCTTCGGTATCTAACATTTTTAAAATTTTGCTTTCTTTGTTTGTATTGCACCAGTAAACGGAGGTCTTATTTTCCGCCAACTCAATAGCCTTTTCGCATCTTTCTTTTTCAGTTTCTCTTTGTTCTAGTCTTATTTCTGGCATTGTTTTAGCTTCCATTTTAAACAAAGCACCATTGCTGAATAGCTTATTATTCTTAACTATATGGTTATTTGTTATTAATTCGGAAAGATTATACCTTTCGTCAGAAAATCCTAAGTCGGAAGGTTTTTTTATCATGATCGACCAACTATTAACCCATTGAAAAAAAGCTTTTTCGGCATGGGTCTTAAGGTAAAATTTCTCTCCTATATTTCTATTTTTTGAGTCTGTTGTATTTTGATTATTTTTAAAGAACTTTCCTAACATATCCATATAACCCATATATCCTAATGCTTCACTACTCGTACCAAGTTCTATAAAGTCATTTGGTGATGGTGTAGCAGTTGTTAAAAATCTAAAAGGAACTTTCTTTATAAAACTAGTAATTTTATTTTTTATTTGACCCTTAAAATTTTTTAGTATTGAGCTTTCGTCTAAAATTACGCATTCGAAATCATTGCTATCAAAATAATGTAATCTTTCGTAATTACAAATAACTATTTTTCTTGTATGATTTCCTTCTTTTGAATATTCTATATCATCAATTCCCATCTTTTCTGCTTCTTTTAAAAATTGGAAAGCTACTGCGAGAGGTGTAACTATGATAACTTTTCTGTTAGTCTTTAATACTATATTCATTGCTAATGATAATGATATTAAAGTTTTACCTAAACCAGTATCGGCAAATATCCCTAGTCTTCCTTTTTTTACTGCTCTGTCTATTATATTTTTTTGAAAATCAAATGCCATGTCGTGGCAATATATTGCATTAAATCCAAAGTTTCCTGATGTGTGCTTTTTACTATTTATAAAATTTTTATAATTCATTTTATTATCTCCTCCTTTAGTTATATTCTCTATCAAAATAAACTCCCTTTATCTTCAATTCTTTTTTTATTGTTTTGTGTTTTGACTTTGGTCAAGGTTTCTGCTGAATTTGTAAACATTATTGACTCACAAATATCTGCTGATATTTTTACATTATCCTCAGTAAACATTCCTTGCTCTATTAGCATTATAAGTCTCTTTGATTCATCTTTGTTTATTAGTAGCTGTCTCACTTCAAGCTTATCATCTACTGCAACAAAAACTACAACTTTAGTGATTTTCATCCTCTACTCCCTATTAATTTTTTAACGTTATGGAATATCTTATATGATAGCATCTAACACTACACCTTGCTCTATTAGTCTATCCATTATCTCTAAACAATCACCTTTGTATAAGTTGATACCACCATTAGAAACCTTATGTTGGTCTTCCTGACTCATAATATCTCTGCATCAATTGCATCAAATTTGCTTAATGCTCTTTTTATTGTGTCATTTGTAGTTTCTTGAGTTGCTGCGCCTAAGTATTGTTTTTGCTCTGGTTTTTCGTAGTCTTCTAAGTAGTCGCTAATGCTGTTTAGAAAAGTGCCAAAATGTTTTTGATATTTAACATCTTTTACAGTAAGTATATATCTTGTAATAGCTTTTTCTATTTCTTCATTTGTTCTTTTAAAGCTCTTAGATAAGTATATCTTTTTAGCTGCTGATTTACTACCTACTTTTCCATAGCGAGCCCACAAATTATCAAAAGAATCCATTATTGTTTTATTATTTGTTTTATTATTTGTTTTATTACCTTTAGTCTCTAAACAAATTGTTAAGGGTGAAATAACAATTTGTTTAGGGTCAAATAACATTTTGTTAATAGTAATAGTTCTCGAAAAATTACGACTTCCAGCTTTTATTTTAGATGTTATATATCCTTTTTTCTCTAATGAAGAGATAAGTCTTGATACAGCTTCTTTTTTAATGCCCATAATATCAGCAAAATGCGAATTAGAAGCAATACATCCATATTCTAGCATAGACAAATTGCTTATTTCTATTAATATAAACTTTTCACTTATGCTTGTTGATTTATCTTTAAACATTTCCCAAGTAATAAATATTCCTCTTTCTATATCGCTCATATTAAAACTCCAAGCCATAAGCTTCAACCCAAACATTTTTATGATAAGCTTTAACAGTTCCATAATTTGCATCAAATACGTTTATAGTTGGTATTTCCATTTCAATGGATATTTCTCTAAGCAATTTAAAACTAAACTTTTGACCGTGGTTAATCATAGTCATTCTTTTGATTGTACAGTACTCTTTTGATTTATCTAATTCAATTTCTAGTTTATTTACTTTTTTAATAGCCTGACTTGCAGTATTCATAGCTGTAGCAGTTTTTTTATTGTTTATGTGGGCTTTAGTTAGCTCTAACAGCTCAATCTTTTCCTCTTTGGCAATTAGTTCAAGTAAAGCTTCTTTGTAAGTTGTGGGTAGTTTTAATGTAGTTTTTATATGCTCTTTTTCTATTGCTATGAAATATTTTCTTGTTTCTCTTCCTTTTGAATTATTTTCAAGCATTGCAAGTTCTTTTGCCATATCTAAAGTAACGATAAAGTCTATTTGAGTGGCTTTACCATTCACAAAAGTGTGAGTCGTAAAATCTTCACCGTCCATAAAAGAATATTTCTTTATTGCTCTATCAATCCACATACTAAAAGGGGTTTTTACTTCTAAGTATTCGTGAATATTTCTTGCATTAACAGAATTAACTTCTGCACCATTTATTTTTGATTGACTGATTTTAATTAAATCATTCATTAAAAAGCCTTTAGTGACTAACGGTTGATTTTTAAGGAGGGGTTAATGCACTACTAAAAGCCCCAATATTCCTTACTACAAGACTAAAATTTGGAGGGGAAGTGAGAACCTCCCCAAGCTTTCAGTAGTGCTGAAATAAAGAATAATAATAAATCTAAATAACATTATACTATAACTAAAATCAAAGAGTGTATAGTTTTAAATAAGCAGCCGCAACTTGCAAGTTTCGACCCCAGTATCTCAGAGTTCGCGGCTGCTACTGAGTCATTATAACATACTTTGCTTAAAGTTCGTTATCATTTATAAGTTTACATGCCCTGCAAAATCAAAGAAGCTATCTAATCTCTCAATTTCGTTTATTTCCATTATTTTTTTTATTATGTCTTTCATGGTGTATCATTCTCTAACTTTTTAAAATCTCGCATAACCTGCTTTTCTATTATATTTTGTATATATGTTGAATGCCTCAGATTCCTATCTTTAGCGACTGCTTTGGCATTCTCAATAACGGATGGAAGAAGTCTAAACCCAATCGTTTTTTTTGTTTCAATCCCTATCACTTTTTTCATATCGTCCCTTTTTAATTAATTTACCGTAGTATGACATATTAATTTATAAATGTCAAGCTTTTGGTGTAACTTGCGTATAATAATGTAAGTTATTAAATACTATGCAATTTGTTATACAATTTAATAAAGCTTTAAGTTTGATAAGCGTACAATTCATTAAGCGTTAGAGATTGAGCGTTTTAGAAGCCTCCAAAAACTCCTTTAGAAGTTTGTTGCAATTTGGGGGCTTTTAAAGGGTTTATAAAGTTGTGCAAAAGAACACTCTGTCAAGCAGAGTATCGAAACCACCGCCCCAAAAAAGGATAAGAAATGTTAAACTTTAAAGAATGGTTAGAAAGCGAAGGAATAGACTCTGATGAGTTTTGGGAACAATGCAAAAATCAAAAATGGTATGATAATGAACACGAGCCGTTGAGAGAAGAGCTTAAAGAGGAGGGAGCACATTTTTGGATAAACAAAGCGTTTAATTGGCAAGAATATACAGATATTGATTGGAGCGCGATATGCCTCAAATGGCAAAGAGAATTAAGTAAAAAAGGAATTATTGATGTAGTTTTTGGATTTAAAAATGCTTAGTCACTTAAATAAAGACGACTTATTAGAGATATGTGAAAATGTTGATGAAGAGTTGCTTGTAGATGCCCTCGAAGGCAAAGAGGCTGGAGAATGCACAGCAGAACAACTTAGAGAAGCTTTGTTGATTTATGATGTGTTCATGAAAGAAATTGAAATTTACTTAGGAGTAATGATATGAGCTATATTAAAAAAATCATTGATGAATGCGAAAACAACACTAAATCTTGGCTGACATTAGAAAAAGTAAACGAAATATTTTTTATTGTTTGCGGGCTTTTCATTGCTTCTGCCATAATTCATTATGCAATCAATTAAACAAAAAAAGGAGTATAAAATGGTAACAGGAATAAAAATGGAAGTCACGCCAGATTTATCAGAAAGAGTCCAAGAAATAGTATTCAAAAACGGTGGTTTTTGGGTGGGAGGTGAAAAAAATGTATCCAACATAGAACAAAAATACATACATATATATGCTGACAAAAACATGCAGTTTGGAAATAGTAGAGTGTCCTTTGGACAACATGATAATGAAGAGATATCACCTTACGACTTCATTGCCAGTCAAGGTCAGCAAAAATGGTTGCCTAAAATAGGAGATGAAGCTGAATTTGGTACTTGTGGTGAAAATTGGCATACAGGAACTTTTAATTATTACTTAACAAAAGAGGTGGTGAATCCTTTTTTCTCAAGCATCGGCAATGCTAAATATTGCAGACCTATACAGAAAAAATGTATTATTTCAATTGACGGAAAAGACATTGAAGTAAGTCAAGAGAGTTATGAGTCATTTAAAAAACAGTTTAAGGATAAATAATGAACACCAATTTTAATGATAGAGTTGAAAAGCTAAGACACAAGTTAGGATATAATGATTTTATAGCACATATATTTAGCCCAGAGTTTAGGTGTTGCACTATTGAAGAGCAAGTAGATGCCCTATATGAAAATGAATTTGATGTAGTCTACAAGCCTGATCCGATGGATTTGGCAAAAGCTAAAAAAGATGATGATATAATGGATAAGGACAAAAGGGCGGGTTGTTAAGATGAAAACACTACCAATAGAAAAAAGCACAAGGCTTGAGACCGCTGTTTTGAGTGGAAGTTCAGTTGCCGAGATTTTAGATTTCAAAATGAAAGAGGCAGAAGAAAAAGGACTTCCTATTGAAGCTCACTTAGCGGATTATATTGCATTAGGGGTGGGAAGCTTTGACGAGAAAATTAAAGAATACCAAAATTATAAAAAGCAAATTGATGAAGCGATAGAAATTTTTAAATCGGATAAGCTTTCAACTGCCTCTGATGTTGCCGAATATTTAGCAAGTAATGGCATAGATAAACTAAAGGGGCTGATTTGTTCTAGCGTAACACTAAAGAAATCAGAAGTAAGTGTAACAAATAAATTTGTGCTTGATGCATCGAGAGATGAACTTATAAGAGAAGATTTTGCACATCATGAGGAGAGTATAAAAGAAACTCCTCAAACAATAAGAATAAATAAAAGGAGTCGGAATGGGTGTTAATAAAAAGATAAGCGATTTTCAAGAAAGTGTTGGAGCAATAAGAAAGGACAAGGAAAACCCTTTTCACAAAAACAAATATGCTGATATAAACACGGTTATCGAAATGATAACACCAGAGTTAAAAAAGGTGGGCTTGTGGTTTACCCAAACCCCAACTATCGCAGACGGTATACCCATTCTCGAAACTATATTGGGAGAACTTGAAGGAGACGAGTCCATTTGTGGAGAGATGCCTTTGATTTTAGTAAAAAACGATATGCAAGCTATGGGGTCAGCTTTGACCTACGCAAGGCGTTATATGCTGGTTTCTATGCTAGGACTTGAACAACAAGACGACGACGGGCATAGAGCGGTAAAGAAGCCAAAACAGCCTGAAACATTAAGCAAATATCTGTTACAACACCATATAAACCCGAAACTGTTTGCAAAACACTTCCAAATAAATACGGAAGAAAAAGCAAAAGAGCTGTTAAAGAATAAAAAGGATTTAGATTTAATGATTGAGGAATTTTCAGGAGCGGTTAAACTACCGTGAAAATAAGCACTCAGTTTAACAAACTCTATCACGGCTACATATTAAATGCTCTGTACAAACAAGCAGGGCATTTGACAATGTTCTATCTCGACCCTGAAACGGGATTGAGTGTAGAGTTTTTAGATAGTGATGGCAATCCTTTTAATATACAAAAGGGAGAAGACTATAATGACATGAATGAGCTTAAACAATTGCTAAAAATGTTTAACTATCAATATCCAAATGATAATGAAGAGAAAAAGAAAAGCACTTGTGAATTGACTACAGAGGAGCTACTTAATCACGCAAAATTTATTGAGGAGATATGCAACTCAAATAACATAGATATAGCGTTGTTTAAAGAAGAAGCAGAACGATTTATAGAAATTTATAAGGAGTATTAGTATGAAACTAGATAAAGAAAAGTTTATAAAAAAGGTCATGGGAGGCAAAAAGTTCAAATGTGGTAATATTGTTATTTATTACGATAATAACGAAGATAATCCTTTTCGAGCTAGAACCGAAGGCAGTAAGATAAGTAGTGTTTTAAATTGGGGCTTTATTAACTGCTTGCCAGATTTTGAGATTGTGGAGCCAGAGCAGACTCTTGAGCGTCGTTGGAGATGGTTGAAAGATGAAGATTTTGAGGGAATTACAGAACCATCTAACTATTTTGTGACAGACGAGTATGCTTTGGAAAATGGTTATTCTGTGAGGGGTTGGTATAAAGATAAAAAAAACTTTGTAGATGTTGAGATAAAAAATGTTTAATAAAATAATAATGTTAGGAAACTTAACCAGACAACCAGAATTAAAACATCTTCCGAGTGGAAGCGCAATATGCAATACTGCAATCGCTACCAACAGAAAGTTTAAAAATCAAGCCGGAGAACAAAAAGAAGAGGTGTGTTTTATAGATATAACTCTTTTTGGAAGAACTGCCGAGATAGCAAATCAATATCTAAATAAAGGCAGTAAAGTTTTAATCGAAGGCAGACTCAAACTTGACCAATGGACTGATCAAAACGGCAACAAAAGAAGTAAGCACGGGATTGTAGTGGAAAATCTTCAAATGCTTGATACGAAAGGTCAAAACTCAGGAGATAACAACGACTATGGCTCGCAAAATCAAGACTTTAGTCAGCAAGAACAGACAAATTCTGCTCCGAAAGATAAAGAAAATATCTCAGATATTGATATTGGCGATGACGAGATACCTTTTTGATTTATAAAGGTATTTCGTACCTATCACAAGAAACTGTTGCAGAGATGTTTGGGCATTATGATGCAGTAACCATTCTTTCTAGTCCAGAGAGATATATACTACTTTTAGAAAGTAGAGAAGTTTTAGAAAATAAAATACACTATCCGCAGTCTGTTGTTTACGCTGTATTAGAAAACAAGGCAGGACGAGAACAGTTTATCGCTTATTTACAAAGGCTAGTTTTGTATTTAAAATCGCTAGGCATAAAGAATAAAGAAATTGGAAAGCTTCTTACAGATAAGAAAACAAATCCAGCAGAAGCAGTAAATAACTTTGTGCATTACGCTTCTTATACGAGAGCGCTTAGGCTTTGCGGAAAGTTGCTTAATCGCTTTAACGGTATAATTAAATTGTTTAATCGTTACTTGGACGGAAAAGATTTTGAGGTTTCTTTTGATAAGATTGGAGATGTTTATTTTTTAAGGAGTACAATTGACTAGACTTTTGCCTTTTTTCTTTTTAATTATTGTTGGATTGATGGCTACTCAGTTGCACTCTAACGAACTTGACAAAGCGTATAAGCACATGACTGTCAAGCAAAAGCAATGTTTAAAGAACGCTTTCGAGCGAGGCAAGCCTTTCGACCTAGGTTGGACATTAGCTGCGATTGCTTGGGAAGAAAGCATTGGAGGTAAGTTTAAGTTAAATGTGTTTGACCCGTCTTTTGGAGTTTATCACATAAAGATAGAAAATGCTTTGGCTTTTAGTAAACAAATAGAGGATACACGCTTCAACAGAAACAGAATTGCTATGTGGCTAATAGACGACTTTGATTATTCGAGTGCTGTGTGTATAAGTATTCTAAAATGGTGGATGAACTTCCACAACGGGAGCTGGAGTCTAGCGGTTGCAAGTTACAATGGAGGGCATAAACCTAATAAAAAGTATCTTGAAAGAATAAAGAGAAAGATTAAAGCATTACGAATAGCGTGTAAATAAAAGGAGATAAAGAATGAATTTCTATCAAATCGAAATAGGAGAAGATTGTGAATATGGAGGCGTTTCTTATCGCCCTTATATTTATGAAAGTAAAAAAGATGCAGAAACAAAAGCAAAAGAACTGCGAAAAATATATGAAAAGGAATATTATACTGTTAAAGTTATACCTTTAAAATTTGTAAGGAAGGGAAGGTAAAAATGACACTTATAAGGGCAGTAGCTGAGTATAAACTTTCGTTGAAGTTGCTTAAAACATTTAGAAAGTCTATCGCAAGGGGTTATTTAGCTTGTAATGAAGAACAAAACCCAGATAAAAGAGATAGTTATATTTTGACCGATAAAGCTAAAAAACGGTTTTTAAATTCTGCTTAAAAAGTAAACGGTGGCTGTAACGATTATCCAAAAAAGTCTTTCACCGCCGTTTACTTTAACGGTGTTTGTTGTTTCTTTTTGCTTTAAAGTTCCCACATCTTGATTTATTGAGTCCGTTTTATTAACTAGTATTGTTGTTTTATTATCAGTTTCATTAACATCTCTTTTAACTATTTCCAAATCTGTTTTTATATCTTGGATTTCTCGAACAACGATTTTAATTTCTGTAAGCGTTCCTTGCATGACTTCTAAGGTCTTGTTCATAACCTGCATCTCCGAGGTAACTTTGTTGTTTTCTCTCTCAAGTTTTCTTAATCTATCTTTCTTCATTTTACCCACCTCGATTTTTTGCTTCTGGTGTCGATATGAACTATGTTTTTATAAACATATCGACCTATACCGCACCCGTTGGGATATTTCTTTTCTAGATAATCAGCCACGATTTCTTTGTCTGTTTCGAGGACAACTACATCGGCGGCTCTTCCTCGCGTGTGTTGAGAACAATCAGCTCCGCCTACTGCTCTGTTATGAGTAAAACATCTGCATCCACTAGTAATTATAACAGGTTTGTTAAAATATTCTCTAAGTTCGTCTAAAACCTCTGCAAGCTCATAGTCTACTGTATTAAATCCACATCCACAATGACACTCAAACTCAGACCTCTTGAAGTGTTTCATTTTTACCTCACTATCTTTATATCAATTTTAACATTTTCAGAATTTACACATACCGTTTTGTAAATACACCCGTTAAAAAACAGCAGGATTAAAACGCTAATCAGTATTTTCATTTATCTTTAAATGCTTTAACGCAAACCTTGCCACTTCTGGACTATGCTCGTTATTAGTCCACCACGCGCTAGCTCTAACTGCTCTAAACATTAGCGATATTTTCCACTTTTCAATTCTATCTTTTGCTAACATTTCTCTAAAAAGCTTGTCCGTATCTTCTCTTGGTATTATTTCGCTTTCGCACAAAATGTCGTGTATGAGTGCTGAGCGTATGTACTTATAACTAAAAGGGTGTCCGATAAATCGCCAGAAAGCTCTCGGTATACTAGCTCCATCGAAAATATATCCTTTTTTAACGGTGTATTTCCCGTAACTAAAAGCTTGTAAAAGTTTAAGTTTACCATTTGCCAAGTGTTCCGTTTTTATTGTTTCAGAACTAAACTTTTTCATTCTTTATCCTAATTTTTGTATTGGTATTGAAATTCTTGTAACCTCATCACCGCTGTCTGCTAGTTCTGGTTTTACTTTAAAATCTCTACCCTCTCTAGAATCCGTGTCAAATACATCTGTTATTAGAGTAGCTGAGTTATCAGCTTCTTTCGCTATTGCTATATAAATATAGTCACCTGTTGACAAGCTTGTAGTAAAGCCGTCTGATGTTATAGTTATAGGATTAGCTCCGTTTGTCGATTCTGGGTTGGTAGTGTCTGCGACCAAGTAATTGCTTCTTTCATTATCGACTATAATCCAGCTTCCTACACTATCTATTCTCTTAGCCATAATCCAGCATGACTCAAAGCCTACTCCTGTTATCGTGGCGGAGTCTGAGAAACTTCCTACCTTACACTTGCCTGTAACAGAAGAGAAACAATATGCTATCATCTCATTTGATGACCCGTTTGTGTTTGAAATTGACCCAACGCTAAACACGCTTGTTGTAGGTGTAGTGCTGTTCCAATATGTTGCTCCTGTATCTTTCACATTATTTGCATTTAAGAATAAATATTCCGTGTTTGCTAGAGCAGAGTGATAAACTCCCCAAGATACACTTGCAGCTACATTCTTAACTATTACTAGTTCCGGCACTTTTTCCAAGCTATGCCCTACTGTTGCGTTCGCTCCTGTTCCTGTAAAGCTAACGGCACTCATAAAGCTATTGTTTTTAGTTACCGAAGTGATTGACCCGTCCGTGTTAAAGTCGGTATCTGTAGGGAGTGTAGAGCACCAAGCTACATAAGTAATTCCATTTAGGCTTCCATCGGTTGAGTTATATGTAAACTCTCCTGTGCCAAATGAAACCATGTTCCCTTGCGCGTCTTCTGCATTTGTAAGATTTGTTATTAGTCTATTACTAGCCCCCCTAATGCTATCCTCTAAAGAATGATGGGCTGTGTTTGTTCTAGTTTTTGACCAGATAAAGTCTACATCTCCAGTTATATTAGATAATGATTTTGTTTTACTTGTAGTGTCGCCAGTCCATAATGCAATCTCGAACTCATTATTTATTACAGTTCCTCCTACATTATCCGCAGTATGGCTTTGTGCTGTTCTTTCTACAAAACTATCCGCATCGCCTGTGTCAACTAAGCTTATTGATATACTTGCTGTGTCCTTAGTCGCTATCGTAGGAGCTGATGTAAAGCTTAATCCTGTTATATCGAAAGTGTAGCTATCCCCGGTGTTGTCAGTTGTTATAGAAGTTGTGTCTATCTCGGAAAGTGCGGTTGTGCCGACTTTATTCATTAATAGAGTATCCCCAGTTACGAAAGTTGTTGCCGCTGTAATTGTTACGGATGTTGTGGTAGCCCCTGCTGATATAGTATAATTAATAGCTGTGTTATCTGATGTAGGAGTAGCATTTATAAAGTCTGTATCCCCTATGTCCTGTTCTACTTTAGCCGACTCGGTTGATACTGTATCCGCTTCTGCTAATAAAATATTGCCAGAAATATCTATGTTTGTTGTCGTCGGAAATTCTGTTGCGCTCATAGTAGCATTTTCAAATAAGATTGTTTGGTCAACTACAGGAGGCACTACATTAGTAGTCGTTATAGTTTCTATTGCCGTATCGCTTTCTACTCCGCCTTTGGTAGCATAAACACTAATATTATAATCTGTATCTTCTGAAACTGTTGGAGAAGTCCAAGTAATAGCATCACCTGTTCTTGAAAAACTACCTGCTGTAGCAGATGGAAAATACTCTTCGTCACTATCATAATTGTCTATAGTTATAACAATATCTTCCTCTTCAATTACTGTTCCGGCAGAACTTAAAGTGGGAGTGTCTACAGTTATTGCTACCGTTGAAGAGCTAAGACCCATAGATATACCAAAATACATCTTCTTAAACCAGCATATAGTTAATATCTGCTTCTGTTATCTTAACAGATGCTATGTTTTCCACGCCTAACTCTTTGTGAGCCGCCCATGTCATTGTAGTACCAGCTTCATTTATTTGTAAAGTTACTGCTCCGTCAAAGACAATTATTCTTTTATTCGTACAGCTTATGACTTCTCCTGCGGTTGTTGTTGCTATGCTACCGTCCATGGCAGGCATTACCTGCGTTAAATCTCCGTTTATAAATTGAAACATTCTTTCTCCTTTTTTAATCTAGTCTATATTCCATTCAATGTTTTCTATTGATGTTCCGTTTTCTTCTGCTTGATTTGATACATTTCTTATATTATCTATGTGTGTTGACATAGTTATCAAATTTTCTCCTTTTTCTCTAATTATGTTGATTTGTTTCCATAATGGGTATTTGCTATATATTAGTTCATTTGCTTCTTTTTTTATGTCTGTTATGTTCTTGCTTACTAAAAAGCCGTTGTATGCTTCTTTCATCGCTTGCTCTGTCGGCTGTTCGTCTTCTCCATTCCATTCCGTAATATAGTGCGGAGGATTACTACGATTTAATTTATATTCATTGCTATCGAGACCTAGCTCATGTATTGCTATGTTAATATCCATTTTTTTTCCTTATGCGTGTTTCAATATTTTTACAATTGTGTAAATTGATACTGCCGTACTGTCTGTAGTTTGAGCCACTCCAAAACCTTTTGTTTCTCTCGTACGGGCTATTCTATGCTGTATTTCAAAAGATTTTGATGCCGCTATCGTTACTGTCGCAGAGCCTGTTGACCTTACTGTAATGTTGTTAACGAGGTTTACCTCAGAAGATCCGTATTGTTCTATTGCGGCATCGGTTGAGTTGTATAATCTGCTAGAATTGTGCTCACCCCACCCTGCTGGTGCTGACCATTCAATGGTATATGTTCCTGTTGCTAAAGAGAATTGATTTGCAGTTATGCTAACTATCCCATCGGCGTCACTTATCTCTGTGTTTAAGTCTCTCGTTCTCCACGCTGCCTGTGTAAAAGTTCCACCATTTACATTGTATGCTTTTTGGTCGCAGATAATAGCAACACTTTTATAAAGTATTTTATCGTCAACATACTTCTTGTTTACAGTTTGGTAATCTGTTATTGGAGCAGAAGAAGGAGTAATAGGAAAAGAGCTAAATGACTTTATTCCTGCAATTGTTTCATTCCCGGTTAAGCTAACCTTTTTTACAATGTCTGCCAAATCAATATTTGTGTTTGCCATGGCTATTGTTCTAGTTGTTTCGGATGATATTCCAGAAGCATCAAACGCTATCTTTTTAGTAGTATCGTCGCTATCAAAAATTCTAAACTCGTCGTCTCCGTATTCGTCTGCCTCTAACAGATGCACTATTAATTCAGAATAAACAATCTCGCCTTTTTTATTCTTTACCGTCATCGAATAAGTAGTGCTATGTACATAAACATTCGCAGGAGTTCCATTTCTAACGATGTATCCTCCTAAAGTAGACAAAGGCTGTGCCGCTGCGATAGTTAAATCCTCATCCCAATAAGTGCTTATGGCGTTTGTTTCTGCGTTCTTGCTATACTCTCCGACATATATACTTCCGCTTTCTAATGCTAATCCTTCCAAATCGTTAAAGATTGGAAATTGAGCGTTTACTCTATTACTCATTTTTTTCCTTTGTTTTTAAAGCCTTTTGTTTTATTGATTGTTTAGCGAGTTGCCTATCTGCCATTTTTAAAGCTGTAAGTCTTGAGTTTTCGTATTGCTTACCGATTTTCTCAATTTCTTCTCTTGCTTTTGATGGTATTTTCTTATTTGTTTTGATAGCTTTAAAAAAGCTATTCATACTCCTTGCTCTTCCTAGCTCTCTGTTTATTTGATGGTAAACTGCCGCGCCTTCGCCCCACGGTAGCCACCTTGATAAAACAGCGTGTAGTCTTGCACCTAATTGATATACTACCCTGCCGAATGGATTAGGATTCAAACCTGCGGGTTCTGTTGGAAATGCTACCTTGGATGCAACTGCCTGAAAATCTTTGTCATTATTAAATACTGTTGTCATATTTTCTATTAATTCCGCTTGCTTTTTGACATCTTGGCTTAATGCGTTCTTCCTAAACTGTTGTAACATAGGAGTCAATTTTTCAGTATCGAATGCCTTTGCTTTTGCATTTGGCGAGAATGTGCCTTCTTTTAATATAGCCTTGAGTACGCTTGATTCAAACTCTTTTATCTCTCCTTTAGGAATTTGGTTTGCTATTCTTTTATATTGCCCTCCAACAAGATGACCAAGCTTTGCAAGTGTTTTTTGCTCTTCTTTGGGTGTCATTTCGCCTTTTAGGAGGCTTTTATATGTAGAAATGTCATCTTCTGCTTGCATTGCTTGTTTAAATGCGTTATTAGATTCTTTTAACGCTCCATAAATTTTATTAGCATCATTTTCGCTAACCCCTATTTTTTTCATAGCTGTTCTTATGTTGTCGTCCATACTGTTTGAAAACTCATGTAGTAATATCTTATCTTCGCCCTCTGCCGACCTTGCCGCTTTACTCAGCATATGCCTTAAATCTATAAGCTGTGGCGCTGTCATTCCGTCAAGGTTTTGATTTACAAAAGAGTTTACGGCCCCAAGTCTGTCTTTAGTTTGTTGGAGTCCTGCTCTTTCTCCCATTTGTTCTACCGCTTCGCCTAATGATTGTTTTCCCATTTTTAACGGAATTTGTACTTTTTCATCCCCAAATACTTGTTTTACAATACCTTTTATTTTGCCTTGTATCTTTGAAGCGTTTTTGCCTATATTGTCTAGTGTTTTTCTTGTGGCTTCTGGTGTCAATGCTTTTATTTTACTTGTTGTTTTGTCTACTGTAGAGTTTATTATTTTGGATAAATTTACGGCTGCATCAATATCTTTTGTTATTGCTTGGTTTATATACTTGCTACCTTGTGGCGAAGCCATTAATGTATCAACAAGTGCTTTTCTCCGTTCTGGGTTGGAAACCTTATCAAACATATTATTCATTGCTTTTACAGTAATGGATTCTTGTATTTTTGCTTCTGCTCCTGAAAGTGTCCTATATTTACTAATAGAGTCAGATAACTCCTCAATAGTTTTTTCGTCTATTCCTTCTCTGGCAAGTGTTTTTTCAAGACTTCCTAAGTCTCCTGCACTTATAACCTTATACAGTCCTTCTTTAAAGACTGTTACTGGAATTTTTGCCGCCTTGAGCGTAGAGGAAATTGCTTTACCTGCCACCCCTGCGGTTAATTCAAATGCAATTGCTTCGGTTTGTCTTGCTGAAATTCTATTCCAATCTATTTTCTTGCCCAAGTCTATATGAGCTTGTATACCATCCCATATTGAGCCTCCTGCTGTGCCTATTAGCCCCCCGATTACTGCTCCAGCTAGTTTTGTCTGTGGGGTGGTTCCTTTTGCTGCTCCTGCAATACCTCCTCCAATACCAAGCATAATTTCGTGTTTTGCGGTGTCTATATAATCGGTAAACTTTGCACCCTGCGGAATTATCTTGCCGTCTTTTCTTAATAATAGTTCGCCTGTTCCGCTATCTGTTCCCACCTCAAACCCAAAAGGCTTTACAGTTTCTTTTAGTAAGTTTCTAAATTTTATTAGCTGTTCTTTGTTTTTAGCTTCTTGTTCTTCTGATATTGTTCCTTGTATCATTTCTGGGGTCGTTATGTTTGTAATATAGTCTGCACTTGCTTGTAATTCTCTTAAAGTTTCTGGAACTTTTGACAATTCTGATTCTTTCTCGATAAAGCCTTCTATTGCTTTTTTTATTCCTTTCCCTCCAACGATTCCAGCTGTATCAATAAATGCTTTTTTTGCTGTATCAATAAATGCTTTTTTTGCTATACCGCCTATCTCGTTTTTTATTGCGTTTTCTATAGCATCCGAATACATAGGGCTGTTCCAGTCTATTGTCCCACCCGTGTGAGTGTCTATGTAATCAG
>Ga0307992_1000245_pt1 | contig 35335 bp, 39 predicted proteins | sample EllFjometagen133_FD_203162 | JGI IMG/M metagenome (GOLD analysis project Ga0307992, IMG submission 203162) | Marine microbial communities from Ellis Fjord, Antarctic Ocean - #133 | ecosystem: Environmental > Aquatic > Marine > Unclassified | place: Southern Ocean | collected 2014-10-08
GGTCTGATGGTGTATTAGGGTCTAACTCATTTAACTCAAAAGAACCCCCGAGTCTAATTTTGTATTTCTTACCATTAGCTAAACCCTTTATCGGTTCATCCACACCTGGTATTTTAACAGTTAATTCTTTGGGGTTTATCATAATTAACCATCCATTATCTAACTCTAAGATATTGTGGTCACCATTTGAACCTTTTTTAATTCTCCCCCTGTGGTCACCATTGTGTAGTACAACATTTTGGTCCCACTTACTCAACCCACTAGCTAATATCTTAAATTTAATACCGAAATCCATAGCACTAAGTTGTTCCATGGTGTAGATATCATCGATATGGTCCACACCAACACCCATTGACCTTAGATTACTTCTCATTTTATCTAAAGTCACCGATACCTTATCTGAACTACTAACTGAACTGTTTCTAATTACTTTAGAATCAACCTCCAGCAGAACAGTGACACCCCTCTTTATAATACTTTTTAATCTATTAGACATAAACTAGTTTTACATATAAATATCTTAAAATACTATTTAAAGTTATTTCTTTTTATTAGCTTTATCGTACGCTTTCTTCTTCTCTTCTAATTCCTTTTGCCAATAGTCAAGATATAACCTTCTTTCGTAGACGGGCATATTCTGTACACACTCATATGAAAAACTCATGTGTTTGACTAAATAGTAAATTTCTTGGGTAAGACCTAACTTATACTCCAGCGTTAGGCCAAAAAAAGTCGAGTCCAATTGGAACTCCAACGGGAAACGTCTCACCTGAAGGACCCTCCACTTCCACAGTCAAATCAATACCTGGTTCAATACTATCAGAATATTCTCTGAATTTTAATGAATCAAAAGCTGGCATTACTTGAATAAACTGTCCTATGTAATTTTTATCAATATTACCATCAATCGAATGGATTTGTGTTTCCAATCTATATGTTAACGTGTTCGATATTTGTGACTTGGTAACTTTGTTACGAGCCTCAGACTTCTTAATGATTTCACTTTCATCATTTACTGTTAAAAGTTTGAACTTGATTGTCTTTTTAGACCTCGGTAAATCGAATTCGAAAAGACCATTTTCATCAGGGTCAGCACCTAATGGTTTAGATTTTAGTGTACTTAGGTTGACATCATAATCAAATTCCTCATATGTGTTAGGGTCAGTTAATTTAACTGGGTACATTTCACCATACCCTGTAGCTCTTAACCAAACCATAACAGAATTTCTATCACCAACTAACATATCCTTAATTGGGATTGGGAATTCTTTAATTTTTCTATCCAACAATACATCAATAACTTTACCGTTCTTAATTAAGTTCGGTGATGTTAGGATATTTTCATCAGACGCAGTAAGGTATTGAACCTTAACTGTGTTATTTTTACCAGGGTATAATAACCCTTTTGATGGAAGTTCGATTACATCGAATGGAACTTCGAAATTTGTTTGTTGATTTTCAGTTGACATTAAAAACTATTTTAATTATTATTATTACACTACAAGTATAAAAGTGACTTATAATTTGTAAAGTGTTACTTATAAATAACTACATACTCATTTTTTATTAAAACAATTGTATATTTATAGACAATAATATACTAAAAACACTGAACTATGAATTTAGAATACTTCCTAGAGAATAAAAATGGGTCTAGATTAAAACCAAAATCATTAAAAAAGGAGAACATAACATTATATAATAAGATATTAGATTATAATGTAGGTAATGGTTTTAATGATTTACCGTTTAAGGAACAAGTGTGGTTCTACATTAATAGGTGTGACACAAAACCCAAATGTGGTGTGTGTGGTGGGGAAACAAAGTTTGAACGAGTGAGTACTGGGTATCGTAATTATTGTTCTATTAAATGTAAATCCATATCTAAAACGGTAAAAGATAAAACAATAAACACATTTAATGAGAAATATGGTGGACACCCAATGAAGAACGATACCATTAAAGATAAAATAAAGAAAACTAACATGGGTAGGTATGGTCATGAATCCCATTTAAGTTCCGAAATCATAAAATCTAAAATAGAATCAACCAACCTAATTAAATATGGTGTTAAACGACCATTAGAATCAAAAACCATCCAAGACAAAAGTCGTAACACTATGATGGATAGACATGGTGTTGAACATGGTTTACAATCAGATGATATACACAAAAAAACCACAGAGTCGTTAATAAAGAATAATGATTGGGGTGTGTTTTATGGTAAAATACAGGACACTAAGGAATGGTTATATGGTGATAAAAACTATAATAACACGGAGAAAAATAAAGAAACGTGTTTAGGGAAATATGGTGTTGATAGTGTCTTAAAAAACCCTGACATACGAAATAGAATCAGTGATACAAAATTGAGGGACAGTGTTAGTGGATATAGGTTTGGTGGTGATATAGAAATTGTTTCACATGACAGTGACACATGTTGTGTTTATTGTAAAGTGTGTGGTATGGAAACTGAGACACCGAGACATTTTATGGTGATGAGGGGTTATAGGGGCAACAACATGTGTCTCGAATGTAACCCCAAAGGTAAATTTAATTCAGAAAATGAGTTAACACATTTTATTACTGAGGAATATGTTCAGAATGATAGAACTGTATTAGAGGGGTTAGAGATTGACATCTTAATACCTAACAAAAAAATGGGTATAGAGTATGATGGTGTTTATTGGCACAATGAACTATATGTGGATAAAAAATATCACCTAAATAAAACCGAATTAGCTAAACAAAAGGGGTATGATTTAATACACGTATTTGAGGATGAATGGGTTAATAAGGAACCCATTGTTAAATCTATCATTAACAATAGGTTAGGTAATACACTTGATAGGGTTTATGGTAGGAAATGTGTTATTAAAGAAATTAACTCTAAGGTGTCAAAACAATTTCTAATAGATAACCACATACAAGGGAATGTTAATTCTAAAATTAAATTAGGTTTGTATCATGTTGATGAGTTGATATCGGTTATGACCTTTGGTGGTAATAGGGTAGCTTTAGGTTCTAAAAATAGGGTAGGTGAATGGGAAATGTTACGATTTTGTAATAAACTGAATACCTCGGTTATCGGTGGTGCATCAAAATTATTCAAGTACTTCATTAAAACATATGAACCACAAAAAATAACAACATACGCTGATAGACGATACTTTAATGGTGGGTTATATGAAAAATTGGGTTTTACCTTCCATTCGAATACCGTACCTAACTATTACTACGTAATTAACAACAAAAGACATCACAGGTATAAATTTAGGAAAGATGTTTTGGTTTCGGATGGTTATGATAAAAATAAAACGGAACACCAAATCATGTTAGAACGTAAGATATATAGAATATATGATTGTGGTAATAGTAAATGGGAATGGGATATTTAGAATAAATATTAATTTAGTCTTTGTCACTAAGAAACTTATCCCTATATTTGTATAACGTATTAAAAAAAATAAACAATGGGAAATGGTATAACAGTGATTGGTAAATTTGAAGAAAAGGTCTTGGTTGATTTTGATTTAACGGGTAAAGTTAGAGAATATATTTCAACCCTAACTAAGGAACTAGGTGTTGGTAAGTACAACAACTCACACACATATAAAGACACAAATGGTGTTGTGGTCATGGTGGAACCAATGACCGTGGTGTATGATGACATATATAAACAAAGAGAGATATCCTACCGTTTAGAACACATATATAAAAATGTATTGGGTGATTATAGGATAGCTGACAGAGCTCACCAAATAGATAGGAAATATAACCCTAATAACATCTTTTTCAGTGTGTTAACTAAGTCGATAACGTTATGTATGTCACAACAGTATAGAAAATTCTATACAGCGATACCAACAAGTGATAAACAAATAGATGAGAATTTACCTAAAAACCTTAAAATAATGTCAAAAACCTACAAGACCTTGGTAGGTAAGAACAAAGCTTTGGTTCGACAAATGAAGAAAGGTTGGGATTGGTCTGATGTTAATTTTATAGTGAAAGAAAATAGGGAAAAGGTCGTAACTGATTATGTTGGTCATTTTTATGATTTCGACACACAAAATTCACTTGTATTGTATGTAATAAACCCCGATAAATAAATTAAAAATTATGGAAAAATATTTCACAACAAAACGTATCTCATTAAAATTAAAGGGTTTTGGTTTTAATGAAAATTGTGTAGCTCACTTTAACGATAATAATGAATTAATTATACATGGTGATGAAATACCATTTAATGAACACAAATTCTCATCACCCATGTATGAACAAGTAATTGATTGGTTGTATGATAACTATTCCATGAAGATTGACACCTTAAAAACAGCTGACCCAGCTATCACACCGTATTACAGTGTGTTCATCTACGGTAACGTTAGGGTTTATGGTATAACACAAAAACTAAATGGGGGTTTACTTAAAGAAGATGGTTCACATTTTAACCGACACAACATTTTTGGGACAACACACAAAAAAATGGGAGTTTTACGGGAACAACGGAATAACACTTTAGAAAATGTTATTTTAATGTCACTGGAGTACATAGAAAAATTTAATCACATCATCTATAATGAACCAATCATACAGGGTTACAGTGATGGTACAGTGAAAACGTGGAAATCAATCGTAGACATATGTGAAAAAGGTGATTTCCCTAACTACGTATTACAAAACATAAACCCAACATACATTTTAAGTAAACTTATAAAACAATGGGAGGAGAAAACCACTAAATACATGGTGATAGTGGATGGGATGAATACTTTTATGGGTGGTGATAACCTATCGAATGGTGTACACTATGTACAAGGTAAATTCTATTTAAAGTTTAGTGGTGATACACATAAAATTCTATTTGATTTGATATCCCATTCTGAGATAGAGGGTAGAATCTTTCGTGAGTATAATGATTTAAAAATGTAACCACAAACTAATTAAAATATGGTTATATATTTGGCCGTTAGTTATATTATCCCTATATTTGTATAACATTAAAAATGACATAAAACATGAACACAGATAAATTAGATAGATTAAAAGAAATACTTTCAGTACCATCGTACTCAGGTGATGAATCAAGAATGATTAGTTACTTAAAGGGTGTGTTGGATGAACAAGGTTATGACCACACTATTGATGAACAAGGTAACATTTATGTTACTAAGGGTGTGTCAGAAGCGTACCCATTGTTTGTAGCACATACCGATACAGTACATAGGGTGAATGAAAATTTAAGAATTAAAGAATATACCCACAACGGGGATGGTCACGTAGATAAATTAGCTCTAACAGGTTTTGATTCAACTAATGATAAACCATCAGGTTGTGGTGGGGATGACAAATGTGGTGTGTATTTAGCGTTAGAAATGTTGGATACTTACGATAATGTTAAGGCAGCATTCTTCATCTCAGAGGAAATAGGTTGTATCGGTTCAAGGGGAGCGGTTAAAACAAACCCTGAGTTTTTTGAGAACGTAGGGTACGCTATCCAATACGACTCACCTGAGGGTAACTCATTGAGTTCTACTTTAATGGGTAAATACTTGTTCGAGAGTTCAGATGTGTTTACTGATAAGGTCGGGGGTTTAATTAGAGAACATGGTATCACGGAATGGGCGAACCACCCTTACACAGATATTTGGCCTTTAATGGATACATTTGACTTTTGTTGTTTGAACTTAGCGGCTGGTTACTACAGATACCACACAAAACATGAGTATGTTATCGTTGATGATGTTCAAAATGGTTATGACTTAGGTATTAAATTGGTTGAAACATTAGGTGAAACTAAGTACGTAAGACCTGATAAGAGTTATTCTTACACTTACCCAACGAGGGGTACACAATCAACGTCTAGAGTACAAACCAACACAGGTACACAAGTTTTAGTTGAACGTGTTGAAATCACACCTGAAGAAGAAACTAGAATGGATGACCTACAAGTGAAGTCGTTACATGCTTGGTCTGAGGGTGACTGGGTTTTCTATGATGACTACACTGAGAGAAAGTGGGTGAGTCATAATGATAATGATGATGATGATGATTATTTCGGATAAAATATAAAAAGGGACCTTAATAGGTCCCTTTTCTTTTTTTAAACCCCTTCTTGTTGTTCTTCACTTGGTTGTTCTGAATCAGTAGATTCATCACTATGGTCACCACCATCCATAACACATTGTAATACCATATCTTTGTATTTATCATCATTATTCATGTGTTTAAGTTCAGACATTAATTCAGACATACCACTAACACCACCTTCGATACACTCACCCAACGAATGTGATACGTGACTAATACTACCCTTAATTTTATCTTTATGTTGTCTTAATATAAAAAAGGCAATAACCAATAGGACCAATTCATAAAATTTAGTACTACTAGTAACTAGTTCAACAATTTCGGGTATATGACTCAAACCATGACCCATAACTGTTGTAAAACCGTGGACACCAACAATCGTTATACTAGCGTAAAACAATGTTGTTGCTAACGTTTCCATCAAATCACTATCCATTAACACTATTGGTGCTAAATAAGTAGCTAAAGCTGTCGTTAACACCTTAAAGAACCCCATAACCAATGTCTTATGAATCCATTCCCCAGCTTTTTCAAACCAAGTCTTACCTAATACTCTTGGGTGATTCTTTAACGCTTCTTCAGCACACCTCTTTTTATCTTCTTTAGGTAAATCTTTACAGGTCTTACTTTTTTTAGCGGCCACCTTAAGTATACCATTCCATACCCTTCTAAACCAAGTACCTATCAAATCAATAATCTTCCCCGAAGCTAAAGCCGAACCAACAACCATACCAACAACCTCATTTAAAACCACTTTGGATTGGGTACTCTCTAGTATCATACTACGGTCATACTTAATATTTAATTCATCACACGACTCAAATAGTGTTGTGATGTATTCATAATCACTAATGAAAGTATCATCATGTGTCATCTCCAATCTTAAATTAGCTTCAAATATATTTTGTTTTTTGTCGTATCTTCTCATAACTTAAATTGTTTGGTCAGGGAACCACCCGTAATCGTCTTCTTCAGTTTCATCAGGTTTCCCCATGTTAATTTGTTTATATAATAAATATGTGGTGTTATGAAGGAATTTCGAAAATTACCCTACCGTTATTAGGGAGGCCTTCATCACTATCTTCATCCATAAGTTCGTGAATAAAACATTCCTCAGTATCACACCCAAAATATTCTAAATCACCACCTAAAATGGACCACCTTGGGTTGTTGTGTAATTCGATATGGTCGATTATACCCGTACCACTCACTTTATCCATAATTCCCACATTAAACGATGAGATTAATATTGGTTTAACATATTTAATGTATTCATCATGTGTTATGTATGGGTAGAAATAAAACACATAGTGATAACCATCAAATTTTAGATTTTTAACGTCTATTGATGGTTGGATGTCGTCAGCCCACCCAAAACTGTTAACTTCTTCTTCTATTATTTTTTTAATGTTCATATCTTATAAATATTATGATAAATGGGTTAATTGTTCCATTACCCATTCAGGTCGTTCATTAATGTCAGTTTCCCAAAAACGGAGGAGGGTGATACCATTAGTGTTTTCACATGTTTCACATTTGTATTGCATAATTTGTCCCCTTTGTATATAAACACACACATAAAGGGGACAAAGTCAATATTCGATGAAGGAATTCTAAAATACGTGTATGGCCCTATCAAAACGAAGTGTAGCAGATATATCAGCGATATCAGATGAACTATAATCCAAATCACCAAATCCAACGTTAGTTAACATTGTACCTTGTAATATCCATTTTTCAATCACCACACCTGTTGGGTCAAGTAATTCAAGTTCAATATCCTTCTTATAACCAGCAGCATAACCTTGTCTACCTGTAACTGATTCAGAATGTAATCTCACCCATTCCATTAATGCTTGTGATGCTGAAGGTCCAATAGGGTCTCTAAATGATACCTCAATTGTGTCCCAAGTAAATCTACCCAGTACATATGTTGATGTATTCAAGAACTGAATTTCAGTTTCTTCCTGAGTAATAGATGGTCTAGCACCAGACGATACGAACCACTCTTGAATTCCTAACGGTGTAGGGAATCTAAATATAAACCTATTCTTCTTTTTTGGTTCGTAAGGAATAGGCATTCTCATTAATAAATCAGCCATGTTGTGTTTTGTTTTAGTTTTTTAGTTTTATTCTTTAATAATAAATATGTTACCATTTACTTTTTTATTCGGTAATGTGTTTGACCACCCATTTTTATTATGGGTAACTAAAAACATTAATTATTTAATATATCATCATAATCACTAATCATCTTATTCATGGTAATACTTAAATCATTTAGTTTAACAACCTGTTCATCGGTCAACCAAAAATATTTACCCTGACCATTCATCTTAGTTTTGGGTACTTCTGACATAATACCACCCTTTTTCACATACGGTTTTCTACCTTTACGAACATTTAAGTGATACTCCGAAGACCAATTCGAGGTATCTAAATCACTAACATTCATAATGGTAGTGTTGTCGTTTTCTTTTAATATTTTTTTAATAATGTTCTCTATGTCTCTCTCATTTAGTTTAACTACCCTCATTTGACTATTCGTTTTATTATAAATATCCTTGTAAGGAGTTAAATAACTAAAACGTAGTCACAAAAAATATCACACAATATTAGGTAGACTTAATTAAAGTCACTATCTTTGACACAAACCATAAAAATAAAATATATGAATAACGAATTTAACAAGTACGCAAAACAACATTTAGGTCTTCACGAAAAGTTAATCGCTGGATACCAAGGTATTACAGCTCAACTACCAATGACACCTAATGGTTCGGTAACACCGACAATTATTGAGGAAAGAAAGTTAAATGTGGCCGCAATGTCCGTGTTTGACCGTTTGATGATGGATAGGGTTTTATGGATAGCTGGACCCGTTGATGACCGAATGGCTGTCATCGTTCAAGCACAATTACTTTTCTTGTCTAACCAAGACCCGAAGAAACCAATTAAATTCCACGTTGACTCACCAGGTGGGTCAGTTAAAGCTGGTTTATCCATGGTGGATAGTATGGAGTTGTGTTCAGCACCTATTGAGACGATTAACACAGGGATGGCGGCATCAATGGGTTCTGTTATATTAGGAGCTGGAACAAAGGGGATGAGAAGTTCTCTTAGACACTCGAGAACCATGTTACACCAATCAAGTGGTGGTGTTCAAGGTAACATCCAAGATGCTGAAATCACATGGAACGAATGGAAGAAAGTGAATAAAGAGTTGTTCGTCTTATTAGGTGAGTACACAGGTAAGGATTGGGAAGAAGTTGCTAATGATGCATCAAGGGATTTATGGTTATCAGCTGAAGAGGCCGTCGATTATGGAATCATCGATAATCTAGTTTTACCACCACACTTAATGAAGTAGTGTAAAGACTAAGAAACAATAAAGGGACCTACTTAAGGTCCCTTTTTTTTTATCGTTGTGAATATGGAACATTAATTCCCATATACCTTTTTAATGTACCTGACTTCCATGATTCGTAGTTTGGTCCGATGGAATACATAAATTCACCGTTAGGTCCCTTTTCTGTTTTAATAATCCCCGAATCTTGTATGGAACCGAAGAATTGTGATTGGTGACCTGAATAATATTCTCTTTCTAAAACTTCCAAATAGAACTCACGTTTAGTCCCACCAGGGTTCCATCTAACCCAATCCACAAATTTTCTTGTTAATGAATTCCATCTCGGTGGGTAATTAAATTTAAATGTTGATGAACTATTATTGGGTGACCAATATGTATTGTCATCATCATATACATGTTTGTCCTTATGTTTATTATTTGGTTCCACCTTATCAGCTAAAACTTTCATAGCCTCATCTCTCGTATAACCGAGTCTTTTTGTTAAGGCATTCAACATAACATATGGACCACCTTCAATCTCACGTTTCGTTAATAGACCAATAAAGTAATCATGTCTATTAGCTGGGATTTCCTTAACCCAATCGAAATCGTTCTCTTTTAATATTTTCTTAATTAAATTTTTCATAATATCTTATAGATAAATATCTCCATCAACCTGAACCGATTGTCTTATTTGTTCTTCGGAATGTGTTTCACTGATTGGTGTCCTCAACAAATACAAATTACCACCAACAGATTGAAGATTACCGAGGGATGTGATTTTTGTCCCATTCAAAAACAAATAACCACCAACGGATTGGAGATTACCGAGGGATGTGATTTTTGTCCCTCTCAAATTCAAACCACCACCAACGGATTGGAGATTTCCGAGGGATGTGATTTTTGTCCCATACAAATCCAAATAACCACCAACGGATTTAAGATTACCGAGGGACGTGATTGGTGTCCCCCACAAATCCAAATAACCACCAACGGATTTAAGATTACCGAGGGATGTGATTGGTGTCCCCCTCAAATCCAAATCACCATCCCAATGTTCCCCAAAGGTCCATTCGGTGATGTCGTTATCTTTAATATGTTGAATCACCTCCTTATGGGTGAATTCGTGTTCCTCAATCCAATCGAAATCATTGATTTCTTCTTTTATAATTTGTTTTATGTTTTTCATCTTAATATAAATATTTGGATTGTTGGTAATGGACAAACCACTATCGGTTGGGTTTTTAGGTTTCCTTAACCCAAATTTTATTGTAGAATAATGTGAAGGTGTTGTTCCAAACAGCACCCATAATAAGTATCTGACCGATGAAGTTAACCACATAGTCAACCCACCCACATGTTAGTTGTATTGTTAATACAGGACTAAATACCATAAGTGTAATACTTGTACAGATGAATATAATCATCCACATCTTAAAGAAGTGCCACGAGTCGGTTAGTTGAACGGGTTTATTCATTCCGAAGTACCACTTAACCCTACCCTTTTTAGGGTCTCTATCGACGTACTTGTTCCTCCAACCCTCGTCAGAATTCCACCATAGTGGGTTCTTAAAACTAGAAAAAATACTATCCCCTTGGTGGTGGTCAACCGTATCTAATACCGAATTACATATCGACGCTAATAACAGGGAGAAGATGGAAAAAATATAAATAACCATTACCTACTTGTCCCGTTTTTTAAGTCATTCCAATGTTGTAGAGTCTTAAATATCAATAGAACCCATATAAGGAATATGAAACCCTCAACCAAATAGAATACCCACTCACCACCCCAGTCACCCGTCTTGGGTCCTTGGAATATAGCCATTAATACCATAAACGAACCTAATAATAGGAACGTCCCTATTCTACTAAAATTCATAACCCACTTACTGAAACGTAATCCACCCATTTGATGTTTTTCATCCACTGGTGAGAAGAACCCACCTTTTGTTTTTTTAATTAAATTTTTCATAATGTCTTTACATATAAATACCACCACCAACCTGAACCGATTGTCTTATTTGTTCTTCGGAATGTGTTTTACTGATGGGTGTCCCACTCAAATACAAATCACCAACAACGGATTCAAGGTTTCCAAGGTTTGTTATTGGTGTCCCTTCCAAATACAAATCATCACCAACGGATTGAAGATTTCCGAGGGATGTGATGGGTGTCTCTTCCAAAAACAAAAATCCACCAACGGATTCAAGGTTTCCAAGGTTTGTTATTGGTGTCCACCCCAAATCCAAATAACCACCCCAATGTCCCCCAAAGGTCCATTCGGTGATGTTATTATCTTTGATGTGTTGAATCACCTCATCGTGGGTGAATTCGTGTTCCTCAACCCAATCGAAATCGTTGATTTCTTCTTTTATAATTTTTCTAATACCCATTAATCCCTTTCGATTACAATTTTGTTATTACCACCTTCAGATGTATCGTACACAACAAAGTGTATTTCAGGGTATATATGTTTCAGTTCATTCTCAATGAACTCTTCTGACGCCCTAACGTTCCTTATGTCGTCGTCAGAGAACCCAACAGAAACTTTAGTGTAATGACCCGAGTCAACCAATTTCTGTACGTTACGTAAGACCTTCTGGGTAAAGTGTTCAATAGCCACTTTCTTAGCGTGTTCAGGGTTAGCAGCCCCACCTGTCGTATCCAAACCAAATCGTTCACCGAACTCTTCAGATGAAACAGGGTAGTACTCACCGAACTCATTTAAATAGATGTCGATTATTTGGTCGTTGTTTAATGAACCCGACTTTAATTGTTGATGACCTTCAACATCCTGTGGTATATTCTTACGAATATTACTTACCATAGTCTCTTCCTCTTCATCAGTTAACACTAAATCGATGAATATTCTAACACCTTGTTTTAATGCCTCAGGTTTGTGACCTCTTGCTGTGTTAATAGCGAATTTATTACCATATATCATCGACTCTTTAAACTTATCAAAACTAGGTGCGTGTTTCTCATCACGGATAGCTTGAACAGTGTCATCTAAGAATGATTGTGTACTTCTGAAGTTTTCGAATGCAACACCAGGGTCACTATTCCTTAACCTATATTCAGGACTTGTACGAATCTGTGCGAACTCCTCCGTTGAAACATCAACAGGTGTCCACCCACCACCTTCTTTCTTATCCATCTTAATCTTAGTTGGCATAAATAAGATATTATCGTCCCAGTCAAATATATAAGACCTCGACGCCACTTCGTTTAGATGTGTTTTAATTGTTTTGTATTGTGATTCAGTTATAACTAGTTTTTCCATTTTCTACTTTTTATATAAATATTAGGTGGGGCATAAAAAAACCCACCGTGTGGTGGGTTTTAAACATATCCATAAGTTTTGTAACTTAATTTCTTCTTTTAACTCTTCTTCTGTTTTCAGCTACCGAACCTTTTACATGTTTCTTAGCGTCCTTAGATTGTTTTACCTTGTCACCTTTAGTTCCAGGTTTAACCTCACTTGCGTTTGGTGTGTTTTCTCTTTCATCAACCATATCACCAGATTCAGAACCCTTTACATGTTTCTTAGCCTCAGCCGCTTGTTTCTTAGCGTCGTTACGACCCCAATCCTTCTTAGATGGGGTTCCACCACCGTTTGGTCTCTTTTCAACCATAGTTCCACCTTCGGAACCTTTAATGTGTTTTGTTGCTTCAGGTGCTGCTGCCTCCATTACGAAGTTTTCTACCAACTTCTCAACTTGTTCTTTTGTTACTTTATATCTTGTACCCATTTTTATATTAGTATTTGTAATTAATTATTTTATTGAATGATGCTAAATCTTTCTTAAGGTTTTCACTTATTAGATTATGTTCACCAGCTTGACCAGCTAATTTCTTCGTTGATTCAGCAACAACGTCTAAGTCTTCAGATTCTTCTAAATCACAGTCCTCTTCAAGGTCTTCAACCTCTTCAACCTCTTCAATTACCTCATTTTCATCAACATCAACTTCTATTATCTCTTCATCCTCTTTCAAGATACCAGCTTGTTTCATAGTTGATTCAACCAGGTTAGTGATATCACTCTTTTTTATAATTTTACTCATAGTATTGTTTTATAATAAATATGTGTTAATTCTTAAAAAGTTAGGTAATTAAAATGTTAACTCGAACTTCATGGTACCACAATCCCATATCCTATCATAACCGTTCTCTCTCATAATTTCCCACTCGGTTTTGTTTGGGTCAAATCCTTTACCGACGAGAACACTTTTTCGATAGTTATATCGATGTTCCCTAGTGTTATAACCTACCTTGGTGTACCAATAGTTCGGTGGTGATTGTTTTATGAATTTAAATTCATTTTTGTTATACCCATTTTCAGTTATATTATTACCTGACCATCGAATGTCAGCGTATGTGAATAACCTATCCGTTAAACCCATACCGATAAAGTGTTTCAGTAATTTAGACATCCCACCATTAACATTATTGTTGATTAGTGAGGCAAACCGAATAAGTTCCCAATTTGATTCACCTTGTGTGATTTTACGTTTACCGAAAGTCATCACAGAAACTAATAGGTCATTATGGTATAAACCTAGGTTTATACCACTTTTAGTGTCACCTTGTATATGGTTCTGTGTTAAAAACACCTTCTTGGTTTTATAGTCTAACACTTTAACCACACATTTCCTACCATGTATTTTATTTGGTGTTATTTTTAATAAATTACGTAACCTAGATAATATTAATTCATAATTATCTAATTCATCACTGAATATATGGATTAACTTAATGTGTTTATCTTTACATAAATCAGTTTTCTTTAGATGGTAATTTTTATCCTTACCATTACCCTCACTATGCCAATACAAACCATTTAATTCTATAGCTAAATTGTGTTCTGGGATATAGAAGTCTAGTTCCATTGGTGATATTACTTTTCTATCGTTTTTTATGTAATTAATCCCATTACTTATTAAAAATTGTTCTAACTTAATTTCTGATTTTGGGTTTGTTATGATTGGTTTACAAACTCGACATATCGGTACCATTCCACTACCTAACACAGTACTCGTAAAACTATTATCACACATCAAACAATGGAAGGTGTAATGTCTAGATGTGTTACCGTCTTTATTATTTATGTAGTCATCAACAATTATTAAATCATTTTTAAATAAACGTTTGGTTAGTAGCTCTAGGTGTTTAACCCTAACGGTTTCCTTTTGTTTACGTATAGATGTTTCTGTGTCTCTATTCACCATTGTTTTCTCATGTATTTCTTTTACATTCCACACATGGTCAACACCATACTTTTCTTTTACGGTTTTTTTTATCGATTTTTGTTGTTTTTCTCTGTTTTCGGGTATGTTCATCCACCCCATTCGACATACATCGGAACAAAATTCACGTTTATGTTTCACACGTTCCGTGAATTTTGTGTCACATAACTTACAACACCTTTCCTCCCTAGTGGTCGTTGCTCTACATTCTGTAGAACAATATTTTCGACCCTTAATACCACGATACTCTTTTTCACACACCCCACAGACATTATCAGTGTATTTATTATACTCTATTTTACAAACCTTCGAACAAAATTTTTGTGTTCTCTGTTTTGGTGTAAATTCATTATCACATTGATTACAACTACTCATGGGGGTTAAATATTTATTAATGTTATACCTATGTATATAAATATAGGTATAAAAACAAAAAACTCCACTATTTTAGTGGAGTTTTAGGTAAATGTTTAGTTGTATTAGATGTTATCGAATGATGCCCCTGTTGGAGTCACGTTAAATTCTATCTCGATGAATTCCAATGTTGGAATCGGTTTCAAGAAGATTTTACCTCTCATTTCATTTCTATCTATCTCTTCAGGGTCATCAGAAAGTACTACTCTAAAGTCTACAAGACCTCTTTCTTTTCTAATACCGTCTAAGATTGGGTTAACTAAGTTTAAGAACTGACTTCTTACAATTTGGTCGTTTTGTTCGAACAATAGTCTTACGGCTACTGCTGACACTAACTTACGTGCTTGTAATAATAATCTTCTTATATTAATTCTATCTAATGCTGAATCCTTAACTTGTAAGTTTTTATTACCCCAAATGATTGTACCCTCGTCAGAGAAGTAAGCCATCGGATTAATTCTACCTTCATATAAAGTATCTCTTGCTTCCTCAGTTAATTTAACCCTTGGTTGAATAGCTTTAGTAAGACCTCTTGAGTAACCAGCGACTGCGAACCATGGGAAAGCAACGTTGTCAGTTAACGCGATGTTTCTTACAACCTCTAATGTTGGTGGTAACCATACGTTAATTGTGTTCTCAGAATCTCTCTCCTGAATCCATGGCCAATATGTACATGTGTAGTTTGAATCGATGTCAGCGTTATCAAGTAAGTCAACCATAGATTCAGCTGAAGAAACGTCTGAAGTACTAAAACCTAAACCTGATGTACTCGATACGTTATCATAAGTAACACCTTCAGAAGTTGTACAAATGTATAATGAATCAGCTCTATCTTCTTCAATCAAATCAATTGCTTCATTAACTAAATCTAAGTTATCTGTATAATCAAGACCTGGTGTAGCGAACACGTTAATGTTTACTGACTCAGGGTTTCTAAATGTATCTAAACCATCAAGGTAAGCGTAGTAATCTGATGTACCCTCAGTTGCCGATGTTAATGTGAATTGTCCATCAGTAGTACCGTTCGTGTAACCAGCTTTACCTACTTTATATCTGTCAGTGTTTGTTCTAGAAGTTCTATAACAATCCCATCCATCATAACCTAAGTAAGGTACGAATGTGAATTTTCTTGCGAATAACGATTCATAATCAGTACCTTCGATACCAGCTTCACTTGTGAATGGGAAGGACCCTACTTCAAAGTTACCAGCCACAGTAGCTCCTGAATCCATATGGAATCCTTTAGTTGTTGCTGTCCACATGTTCGGTGTAGAGTCATTAGTATGACCTTTCCAATTAAACATTGTTTGGTCAATACCAGTTGTGTTTGAAATTCCTAAGTATACTTTCTTAATTCTTTCATTCGTTGGGTCATAAACCGTTTTATAGTCGATGTAAGGTGCTTGAACACCTACAGGGTAATCTTTTACGATGTAACCTTCATAACCTGCTGGGAACGTATCGATTGCTGCGTTTTCATTAACAACAACCATAACATATTTACTTCTTAATATAAACTCACCATCAGCTGTACCTATTCTTCTAGCAACATAGTTGTTAGAAGTTGGGTCCATATTACATTTAGTGAATCTTTCTAAGATAGTTGGTCTAGCATCTAAATCATGAAATTGTCTCACAACAACATCAAATACTTTATCACCTGGTTTGATGTTTTGTATAGATATTTTAATTTCTCTGTTTGCTTCAGTACCATCTGAAATAGAAATTAATTTAAACATTTTTTGTACCTCAGAACCACGTAGTTCAGAAACAACCCAAGGAGTCTCGGGAGTTTGGTAACCTTGTTTATAGTTCTCAAAAGTAGTTGTTTGTGTAATAGATTCGTTAAGACCTAAGATATACCTATTGGTAATCATATCCTCTAACATTTGTGGGTAAATTTCTTCAACCCAAATATCAGTGTCTTTATCTTGACATTCCATACCGAACACACCTGACATATAATCTCTAGATGTTGTATCAAGTGATACAGTGTATTGTGTTGCTGCTGATACAGTGAACGACGCTAAAGGGTTAGTTAAAGCGTTTGTCATATCAGTTAATGCCACACCTGATGGTGATGTTCTAAACACTAACACATCTGAAGCGTAATCAGCTCTAGACCTTAATTGTGCTAATACAATACCATCATACTCTGTGTAAGCTGTCGCTGTATAAGTTGTAACGGTACCTGTCATGGTACCTTCATTACCACTAGTGATTGTGATTCCATCAACAACTGCTGACACACCACTAAACGCGGTACCAACAGTTCTTTCGAATACAATACCTTCAGGGTATGTAACAACGTCATTAGGTATTGACACACCATTAGAGTTTTCCCCACTTGGGAATAAACCTATGTTGTATAAATACTCAGCATCTAAGTCATCAAAGTTGTCATATGTCAACCCAGTGAACGACACAGTAAATGTTGATGGTGTACCTGATGAAATTGTACTAGGGTCGTAGTTCGCCCTAGATGTTATTAACCATGTTGAACCAGCATCATACCCGTTAAGTCCAAGGACTCTTGTAACGAATAATTGATTTGACTCAGTCAGGTAATGTTTAGCGACATACGATAATTCATATCTCGGCTTGTTATTAGAATCTTTCTTTGGGTTTAGACCACCGAAGATTGCTGTAAACTCATCATATTTAGAGATGAAGATAGGTTCGAAGGCTGGACCTTTTACGGTCTCACCAACAAGACCTAATGTTGTTACCCCAACTTGTTGGGCTACAAACGTCAAATCCTTTTCTGAGGTGAATACACCTGGTGATACAAATATTTTACTTGCCATTTTTTTGTCTTTATTTAAGTAGTTATTTAATAATAAATATGTTTTGGGAACCCAAAAGAATAAGCATGGTGTATAATACACCATTATAAGTGTGATAATTTTCTACCTTTCATCATACTTATAAAGTAAACAACCATGAAAAGGACAAAAAACTTGAAGATTACCCCCTTAACACATAAAATATTAAAGGACTATTGTGAAGAAAATGGTCTTAAGATGTTTGCGTTTGTCGAAAAAATTATTAAAGATAAGTGTGTTGACCCTAAGGATATCTATAACGAGGATTAACCTCGTTTCTTAATATTACCTTTAACTTCAGTATTAATTTCAACAATATCACCCTTCATACCGTCAAAGATTAATTTAGGTTTTCTCCTACCAACCAACTCATAAGTTTTACAGTATTGTAACTTAGCTGATTCATAACCTTCATCCCACCACTCAGACATTGCCTCTTTATTAAAGATTAATGAATTATTTGTTAATTTCCTCGGTGTGTAATAGAGGTTAATTTTAACATCACCTTTAATGGTAGCTTTAAGATTAACCAAACGAATGTCGTCACGACCAATTTCAGTCATCATTAAATCAATCGTTCTCAGTAAATAGTGGAATGGATTTCTAATCCTTTCAGGTGCTAACGGGTCATGTTCTTTTTTAAGTACAATAACATCAATTTCAGTGGCACCTCTATCGATAGCCTCTTGGATTGGAATGTTTTCTAAAATACCACCGTCCGCGTAATCGTAACCACCTTTAGTGACGTATTCCATAAAAGGGGGTACTGTTGAAGAAGCCAACATCCAATCCCCAAAATCCTTCCAACCATAATCATTTGTTGATTTAAATTCGGATTGTGCTAACGTTAAGTTTGTAACACAAGCCAATACCTCTTTATCTGAGTTTTTAATAATCTCAAAGTCACGTTCTGTCATAAACGTATTTATTATATCTCGTAGGTTAGATGCATCCCCGAAAGCGTTTTTACCCCTAATTATTACATTGTATAACACATTCAAATAATCAATCCCAACCTTAGTCGAACCATTAATATCTTTTTTAACTTTAAATGGGTTAACCTTAAATATGTCGTCTTGGGTTACAGAGGTGAAAGCCTCCCTCAACCTACTGAGTTCACTGATTGATAAGAACGGTACCAATAAACTCCCAGTTGATGTACCAATAAATAAATCGTAGTTTCTGTGTTCTTCTTCAATAAGGTATTGTGCGACACCACCACCGAATGCCCCCTTACTACCACCACCTGAAACTACTAATGCTTTCATATTAACCCTCGGTATTTGTAATTTCCATGTATGATATTGTTAGGTCTATTGAATTCACATCACCACCCGTTTGTGCCTCCAAGTAATCATTGTTCTCTAAAACAAATGTACCATCCAATGCTTGGTAACTTGCTGTTTGTGGTATTGTCACATCGTAAGACAATGAATATGTAGTTGCCTCACTACTATCATACCACCTTAGGTGGATTGATGTGTCACCACTAAATGTGTTAGTGGCGTGTACCGTCTTAACTAATAACTTAGTGTTAGTGGTAGCACTTAACACTGTTGTGTATGTACTTGTTATTGTTACTCCCGCGTTTAAATATTCCATTTTCTATTTTCTATTTTAATCATTACACCCCGAATTGACTATCTAAAGACACCTCAACTTGGTTTATCAGTAATTCACTGTCAGTGAAACTCATTGTCTCACTTTGTATAACATCGATTGTTAAACCAAATTTACTTTGAGGTGTGATTAGATGTAGTTCAACCTTATACATTTTATTAGGTGGTGTTTGACCACTTATATTAGGGTTTACTTCAGATAAACCCAAGACCTCAATCGTAGGGTTAATGATTTCAACTATCCCATTTAAAGATTCTATTATATATTTCATATCTATTTATTTAATTAAAGTGATTTCTACAGATGACAGTACCTACATTCGAAGATACTGTTGTATTTGTGAATAAGTTATTCCAGTTGGTTGCTGTTGGTACTGCGTTGGAGTTCCAACCGGCACTTCTAACAGAGCTATTAGCATTCATTAGGTAAATATGTCCAGTCGTATTGGCAGACCCAGCAGTACGTAGTATATTAGTATCACCTAAACCAGTACATACAGTGTATGCATCTACGATTGTCATCATGTGCCAATCGTTAAAACCTAAAGTTGTTAGTAATTGTATTGCGGCTTGTGAATCTATCCAATTTAAAGTCTCTGGTACTGGCTCGTCCAAATAATAACCTTTACCTGAGTAATTGTCAACTAAGTATCTAGCAATCGAACCATCTGAACCATCAAAAACAGTACCTCCTAAATTGTTGGTAGCACGTTCATAATTACTCCAATAATTTAATGTTAGTAGTTTAGTTTCATCAATGTGACTTAACACAGGTTTTACTCCCTCAACCACATAATCAAAATATGTTGTATTAGATAGATACCAACCCAAATCATGGAGTATAAATTGAGTAGTTCCGAACTTCCAATTTTCCCTAACATAACTTATGGGGTCTATAGGTGGTGTGGTATTTGTAATTTCTAAGTATGATATTGTTAGGTCTATTGAATTCACATCACCACCCGTTTGTGCCTCCAAGTAATCATTGTTCTCTAAAGCAAACACCCCATCCAATACTTGGTAACTTGCTGTTTGTGGTATTGTTACATCGTAAGACAATGAATATGTAGTTGCCTCACTACTATCATACCACCTTAAGTTGATTGATGTGTCACCACTAAATGTGTTGGTAGCTTGTATTGTCTTAACTAATAACTTAGTGTTAGTGGTAGCACTTAACACTGTTGTGTATGTACTTGATATTGTTGCTCCTGCACTTAAATATTCCATTTTCTATTTTAATATCCGTTAGTGATTATACTCACCATCTTATCCTCAATCACCTGAGTGTGATAACCTTTATTAGGTAAACCAACACCCACATATGACGAAGTCCCTTGAAACCAATCAACTAACCCGTCCAATCCATCCACAACGTTAGACTCGATACCGTACTCTTTATAATCAGCACTAAGTTTATCCGTTGTCTTAGCTAAATCGAGGGAATCGATAGGTGTTAACACAAATGATGCATAATTTTTAGCTAAACTCCACCTCTTCACTCTATTCAACTTACTCTGTGAAACAAACGTACCCCATTGTTTAAATTGTTCGTCGGTTGTTAGGATTTCATCTCTTTCATTTTGACCAACTAAATAATGTCTAACTGACATCAATTTATTGTTACTCGTTAATCCAGACCAAGGGTTTGTTCCCAAATATAGTTTAGACTGTTCTCTACAGAACAGATAGTCGTAATGTGATACACCAACGGTCATCCACGTCTCAACACTCGTAATATCACCATACCCAACATCCAAAGTTTCCTTTATTTGTATAGTCGGTTTACTATCCATGTCTGTGTCAGCCCCGTAATTTTTACCTATTTTTAATGTCATCTCCTATTTTATTATAAATACTAACAATTTATTGTACAAGCTGAGTACGTCAGTAATATATTATCCACCGCGAATGGTGGGTTACCCGATGTACCAGCGGCTGCGTCATCATGCCAAGACCAAATTAGTCTAGTGGTGGTAACACCTGACCACCCAGATAAATTTGTGTCCTGTGTGTACCAAGTTGTGTAATCCTGTGGTGTTATATACTCATCATTATAAAGACCTTCGATACCACCACCGATTTGACCAGGTGGTGCGTAATTTGTCCCAGCTACCGATGTGGTACCTGTGGTAGTGAATCTAACATAACCATAATCATAAGGTGTGGCTGTACCCTCACCAAGACATCTCCAATCAAAAGTTAATCGAAGTAGTGGGTCAGACCCGTTATTCCACCAATCCGTAGGTATTTCAAATTGTAATATTATGTGTGAATCAGCCGCACCATTATCTGTATACACGTTATCACCATTTGTTGCTGTACCAGTACCATTCGTTATATAGGCTGAATTAGTCCCACCACTAAGTGTGGACCTATCATCACCAACGACCCAATAGTTAGTTTCAGTACCATTCGATACTATCCATGTGTAGTTCGTCCCATCTATGAAACTAGTACCACCCTCAAAATCTTCGAATAATAATGTTTTCACATATGGTCCACTGTTCGGTGTTGGTTCAGGTGATAACCTACCTTGTGTTCTTTCTAAGAAATGTTGTTCTCTTTGGATATGCCCGATTGCTGTCCCCCCTGAGAGGAATCTACCATCATAACCTTTATACCCACCGTTAAGTCTACTACTCATTATGTGTTATATGTTAATTTTATATTCGCTATCGTAAACGATGGGTTATCTTGTATAGAGGAGTCTGACATAAAACTAAATGTTAAACCTCTTGTACAGTTCGTACACCATTCACCACCTGTTATTTCACCACTACCTATGGATATTTTTTCATAAACAAACCCATCGGATGATAAATTATTCGACCTACTTGCTGTGGGTGAATCACCCGTAAATCTACCACCATCATCATTAGGTGCTGTATCGGAACCAATAATCCTCTCCCACCCTACACCAACATCCGTGTAGTTAGCACCAGCGATTGGTGTGAATGTTGATGGGTTAAAGAATAATAAATAACCCATGTCGTAATTTAAGTAGGAAGTTACTAATGCACTCCTCTCCATAAAACCCGACCAATCAAACTCTAATGTTAAATCCACGGTTCCTGCTGGGATTAGAAATTCAAAATATAGGTGGGTGTAATTACTAGCATCATAATAATTATTCGTTGTGTTATTAGAAACAAAAGCGGCATAAGTACTACCTGATGGTATTGTCGTCGATAAACCACCTACATCACCAGTTCCTACATTCGAGTCTCTAGTATCCGTACCAACAATCCATGGGGATGTCTCAGCACCATTCACTACCACCCAAGTCCCTGTTTGTGGGTTAGAAAACCCACCCGAACTAAAATCATCCTCGAATAATATATTCCCAGATGGTGTGGGGTCGGTGTGTGTAAAATGCCCTAAACGTCTTTCTAAATAATATTTTTGTGCAGAAACGTTTCCGACGGTGGTACCGCTATATTGACCTCGTTTATCTAAACCTAGGTACCCACTATTTCCTTTAAGACTACTTAAACCCATTATGTTATGTTCATATACCAACTGAAAATCTTAGTTGCATCATTTACAGTGTTACCACCACTAGATTCAACGTTGACTGTTGTTGCGTTATTACTTATGGTAATTGTACCACCTGTGGAAGTCAACCCTTTAAATTGTAAATCATCACTAACTTTTTGTGCGTAAAAACCTGTTGTATCTAAGTTGGATGCTGTGTTGTCTTGACCAGCTCCAGCTGGTCCATTAACAACTATTGTGTCACCATTAAGGTCCACAGTTACATTAGTTCCACCTGATATTGAGTAGAATCTTAAATCGGAAGCTACCTTATCTTTCCAAAGACTTTGACCGAAACCAACACTAGATGCTGTATTCGACTCACCACCACCAGCGGCGTTCTCTATATTAACCTCAGTCCCATTAGTTGTGATAACAACTGTTGACCCTGTGGATGTTAATGTTTTTAATTGATTCTCAGTACCAACCTTTTGAGCGAACGTACCGATACCCCCACCAATGTTAGCCACCGTAGTTACTGACACACCCGACCAATCAACTTTCTTATGTATTGAATCGGTTTGGTCCCAAAACATTAAATTATCTGTTGGGTTCGGTGTTGTTACTTTTGTTAAATCGTTTATTGTTGTCTCTACACCAACGTCGTCTGTACCACCTAACCAAAATTTACTATACGATAAGTTAGGGATATCATTCGCTCTATTAGCTCCATGGACAGTGATAATACCCACCGTTGCGTCGACCTTTAACACCTGACCAATTTTTTGTACTTGTGTGTCACCAGTAGGTCGGATGTTTGTTAATGTACTAATAGAACTAACATACAACGGGTCTCTGATTGCCCAAGATGATGTGTCGAAATTATCATGTTGTCCAGACACTAATAACGTAGCTTGGACTGTTGTGTTACCTGTGTGAATGATAACACCTATTGCTGGCATCGTACCTGACGATGTTGTGGCATCAGCCAATTCAACACTAACCACGTCGAATGTGTCGTTCCACGATTTGGCGAACACTGGGTCACCGACATTTAAAGTACCAGCTGAATCCTTTAAACAATTATGAACAACATTTAAACCAATTAGTTCGGTTGTAATACCTGATAGACCACCATTTCTCCCTAATGTCAAGGTAGAATCACTAAACGTACTACCTGTCACATAAAAGTTTGTGTTATCTATGAATTGTGATAAATCTACGGTTACATCAGATAAACCTTGTGTCCTACCAAGTTCCAACGTGTTACCATTCATACTAGCTCCTGATACCACACCATCATTCGTATCATCGATGAATTGTGATAAATCTACGGTTACATCCGAAAGACCACCACTTCTAGAAAGTTCTAGTGTGTTGACATTCATTGTTGCTCCAGTTACGAAGTTATCTGTGTTGTCGAAGTATGCTGACGTATCTATTGTAACATCAACAAGTCCACCGTTTCTACCTAATACCAAGTCTGTACCACTTACGGTACCACCTGTTACGTATGAGTTGGTGTCATCTAATAAAGCTGACACATCCACAATAAATGAGGTTTCCGAACTATTACCACTAAAGAATAAATTCCCCGTGTTATATGTTCCACCAGACACAAAGGTGTTTGTATTATCTAAGAATTGTGATAGGTCAACAGTGACATCGGATAAACCACCTGAACGTGTTAACTCTAATACATTAACATTCATTGTCGCCCCAGTTACGAATCTATCCGTATTATCTAAGAATTGTGACAAGTCAGTTGTTAATGTTGGTAATCCACCATTACGACCTAACTCTAATGTATTACCATTAAGTGTTGAACCTGTAACAAATGTGTTTACATCCTCAGGTATTGTAACGTCTATCTTAATAACATCATTAATGGTTGTTAACGTTGTGTTTGTACCACCAGATAACGTTCTAAAATAGATATCCGTACCCGTGATACCACTAAAGATTTCGTGACCATCACCCACATTAATACCATTATCCACCTTAGTGTTCAGTGTTGTTAATGTGTCGGCTGTATACGTCGTAAATGTGGTGTTATCTACCTTACCACCTATTTGTGTTTGAACTGAACCACTATAAGAACTGAAATCAGTAATCTCAGATAATGTATGTGTGTGACCAGTATTAATTAAATTACTAAATGTTGTTTGGTGTGGGTTATTTGTATCCCCCGTATGAACCCAAAAATCAGTATTATTGGTTTTGCCTGTGAATAACGGACCTAAATCCACCCCATATGTAACTGGACCTAATATATTATTTTCAAACTCAATGGTGGTGTTGTTCAAGTTAGCTGATATCGTATACGAATCAGTCATCCCTGAAGTGAACCCACTCACGTTGAATGTTGTCCCACTATTTGTTGTGTATGTAACAACACCTGTTGAAACATCATATACACCACTTAAGACGAATATATCTGAAGCTAACGTAGCTAAGTTAGAAACATAACTAGGTTTACCGTTGTCTTGACTTAAAGTTAAATCGTATGTTGCTGGGTTGTATGTTAACCCTGTTACCGATGTATCTAAATCAATAAACTGACTAAGGTCCACTGTGACAGCTGATAAAACATCCGTTCTGTTAAGGACAAGTGAGGTACCAACCATGGCACCACCCGTAATAAAGTTATCGGTATTGTCAACGAATTGTGACAAATCGGTTGTTAATGTACTAAGACCACCACTACGACCTAACTCTAATACGTTACCGTTAAGTGTTGAACCCGTCACATAATAGTTAGTGTTGTCGATAAACTGACTAAGGTCCACTGTTACATCACTTAAACCACCTGAACGACTTAACTCTAAAGTGTTAATGTTCATTGTCGCCCCCGTAACGTAGTTATCGACATCATCGAAATACACGGACGTATCAATTGTTATATCAGATAAACCACCATTCCTACCAAGAATTAAGTTGGTCCCCGAAACCGTACCACCCGTCACATATGAATTAGTATCATCTAATAAAGCTGATACATCCACAATAAATGAAGTTTCCGAACTATTACCACTAAAGAATATGTTACCCGTATTATATGTCCCACCAGACACGTAATTATCTACCGTGGTTAGTGAAGATAGGTCGGTTGTTAATGTTGATAACCCACCATTACGACCTAACTCTAATGTATTACCATTAAGTGTTGAACCTGTAACATAATAGTTGGTGTTGTCTAATAAAGCTGACACATCGATAGATACGTCAGAAAACACACCATTACCACTAAACGTGATGAACCCATTAGTGTAGGTACCACCAGTCATGTAACTATCTACTGACGATATACCAATTAGGTTTGAACCATCACCGTAATACGTTCCACCACTAAATGTAGTGGCATTTATTGTTGGTATGGTTAACACACCATTATTGAATATACCACCTTCGAGGTTAACACCATCACTAGTACAACCAGTAATAAAGTCGACAGTAAGTCCATTACCACCACAAACGGTAAGTCCAGAGAACGAACCACCCGATGTGGACGCCTCGACTATAATATATTTAGTTACACTACTTGAACTATGACTCATATTAATTTATTATTGTACCCCTTAATTTCATCTCACTACTTAGTAAGGAATTTGTCCTAACGATAGTTAATGTTATTGAATCACCTGCCTCTACCGAAATAGGTGTTGAAACAATGATACCATTCACCCGTACAGTGTAGTTACTAACATTAGTAACCTCTATGGTATTAAATACAGACCTGTAGTCTGATTGGAACGTTATTTCCGTCGTTGATTTAGCTTGGAACTGAACAATAACAGTTGTATCTGTGTCATTCAGTGTATCATCTTTAATGAATTTAACTGTTGCTCGAGGTCTTTTATCACACAACTCAACGGACATAAATGTTCGTTCTAACGCTGGAACAACCTCAAACTCATCTTCATCAATCAGATACCCCATTAATCTCATTTCGTATGATTGTACGTAATATCTTTTACCATCTAAATTATCAACAGTACTTTCATCACCTATCGACTCTAACATCACAGGGAAATAGTGACCCTTAATATTCACATAAGCTTGTGCTGATGCGAAGTTTTGTAATACTTTTTGATTCAGTTTATTTAACTGTCTCATTTTATATGTGAATAATCTAACCGTGTAGGTTAAATCAACCCCAACAGGGTTAGGTATTTTATGTATGTCAACACCTTTCTTATTCCCATCCCACACAGGGATTCTAGCATACTCGAAAGTTTTCCTAACTGGAATCTTAAAATCAGCTGGGTTAGTACCAGGTTGTGCATCGGGTTTTCTAACTATCGATATGAATGGTATTTTCACATTCTTATAATTGTCAGAGTTTTGCCATGTTTTAACAAACTCTCGCCATCTAGATAGTGTTAAGAAAAGTACGGACACTTTGTCGTTATTGACGACCATCTCTAAATCATCCTCAACAAAACTAACAAACCCAGCATCTAAATCCGCGTGGTCTACACCTCGTGGTAAAAATGCTCTATTTTGTTCAAGGAATTGTTCTTGATATTCTCTAGGTCCATCATCTAAATCCCTCCCCTTAACATTTAAATTGTTCTTTTTCTTCTTTGGTAATGCCATTATATTGGTGGATTAAATTCATCTAAGTCAGCCGTAACACAGGTTATTGACCTGTAATATGACTTATAACCTAGTCTTGTATGTGTGTTATCTGAGTTCACCCTACCATCATCACTCACTGTGAAGTATTTGATATTATCTTCCCTATCTGGGTATCCGATATAATCACCGTAGGAAATATCAACATCTAATTCTTTTAGGTGGTCCATGAACACGGTAAAACTCAAGTTACCATAATCAGAGTATTGTACGTGACCACCCGCGTATGATGTGTTAGGTACACTAGGTTCTAGTGTTATCCTAACATTAAGTTCTTTAGGTGCCTTAAATTTAATCTTATCACCATCCACTTCACCATAGACATCATCACCCGTTTTCTCACTTTCGATTTTATCTACTTGGAATAGAACAACGACTATATTGAGGTCACCCTCTATATATTCTCTTGCCATTTCGTTCTCTAATGAGAAGTCTGTCTCATCGTAGAATTTATTCATACGTGAGATTGGGAATTTTTTCTTTGCCATGGTTACAACGTGTTTTAATATAAATATTTAGTTTTTACCTATTCCATTTAATTTTTTCACTTCTTTATTATATTTCTTTGACAAATATGTTAGATTTATCTAAACTTAAAAATAGAACCGTTCTTTTAAAGCTAAAAGAATATGATGGTCCGAACGAGTATATACATAGATTACGTATGGATGCTCTTAGGGGGAAAGTGTTACTTACCCTCACTCAGGTTGCCTATATAAATGATAATTACACAACGGAACCTATTGAAATAGGGAAAGTGGTTGATATTACATCTTTTTTTGGTGAACAATTACAAGAGAAGTGGGAATTAAAACACACACCCGAAAGAATTCTTGTTGAGATGTTATTAGCTGAAAGTGAGAAAGCTTACCATATAAAAGGTAAATTATATAAAAATCAAAAGAAATCAGAACTTTATTTCATACCAAAGACACAACTTAATTCAGATTTATTCGAGGACGAGGTTATCGATATTGATGTGGATTTTGAACGACTGAATAATATGTCCACATTGGGTAGGAAATTATTCAAACATCAAGAGGGGGCTGTAAAATTTTTATTACGTAAAAAGAAGGGTATTTTAGCTGACGATATGGGGTTAGGTAAGACAGCGAGTAGTATTGTAGCCTCTATCGAGGTTGATGCACAAAAGGTGTTGGTGGTTTGTCCATCTAACGCTAAGGTAAATTGGAAACGTGAGATACTGAATTATGGTGTATTAGATGATGATATTAATATTATATCTGGTAAAAACTGGGTTAGTAATGGTAAATATACAATAATTAATTATGATATTCTTAAAAATTTTCACACACTAGTCGATGGACGAAAGAGGTATGAAGATGGTGAGATTAATAGGTCGTTAGTTGAAGAAAATTTTGATTTAGTGATATTAGATGAATGTTTCACATATAACACAATGGTTACAACTGAAATGGGTAAGTTACCTATTGGGAAAATTGTTGATGATGATATGGATGTGAAAATTCTTAGTTACAACCTTGAAACAAATAAATTAGAGTATAAAAAAATTAATAGATGGGTATCTAAAAAAACAAAGAACACTTTGTTAAGAATAAAACTTCACAACGACATATTTATAGACTGTACACCGAATCATAAAATATATGTAAAAAATAGAGGATATGTTAAAGCCGAAGAAATTAGAGAAAACGACGATTTGTGTTATTTGTCAGAAAGAATTAACGAAAAGACAAATGTGCAAGGGGGGTCGGTATTGTTCGAGAACGTGTGTGAACAACGACACGGAGATGAAAAAAAAATCGGGAGAGAAAGTGAGTCAGAGTCACATGGAAAACCGAAAGACAATTGTATGCGAAGTATGTGGGGTAGAAAAAAGGGTGGTACCATCCTCAACCCAAAGATTTTGTTCAACAAGTTGTTCAGCCAAGTGGAGAGTGACACAGGAAGATATATCGGAAAAGATAAAAAAGAGTTTACCGAAAGAAAGGCGTTCACAAATATCGAAAGATATGCACAAAAAACACCCACACATTGCGAAACTAACATCGGAAAGAATGAAAACAAACAACCCAATGACGAACCCAGAAACAGTGGAAAAAATGAGACAATCATTAAAAGGTCGAACATTTTTAAGTCGTGGTGGGAATGGGAAATTAACAAAACAACAAAAGATAATACACGAACTATTAGGTGGGGTGGAAAACGGGTGGATAATGGAATATCCAATAAAAACAAAGGAAGTATGGGGAGAATTCCAATCCTTACCAAATTGTTACAGTCCAGATATTGGAAATCCATCAATAAAACTAGCTATAGAAATAGATGGGAACAGTCACAAGACCAAGAAATGGAAATTCTTGGACAAGAGGAAAACAGCTGTGTTAGAACGTTTAGGGTGGAAAGTGTTACGGTTTTGGAACGAGGAAGTGGACAAGAACCCCAATATGATAATAGAGGATATACAAAGGTTTATAATTTAGAAATAGATGATAATCACAACTATTTTAGTAATGGTGTGTTGGTTAGTAATTGTCACATGGTTAAAAATCAGAAGTCACAGAGAACCAAAATTATTAATGAGGTGTCTGAAAACATTGACCGTAGATGGTTATTAACAGGTACACCAATTGCTAATAGACCGATGGATTACTATAATCTACTATTCTTATGTGATTCACCAATCACATCTAATTGGCAATACTTCGCTTTTAGATACTGTGAGGCTAAGAAATTCTATAAGAGAACTAAGAATGGTGGTTCTAGGCAAATATGGTTAACGGATGGGTCATCTAATTTAGAGGAATTACATAATAGAACTAAGAAATATATCCTAAGAAGGATGAAGGAGGACCACCTAGACTTGCCTCCGAAGATTGTGGCACCTTATTATCTTGAGATGGATGATATGAAGGCTTACAACTCAGTATTCGATGAGTACCTTGAATGGGCCAAATCTGAGGGTAGAAGTCTTGGTACTGGTAGACACATGGTTGAGTTAGGAATCCTTAGAAAGTTTATCTCACTCAAGAAGGTTGAACATAGTATCGAAATAGCACAACAGGCTATGGACCAAGGTAAGAAGGTTATTATCTTCACATGTTTCACTGATTCATTTAATGCTTTGATGTCACACTTCGGTAAACTCGCTGTGGGTCATAATGGTAAGATGAATGGTAATCAGAAACAATCATCAATTGATAACTTCCAAGAGAACGATAAAGTAAAGGTATTTGTTGGGAATCTTGTGTCAGCAGGAACAGCTATCACATTAACAGCGGCGGAAGTGGTTATAATGAATGATTTAGATTTCGTCCCTTCTAACCACGCACAGGCTGAAGATAGGGCATATCGTATCGGAGCCACAAAAACGGTTAACGTATACTACCCAATATATGAGGGTACCATAGATGAAATGATGTATGGTATGTTACAAAAGAAGAGACAAATTATTAATACGATTATGGGTGAGGACCACGAGGAAGTTAACATATCGGAAGATTTCATCAACCAAATTACGTTATCTTAACAAACAATTTCAGATTTAGTGATACTATCAACAACATTAATATATAGTTCCTCCCTGATTGGTGTGATTAATGATGCACCATCATCTAAGAAATCTAACCTAAATTCAGCCTTATAACAACCAACCTTCTTGGTGTCCTTTAGTTTGAATTGGTATCCGATGTAAAACTCTTCACATTCAGTACAGTTAACTTTTTCTACTGGGATTAATATCCCTTGTTGGTTATACACCCTCGGAATACCCTTTTCATCGACCATGGAGAATGTTACAGCTGCATTCTCCAGTCTATCGAATATCTTCTTATAGTCGTATCTACCGTCATTTACCACCTTCATCTGTAGAATTGGTAATGTTGAATCTTTTTTTATGAAAAAATGTTGTGCCATGGTTATAAATATTGGTTAGTTTAAGTTATGCCTCTTCTTTATAATATTTTAAAAACCCCCCATTAATATAAAGGGACCCTGGTTGTGGGTTTTCCGTGTTTGTGATATATATACCACCCTCACTTATCACTGAAGATTCTAATGGTGTTTCCAATAGGTTACCTTCGTAATCATACGTATCACCACCAACACTAAAACTAAAGTTATGTGGTGATGTCACCATGTAATCAATACCACCCTGAATGGTATCGAACCCTAATAAAATTATGTATTCCTTTTCTATCATTTTTTTAATATATTAAATCGGTTAATGTTGTTATAGTACCTTTAAGGTCGAATATATTGTAACTAGTGTTTACTGTAGTATTTGATGATATTACAGATGTTACCCCTGTGTACGCTATAGATTTTGCCCCTGGATAAGATGATATTAATGTAGAGTTAACAATTTGTAAGTTACCGTTATCAGTTGTGTTATAAGCAACTGTTGACCCTGACCCTAAATTAATGATATTCGAATTATTAATGAAAATGTTATTATCCTCACCATCAACGACACCGTTGGTGTTATTCGTTAATCTAACATAAGAGTTATTAAGTCTACCAGTACCAAGGTTTACACCACTATTACCAAATACACTACTTGTTGCCCCGTCTACCGTTGATTCGATATGAACACCATCTAAGTTAATAATACCACCATTTTGTGGTAATGCAACCTCAGTAGCAAAATTCCCAGTTATTCTACCAGTATAATTAGTTGTACAAACACCATTCCCCTTAAATAAATAAGTTGATGTAACACCAGTCCCTAACATAGAAATGTTACCATTTATATTAACAACATTTCCAGCAGCAATAGATGATATAAATCTTCCACCACCACTATTAGTGTTTGTTGTGATATTACCATTAAAATTCAGAACATTACCTGTGCTACCAACAACAAATATACCAGTAGTATATGTATTAGGTGATAAATCATATAAATTAGAATCCATATTTAAGGTCCAACCACCACTACCACTTGTTGACATCACTGAACCTTGGTAACCGAATGGTGTGTAAGCGTTACTATAGTAAACATTATCAATATTAATATCTATAACACCACTTAAATCTTTAAGTAACATAAATTGTCTAACACAACGTACCTCACGACCACTAAAACTTATACTTGCATCACTATTATCACCTCGTATATAAAGTGGGTAGGCTGTATTAATACCATAACTTCTAAACTTAACGTCCGACCTAAACTCTAGTGGATACCCATTACTCTTTATATAGTAAAGACCACCAGTCCATGATTGTCCACCTAAATAATCGGAATATTCTTCTTCTGATGTGATTGTTACTATTGATTGACCCACATCATATCGAACTATTAAAACAAGGTCATTGTGATGTGATGTTAATTTTTTAACTTCAGCGTGAAATATAGAACCGAGTGTTGAACCATCATCATCATAATAAAAAAAGTTAGCCCCATTTGATGAATCAGCCCCATAACCAAATTGTTCATATTCTAAGTGTCCTAAAACAGTACATGTTTCACCACTTGAACCCGATGGGTTAAATAGGGCCATATTCGTACCTGTAACTGTCTGATTATGGAATATAATCTTTGTATTTGGTGAAAAGTAATATGTCACACCATCTTTCCATAAATTAACAAGAGTGTCTACTTGTCCAGTATATGGGTTCCCATTTGTATCTCTATTATCATAAACAATTGTCTGAGGTAATACATAAATCGTATCACCTGATGTTGACGCTGACTTAGCTATATGAATGTTAACGTATGGTCGAAGTGGGTTACCCTTAATCGCGGTAGAGTCATCACCTGTGGATGATACAAATAAAACATTCCCATAATAATTACCACTCGGTGATAATGAACTTAAATCAACCGTTATTGGTGATAGACCTTGGTTTCTATCCAACTCCAATGAATCGACGTTTAATGTAGCACCCGTAACGAAAGTATCATCAAATGTAGCACCCGTTATACGACCATCGATATAGTCGGTTATGGCGTCCATTGTTTGGTGTCTTGTATTTGGTGTACCGTTAGTTGTCCATATTGGGATTAAATCTGTACCTAATATAGGGTCCGTACTCGGAGTTAACTGGTCTATTCTTTTATTTGCCATGTTTTAATGTTTATTATAAATATCCACAAAATAACTATAACAAAAGAAAACACTAATGGTGTGTGTTTTTTATATCACAAACAACTAAAGTGTTAGACATTATAAAAAAAACTTATTACCTACATGTGATATTTATGTAAAGATGGACACTTTAAAGAAACTAGAAATACAAAAACTACTCAAAGAGTACGACCTACTTAAATTAGAGGAACAATACAAAAAAGAGGTTATAGATAAATTCACATCAAAGTTCATTGATGAGGTGTATTGTGGTGTTAAACAACCAAGTGAGGAAGGTGAGGTAAAACCGACGATTAAAACAACAAAAGCCATTAAAAAAATATCTGATGATAGTCTAACACCAGAAACTAAAAAATTAATGAAAAAACTTTTTAGGGATGTGATGAAAAAAACCCACCCCGATGCGACAAACACAGATGAGTTTGTGGACCTATATAATTCAGCTAAATTAGCTTATGAGACAAATGATTTAATAGGGTTATCCGTAATAGGTAATGAATTAAAAGTGGAAGTAAACCTTAATGAAGGTCATATTAACACATTAAGGCTATTATTAGACAAGGAAAAAGAAAAGTCTATCGATTTTAAAAACTCATATTTATGGTTATGGGTACACACTAAAACGGATGTGGAAAAAGAAAAAATTATACAATTATATGTAGAAAGGGTGATTAAAAATTAAATCTTTAACACATTTTATTATATTTATATACATAGAAAATACACACAACCATGGAAAAAACTAAAAACTACAAAACAACAGATTTATACCTAGCAGCCTTTTTAAAACTAAATGACCAAAAACTGAGGGTCGAGAAGGTTAAAGGTAAAACCAATTTTATATTCACATCTAATGACGAGTTATTGGTTCTGGTTAATCTTTATTTAACGGAAGAGGGTAGTTGTACACCATTAACCTACACAAACTCAATAAAAAACCTTAAAAACTTAATTTACAATATTTAAGTTTTTAATTAAATTTTGTAAATTAAGTCTTTTTAGAGATTACCACATATTTATATTAGGTGATTACACAATGTGTACACTTATTTATATTTAAATTCGTATCTTATTTAAATTACTACCAGGTGGGGTGATGATACACCCTTACACCAATCCAATATTCATATTTTTATTTATCAACCAAAAAGAAAATTCATATTTTTTTTCTTTGTGTGAACGAACATATTATAATAAAAATCAAAAACAAAAATTATGGCACCAAAAATTAACAATACTAAAATAGTATTAAATAAACAATCGGATTTAGTCTTAACTAACGCTGAAATCATCTCACCATTAGGTATCACGAAAAATGATATACCTGAATTAGTGGGTGATATACGTAATATAGTATCAGCTATCGACGCAAACAAAGTGTCTTCTGAAGAGGCTGATGTAACTGAAACAACTAGAGCGAAATTAGCTGAAACTGGATTACAGGAAGATATCAAAGCAAACAAAGTATCTTCTGAAGAGGCTGATGTAACTGAAACAACTAGAGCGACATTAGCTGAAACTGGATTACAGGAAGATATCAAAGCAAACAAAGTATCTTCTGAAGAGGCTGATGAAACTGAAACAACTAGAGCGACA
>Ga0307992_1000246_pt1 | contig 35314 bp, 40 predicted proteins | sample EllFjometagen133_FD_203162 | JGI IMG/M metagenome (GOLD analysis project Ga0307992, IMG submission 203162) | Marine microbial communities from Ellis Fjord, Antarctic Ocean - #133 | ecosystem: Environmental > Aquatic > Marine > Unclassified | place: Southern Ocean | collected 2014-10-08
CCTCTTTTTTTAAAGTATTTTTATCTGAATGCTCTTTTAACCTGAAGTTCATATCATTCAGTATGTTCATAAAGGTTATAAAAGCATCATAAGGATTATCATAAGGATTGAAATATTTATGCACATCGCCATCATTGAACCACTTTGTGCACATGTAATAAAAATGGTCACTTGTCTGAAGCTTTCTCCAGTCATTGATAAGTTTTTTATCCCTTGATTTTTTTATCGCTTCTTCCATATGATATATTTCATTTATTGCTGACTTTTGCATATCATTTCCATCCCATGCGCTTGTATCTCTTTCAACATCTGCCCACGAAACAGGGCTGTGAACATCCAGTTCTGAAACAGAATTATATGCTTTTATTGCCTCACTTGGAGTTTTGAAATCATTATCAGGATGTTTCAATAACTCCTGAGGTAAATGCCTTAGAAAGTTAAATATTCCTGTATCTGCCCACTGGTGCTCCCCAAAGGTCTCATAATCCATAAATAGATTAACCACATTACCATTTCCATTAACAGCATTAACCCAATTGGTGTATTTATTAACTGTCAGGGGCCATTCCTTCCAACTCCTGTCTGAAAATCTGAATGCAATATCATCAGAAAGTTTGTAATTTTTAAGCAAAAGCTTAATTTTTGATGTTGTTTTTGGACTATAAAGAAAATTGGGAGATCTCCAGCCAAGTATATGATCTGCCCCCTCTGCAAGTATTCCCTTATAACCCATTGATTCAATAAAATTTGCAAGCTCATTATTATAAACAAGTTCTGTATTCCTAAAAACAGATGGATTTTGCTTAAACACGCTCCTTATTTTTTTATTATGCAAAATAACCTGCTCCTTAAATTCCTGTTTTGAATGCAGAAATGAAAGTGAGTGATAATATGTTTCATCAAGTATTTCAACCTTTCCTGTATCAACCAGATCCTTAAATGACTGCAAAACTTCTGGCATAAACTCCTCAAATTGCTTTAGGATAACACCTGAAAAAGAATAGCTTATCTTAAATTCTTCATGCTTATTAAGCAGATCAAGCATTACCTTATTGGTTGGAAGATAACACTTTTCCGCAACCTTTTTTAGTATTTCCTCATTCTTCTGCTTATCAGTATAACTATGATTTTTGCCTATCTCAAATACATTGTAATTCCTCAGCCTGTAAGGCTGGTGAACCTGAAAATAAAAACAAATTGATACCATTTTTAATCTTTAATGTGTAAGCCACCCCCCATCAACAAATAGTGTAATGCCAGTTATATAATCTGATTTGTCTGAAGCAAGGAATAGGGCTGCATTTGCTATGTCTTCTGGCTTTCCTACCCTACCCAATGGAATATTAGCAAGTATTGCTTCTTCTGTTGCTTTATCTTCTAATAAGGCTTTTGTCATATCTGTTTCTATTACTCCTGGACCTATTGCATTAACATTTATTTTATATTGCCCTAGCTCTAAAGCAAGTTCTCTTGTTAGATTTATTATCCCACCTTTTGATGCACAGTAAGCAGATGAATTTGCAAAGCCTACCTGACCTGCAATAGATGTTATACTAATGATTTTGCCTTTGCCCTGTTTTATCATCTCTGGAACAACAGCTTTGGAGCAGAGAAAAACCCCTTTAAGGTTTATATTTATAATTTTATTAAAATCTTTTTCACTAACATCCTTTAATGGCTTTTGGATGAATATTCCTGCATTATTAACAAGTATATCAACCTTGCCAAACTTTTCTGTTGTTAAGTTTACCATCTGGTTAATATCTTCAGGATTTGAAACATCTGCCTTAACAGCCAAAGCATTTCCATTAATAGCCTTAATCTCTTCAACTACTTTATTGCAATCATTCATGTTTATATCACTAACAACAACATTTGCTCCTGCTTTTGCCAAGGTAAGTGCTATTGTCCTACCAATCCCCCTTCTTGAGCCTGTTACAATAACAACCTTGTTTTTTAAATTCATTTTAAACCTCCTTTATTACATAGTTAATGCTTTTTTATAAACCTCAATGCATTTTTTAGCGCTGTCATTCCAGCTGAATTTTTTAATTTCTATTAAGCCATGCTCTTTCAAACAATGATGCAATGCATTATATTTAAGTACTGCGATTATTTTGTTGGCAATTTCATCTATATCCCAAAAATCAGCCTTAAGGCAATTTTTTATAACCTCTGAAACACCTGACTGCTTTGATATAAGAACTGGTGTCCCGTTTCTCATTGCTTCTAATGGTGTTATTCCAAATGGCTCTGAAACAGAGGGCATAACATACAAATCAGCCATTTTATATGCTCTGTCAATATCATCTCCACGCAAAAACCCTGTGAATAAGACATGCTGTGCAATTCCTAACCTTGCTGCTTTTTCTATCATGTCTGTTTCCATATCACCAGAGCCTGCAACAATAAACTTAACATTTTTTTCCTTTTCAAGCACTTTTTTGGCAGCATCAATAAAGTAATCAGGGCCTTTTTGTATGGTTATCCTTCCAAGGAATAAAACTATCTTATCATGGCTTTTTATCTTAAAATCTTCGCTGTCAGGGAAGTTGGTAAATTCAACAGCATTATGAACAACAAATACCTTTTCAGGTCTTATTCCGTAATGCTCTATTATTTTATTTTTTGTAAAGTTAGATACTGCTATAATCAAATCTGCAGCATGCATTCCTCTTCTTTCAATATCATAAACAGCCTGGTTTGGATGCCCTCCTGTGCGGTCAAATTCAGTTGCATGAACATGCACAACCAATGGCTTTTTTGAAACTTTTTTTGCTTCAATTCCTGCCAAATAAGTCATCCAGTCATGGCAGTGTATTAAATCAAAGGTCTCATTTTCAGCTATTTCCCTTGCTTTTCTGGCATATCTCTGCACTTCTTCAAATAAATTTTGGCCATAAACCCTGTTAAAGTTCTTATCTGAATTCATACATCTTTGCCTGTGCATAGTTTCATATCCGTTTGATGATATATAAGGAACTAATAATGAATCTACAGTTTTGATATTAACAAAACTTGTGGAAAACGCAATTATCATATCAACAAAATCTGATTTAATTAATCTTGGTGCTGTAGGAATTACAAAGGTTATCTCAACACCCTGCTTGCTTAACCCTTTTGTAAGGCCATAGCAAGCTGTCCCTAATCCCCCAGTATTAAATGGTGGAAATTCCCAGCCAAACATTAAAACTTTCATTAATACCACTTTTTATATTTATATAGTTAAATCTAATTAAATTAATTAAAATGGCTTTTATATAAATAATTTCCCAATTACTATATAGTGATATAAAGCATAATTTATTGATAAATTTACCCTTAAAGAGATAAAACAAAACATATTTATATAAGTATTATTTAATATATGACATAAAAGGGGTAGTTTAGTATTAATACAGTTGAAATTGACCAGCAAGAGCACCTTATCATAAGAGAGCTTATAAAAAACCCAAGGATTTCTGACAACCAGATAAGCAAGAACACAAATGTTCCTGTAAAAACAGTAAACAGAAAAAGAAAAATACTTGAGAAAAAAGGGCTTCTTTACTACTTTACATATCTTAATAATGGGCCGCATGGAACAGGCGTGTTCACAGCAAAACAGCTGTATACAATAACATTTAAATTGGGAATAACAAGGAAACAGATAGTTGAGGCAATGAAAAAAGAAAGCCTTACTAAAATAGAATTAAAGCACATATCTGAATGCTCTATTGGTGAAAGAGATGGCCACATTATAATTGTTATGATAATTGAATCCAGGCTTATGTCTGACATAATTGAAATATTCAATGCAGAAATATCGCCAAAATTCAAAAGACTTTTTGGTGATGGTGCTATTGTTAAAACAGATGTATTGACACTCAATGTTTCAATAGTAATGTTGCATAATTATATGCCTTTAACTAATATTTATAATGGCAAAATAAAGGAAGATTGGCCTGATGACTTGATATTTATTGATTAAAATGGAAAAAGAAGCAGATTATTTATTTGAGGTTTCATGGGAAATCTGCAATAAAGTTGGAGGTATCTATACTGTTGTTAAATCAAAGGCTGCTGAAATAATGAAATATTATAAGGAAAATTATTTTGCAATAGGACCTTTTTTTCCAGAAAAAGTAGCTGGTGAATTTCAGGAAAAGGTTCCTTCAGATAAATTAAAACAAGTGTTTGAAAAATTAAGAAATATAGGCATAAAATGTCACTACGGCAGCTGGTTGATTAAGGGTGAGCCTAACACAATTCTGGTTGATTTTGGTGGATTTGCATCTAAAAAAGATGAAATAAAAACAAGCTTATGGCAAAATTTTAAGATAGATTCTCTTAACACGCAATACTTTGATTTTGATGAGCCTGTTATTTGGTCATATGCTGTTGGAAAGTTAATTGAAGAAATAAAAAATAGTTTCAATGATAAAAAGATTGTTGCGCAATTCCATGAATGGCTGGCTGGAGCTGGCTTGCTTTATCTAAAGCATAACGATGTTAAGGTTGGAACTGTCTTTACAACACATGCAACAATTCTCGGAAGGACAATGTCTTTTGCAAATGAAGATCTTTATGAACTGTTTGACAAGATAAATCCAGAAGAAAAGGCTTATGAATATGGCATACAGGCAAAATACTTAACAGAAAAGCAAAGTGCATCAAATGCAGATGTGTTTACAACTGTAAGCGAAATTACAGCCATAGAAGCAGAGCATCTTCTTGGGAAAAAACCAGAGGTTCTTTTGCCAAATGGGCTTGACCTTAAGAAGTTTCCTACATTTGAAGAGGCATCTATAAAACATCAGTTATATAGGGAAAGAATAAAGGAATTTTTATTGTATTATTTTTTTCCATATTATTCATTTGACCTGGATAATACTCTTCTTTATTTCTTATGTGGAAGATATGAATTCAGAGCAAAGGGCATTGACATATTTATCAAGGCACTGGCGAAATTAAATGAAAAGCTTAAAAAAGAGAAATCTAATAAAACTATTGTTGCTTTTTTCTGGGTTCCTGGAAACATAAGATCAATAAAAACACAATTATTAGAAAGCAGGGCATTTTTTGAAGATATAAAAGGTGGCATTGATGATAACATGGATCGGATAAAAAACAAGATAATTTACTCAATAGCTTCAAAAAAGAAAATTATAGAAAAAAACATCTTTGATGAAGATTTTATGCATGAAAACAAAAAAAAGGTTTTGAAGCTCATGAAAAATGGAAATCCTGCATTATCAACACATGATTTACATGATGAACAAAATGATTCTATTATCAAAGCCTTTAATGAGGCTGGTTTATTAAACAAAAAAGAAGATAGGGTAAAAGTAGTTTTTTATCCAATTTATCTAACTGGGGCAGATGGTTTGCTTGATTTAAGCTATTATGAATGTATGCAGGGTTCACATCTTGGTGTTTTTCCATCATATTATGAACCGTGGGGTTATACTCCTTTAGAGGCGGCTGCACTGGGAGTTTCATCTGTAACTACTGACTTAGCTGGATTTGGAAGGTATGTTAATGAAAAATCCAAGCAAAATAAAAATCCTGGAATATTTGTTTTAAAAAGATTAAACAAAAAAGATGATGAGGTTGTTAAAGAGCTTGCAAATTCATTTTATTATTTTAGTTCTTTATCAAAGCAGGAAAGGATAAAAAACAAGATGGAAGCGCAAAGATTATCTTCATTGGCTGACTGGGATGTTTTGATTAAAAATTATATTGAAGCACATAATCTTGCTGTAAGGAGGATTGGCTAAAATGGAGCTTAGAAAGGATTATATTTTAGACAGATGGGTTATTATAGCTTCTGAAAGAAAAAAAAGACCAAAGGAGTTTAAAAAAATCAAAGCAAAGAAAGGGGGAATTTGCTATTTCTGTCCAGGTAATGAAAATCTCACACCAAAAGAAACAGGTAGGATTGAAAAAAATGGAAAATGGATTATAAGATGGTTTCCAAACAAATTTCCCGCTGTAAGCCATGAAGGAATCCCTGCAATAAGAAGTGCAAATAAATATTTCACATATACTGATGCGTTTGGTATCCATGAAGTCATAGTTGAAACACCTGATCATAATAAGCAGTTAGCTGATTTAACAGAAAATCATATAAAAGAAATTTTAAATGTGTATGCCAATAGGATAACTGAATTAAGCAAAACAAATGGTGTAAAATATGTAGTTATCTTCAAGAATAAAGGAATGGAAGCAGGAACATCGTTAGTGCACTCACATACACAAGTTATGGCCTACAACAAGATTCCTTCACTTATTAAAGATGAAATTAATGCGTCTAAGGCTTATGGGGCATGCCCATACTGTGAAATATTAAATATAGAAAAAAGTAGTAATAGAAGAGTTTTTGAAAATGATAATTTTGTAAGTTTTACACCCTATGCATCAAGATTCAACTATGAAATTTGGATATTTCCAAAAGAGCATATTAGGAATATAACTGAAATGGATGAAACTAAAATAAATGATTTAGCTTCTATGCTTAAAAAAGTCCTACTAAAATTAAAGGAAATAAATCTTTCATATAATTTCTTTTTGCATTATGCTCCCGAGGGAAAAGATTTACACTTTCATATTGAAATCTGTCCAAGGGTTGCTACGTGGGCTGGATTTGAACTAGCTACAAATACAACAATAAATTCTGTAAGTCCTGAGGATGCTGCAAAATTTTATAGGGGAAAAGAATAAAAAGACAAGAAATATATATTATAAAATTTAACTCTATTCTATTCAAAAAAATGGTAAAAATAGTTCATTCATTAGGTGATTATAAAAAAGAAAAAAAAGCAAGAGAAGATATAAGATTTCTTATTGCAAATAGGAAGGGAGGATATTTTTGCCTTGCAAATGAAAATAAAAGTAGGTATGATGGACTTTTCTTTTTTGATGAAAAGATGTACAAAATTATTGAAAGCCTACATGTAATTGATTCTCAAAAAGTAAGCAAAATAACTAATAAATTTTATAGTGTTGAAAGAGAGTGTAATAATATAACCGAAACTTTTTTCATGCCACATTATTATAATTCGTTAGTTTATGAAATAAATAAAGTAAGCTCAATTGAAGTAGTTCTTGATGCAAAGGAAAGCTATGACCAAAGAAAGTGGGGAAGGTTTTATAGTATTTGGCAGGAAGGTGATAAAGTAATAGTTAAATTTGTTAAAAAAACAGATGCAAGAGAAGATAGCTCTGATGGCAAGGAAGAATATTCCTTATTTTTAGTGCTTAAGTTTGAGGGTATGTTCAAAAAAGTTGAAGAATGGGAAAAAAGAAGTTATGAATTTGACAAAAAAAGAAATTCATCTCCTTATGAAAGATATGTTTTTTCTGCTTTAACTTTAAAGACAAACAAAGTTGTTTTCAGCTTTTCAAAAAACAAGGAAATAGCAAAGAAAGAGGCAGATTATATCTTTAGGAATATTGAGAAATTAAGAAAAAAGCAAAAAGGGTATTATAATACTTTATTAAACTCAAAGAAAGGTATCAAAAATGATGTTTTAATGACATACTCTTGTGCAATAAATTCTCTTGATTCATTAATTGTTGATAATAAAGGAATATTTGCAGGCCTGCCATGGTTTTTCCAGTTCTGGACAAGGGATGAGACTATTTCATTAAAGGCATTAATGTTGCAGGGAAATTTTAATTTAGCAAAAAATATTTTGTTTAGGCATCTAAAATCTGTTTTACAGGATGGAAAGCTTCTAATAAAGCCAAATTCTTTGTTAAGAAGTGCTGACTCTCCTGGATGGATTTCAAAAAGAGCAGATAATTTAATTTATATTTTAAAAAACAAAAAAATTCTTAAAGAGTACTTTACAAAAAATGAGATAAAAAAAATAGAAGAAAGAATTGAACATTCCCTTGATTTTATAATAAAATATCACACAAAAGAACATCTTGTTTTTAATAATGCAAAAGAAACATGGATGGATTCCATAGCTAGAGATGGTTGTAGGATAGAGATTCAGGCAATGCAGCTAAGCATGTACAAACTAATGCATGGGCTTACTAATAATAAGATTTATCAGGAACTTGAAAATAATTTAAAAAAAGAAGTAAGGAAAAAGTTCTGGAATAAAAAATATCTTGCAGACGGCTTGGATGATTTTACAATAAGGCCAAATGTGTTTATTGCATATTATATGTATCCTGAACTTTTGACAAAGAAAGAATGGATTACATGCTTTGACAATGTGTTAAAGCATTTATGGAATAACTGGGGCGGAGTTTCAACAGTGGATAAGAAAAGTGAGCTCTTTATTTCAGAACACACGGGACAAATAAATAAAAGTTATCATAATGGCGATTCATGGTTCTGGATAAATAATTTAGCAGCAATCTGTCTTTATAAACTGGATAAGAAGAAATATAAAAAATATATTGATAAAATAATTGAAGCAAGCACAAAAGAGATTTTATGGCAGGGGGCAATTGGCCATCATGCTGAGTTATCAAGTTCAAAAGAGCTAAAATCTGAGGGCTGTCTGGGACAAGCCTGGTCTGCTGCAATGTATATTGAATTAATTAATGAAATTTACAAATAGTAAATTATTTAAATAAAGTTCTATATTGAAAGAGTATGTTAATTGGAATAATCTCTGACACTCATGATAATGCAAGAACTCTTTTGAAGGCCGTTGATTTATTCAACAAAAGGAAAGTGGGCCTTGTAATCCACTGCGGCGACTGGGTTTCTCCTTTTATGCCCCCATTTACAAAAGGCCTTAAATGCAAGGTTATCTCTGTATTTGGCAATAATGAAGGAGACAAGTTCAATTTCCTCACATGGGAAAAAGTGAGAAAAGTTGGAATTGAGTTTCATAATGTCTGCTTTGAAAAAGAAATTGAAGGAAGAAAGATTGTGGCTTATCACGGCCAGTCTGACATTCTCTTGAATGGTTTGATTGAATCCCAAAAATATGATGCTGTTTTTTCTGGACACAATCACAGGGCCTCAATTGAAAAAAAGGGAAAAACTATTCATGTAAACCCTGGCTCAATAAGTGGTGTATGTGTAACAGATCTTTCTGATGAAATAACAGTGGCAATCTATGATACAAAAACAAACAATGCTGAGATTATTTCTTTGTAATTTAATTAACAACTTTTTTATATAAATCTGTTTTATCATAGTAGATGAGAATAATTGCTGATTTACATATTCATTCTAAGTACAGCAGGGCCACATCCAATCAGCTTAATATTGGAAATCTGGAGAAGTATGCAAGATTAAAGGGCCTCAGCCTTCTTGGAACAGGCGACTTTACTCATCCGATATGGGTTAAAGAGCTTAAATCAGAGCTTAGTGAGGATGGAACAGGAATTCTAAAAACAAAATCAGGGTTTAACTTTATTCTTCAGACAGAAATATCATTAATGTATAAGCAGGGTGAAAAGGGAAGAAAAATCCATAATGTTGTTCTTGCAAAGAATTTTGATGTTGTAGAACAGATAACAGACCAATTAAAGAAGTTTGGCCGTGTTGATTATGACGGCAGGCCAATATTTGGAATAAAATGCCCTGAGTTTGTTGAAATGATGAAAGAAATTGATAAGGATATAGAAATCATACCAGCTCATATCTGGACTCCATGGTTTGGCTTATTTGGCTCAAAGTCAGGCTTTGACAGTGTTGAGCAATGTTTTAAAGAACAGACAAAACATATTCATGCATTGGAAACAGGACTTAGCTCAGATCCTGCAATGAACTGGCGTTTAAGTATGTTAGATAAATATACATTAGTAAGCAACTCTGATTTACATTCATTCTGGCCATGGCGCATAGGCCGCGAGTGCAATATATTTGACTTAAAAGAATTAAGCTATAATTCATTACTAAATGCAATAAGAACAAAACAGGGCTTAGTTGAAACAATAGAAGTTGATCCAAGCTATGGAAAATATCACTTTGATGGACATAGAAATTGTAATGTCTGCATGAGCCCGAATGAATCTCTAAAAAATAAAGATATCTGCTCTGTTTGCGGAAGAAAGCTAACTATAGGTGTTTTGCATAGGGTTGAGGAATTAGCAGACCGCCCAGTTGGTTTTATTCCAAAAGATGCTGTTCCATTCAAATCACTGATTCCTTTGTCAGAAATATTATCAAAGTTGTTGAGTTCTGGAATTGCAACTCAAAAGATATGGAAAGAATACAACAATCTTGTTAATGAATCAAGGTCAGAGATGGATGTGTTGATTAACTTATCATTTGATGAACTAAAGAAAATAACCAATGAAAAGATTGCAGAGGCAATAATTAACATTCGCAATGGAAAAATAAAGATTCATCCTGGCTTTGATGGTGAATATGGTTATCCTTTATTTTCTGATAAAGATACAAAAAAGGAAGATAGTAAAAATAAATTAATTGAAAATCACAAACAAAAAGGATTAAATGGGTTTATATAAAATTATTTTAAGAAACCTTAAATTTAAAAAAAGTTAAAAAATAAAAAAATTTATTCTACTATTACTGTGCCTTTAAATCCAAATATTACATCTACAATTTGATATGTTCCTGCTTCCTCAAATTTATATTCAAAGATATCTCCTTCACTTAGTCTTGGGCTTCTTTTTCCTCCTTTTAAAACAATTAAATGTACCCTGTCATCCATGTTTTTCCATGTAACAACTGTGCCAGCACTTACTATCAATTCTTCAGGATCAAATCCTGCTCTAAGAATCTGAACCTCTGCTGCTCCACCAACTGGTTTTTTTTCTTCAACTGGAGTTTCTGTTGGTGTTACCGGAACACTAGGTTCTGCTGGTGGCTGTTCTTCTACTGGTGGCGTTACATCTGGGGTAATAGTTTCTCCTGGTTGTTCTGGAACTTTTGCAGCACATCCACTTAATATGAGAACAACCAATACTGCCAAAATATGTTTTATTTCCATTTGTTCACCTCAAGATGTTTTTATATTTTTAATTTTATATCTTTAAATATTTTTTGGTAACTTTTTGCTAAAATCACATAATTTTCTTATAGAACACTTATTACATTTTGGCTTAATAGGATTGCAGATGGTCTGTCCTTGTTTTACAAATAGTTCATTGATATTAACCCAATACTTTTTTGGCACTTTCTTCATTAGCTCATATTCTGTTTGTTCAGGAGTTTTTGTTTTTACAATTCCAATCCTATTCGAGATTCTATGAACATGAGTATCTGCTGGTATTGCTGGGATATTAAATCCATAAACCAAGACACAATTGGCTGTTTTCCTTCCAACACCTGGCAGCTTCAAAAGTTTATCTAATTCATTAGGAACCTTGCCATTATATTTTTCTAATAAAATTCTGCTAACTTCTTTTATTCTCTTTGCCTTTACATTATAGAAACCTGACTCCTTGATTAACTTTTTAATTTTAGAAATATCTGCATTTGCAATTTTCTTGGCTGTTGGGAATTTTGAGAACAGCTTATTTGAAGCATTTAATGTGTTCTCATCTCTTGTACGCTGGCTTAGTATTGTAGAAATTAAAACATTAAATGGATTTTTTCCCGAGTAAAAGTTTATAGGATAATCTTTTTCAAGCAATTTAATAATTTTAAGGATTTTCTGCATTCAATAAAGAATAAATGTGGGGTATTTAAAGTTTTACAAAAATTAAAAAAATAAAAGCTGCCTAGAAAAAGATTAGGCAGGTAAAATAATAATTTTATCGTCTCTTTTTCTTCTTTACTACTTTCTTTTTTACTACTTTCTTCTTTACTACTTTCTTCTTTACTGCCTTCTTCTTTACTGCCTTCTTCTTTACTACTTTCTTCTTAGGTTTCTTTTTAACTGTTTTTTTCTTTACTACTTTCTTCTTAGGTTTCTTTTTAACTGTTTTTTTCTTTACTACTTTCTTCTTTGCTGCCATTATTTTTCACCTCTAGCTTTTTCGTGTTTTTGAACAACACTAATTTTATTTTTTGTTTTTATTGTTTAAATAGTTTTCGTTTTTTTTCTAAAAAAAATATTTCTCGTCAATAAATTACTGTTTTTTGATTTAAAAAAAACAGTTTTTTGAAAAAAATTTGAGTGAGTTATTGAAAGATTAAAAATAAAATTAATTACAAAACTAAATTAAAAACTCCCTAATTAATAAAAAATTAGTTTTATCGTCGCTGTTAAAAAAATTTAAAATTTTGTTTAAAAATATTTGATAAAACATCTAAAAGAGATTTTCTAGAAAAAAATGGAATATTAAAATTTAAACAATTATTTTTATTTATTTTTGAATTTCTTTTTTATAATTTTAAATTTTAATTTTTTTCTCAGAAAGATATATAAACATAAAGATTTATTTAATAAGTAGAATGTATGATATTATTACCGTGGGATCTGCAACTGTTGATGTTTTTGCTAATACAAAGTCTGAGCTTATAAAGATAAAAACATCTAGTTCAGAAGAAGATTTAATTGCTTATCCCTCTGGCTCTAAGATTCTGATTAAAGAGCTAAGGTTTACAACAGGAGGAGGCGGAACAAATACTGCTGTTTCTTTAGCTAGGTTAGGTCACAAAGTTGCTTACTTAGGAAGTTTAGGAAATGATGAGAACGGAAAAAGAGTTCTTGATTTATTAAAAAAAGAAAAAATAGATTTTATCGGAAAATTAACTAATGAAATGACAGGATATTCAATAATTCTTGATTCAATAGAACATGACAGGACTATCTTGACATATAAAGGTGCAAATAATAAATTGAAATTTTTAGATATAAACCAAAAAAAACTGAAAACAAAATGGTTTTATTTTTCTTCTATGATTTCTGAATCATTCAAGACATTAGAAAAACTGGCAGAATTTGCTGAAAAAAACAAGATTAAGATAGCTTTTAATCCAAGCACTTACCTAGCAGAGAAAGGGAGGAATTATTTAAAAAAAATTCTCATTAGAACAACTATCCTTATATTAAATAAAGAAGAATCTTCATTATTAGTAGGGAAAAATAATATGAAAATCATGTTAAAGGATCTCTATAAGCTTGGGCCAGAAATAATAATAATTACTAATGGGAAAAAATCAATTAATGCTTATGATGGAAAAAATATTTATGTTCTTATTCCAAATAAAATAAAGGTTGTTGAAAGCACTGGTGCAGGAGATGCATTTGCTTCATCATTCCTGTCAAGCATGATAAAAAAGAATGATGTTGAGTTTGCTTTGAAGATGGGCTTGGCAAATTCTGAATCAGTCATTACCAATTCCGGTGCAAAAAACAAGTTGCTTAAATATAATGAAATACTCAAAGTCATGAAGAAAAGGCCTGCTAAAATAAAAAAATTTAAAAGATAAAAGGTATTTCAGAAAAAAATGAAGATTGTTGGCATAAGCGGTTCTCCGAATAAAAATGGAAATAATGAGAAAATAATAGATTACGTGCTTGATATTGCCAAGCAAAGGGGTTTCATAACACTAAGGATATTTCTCTCTGAGTGTAAGATAGTTGGATGTAATGATTGTGGCTTATGCAAGGATAAAAAAGAATGCACTATAAAAGATGATATGGAAAAACTATTTCCACTATTAGAAGATGCTGATGCAATTATTGTATCCAGTCCTGTTTATTTTGGATCTGTCAGTTCGCAGTTGAAAGCATTTTTTGACAGAACCTTAGTTTTAAGAAGAGCTGGTTTTTTATTAAAAAATAAGGTTGGAGCTGCTATCGCTGTTGGAGGGTCAAGAAATGGCGGACAGGAAAAAACTATTGAAACAATACATGCATGGATGAACATTCACGGAATGATTATTGTCGGAGATGGAAGCCACTTTGGTGGTATTGTACAAAAGCCGTTTGGAGAGGATAATATTGGCATAAGAACTGTAAAAGACACAGTTTATAAAGTGTGTGATGTTCTTGATATAATAAGTTAGGAAAAAGGGGTGAGTTTTTTGACAAAGCTGCAAATGCAGAAAATAATGCATAATGAGAAATCTTTGCTTCTTGCATATGACCAGGGTCTTGAGCACGGACCAACAGATTTTAACCTTAACAATGTTAATCCAAACTATATTCTCAAAATAGCAGAAAAGGGAAAATACAATGGCCTTATTTTGCATCATGGGGTTGCTGAGAAATATTATGATAAGCATAATGCAACTGTGCCTTTGATAATAAAGCTTAATGGCAAGACAAATCTTGTTAAGAAAGATCCAACCTCAAGCCAGGTTTGCTCAATTGGAAGAGCTGTAAAGCTTGGAGCAGATGCTGTTGGTTATACAATTTATCCTGGATCTGAGTTTGAGAATAAGATGTTTGATGATTTTAGCAAGCTTGTTGAAACCGCCCACACATATGGAATTCCTGTTATTGCTTGGGTTTATCCAAGGGGAAAATTTATCAAGGATGAGCTTTCAACTGAAACAATTGCTTATGCTGCAAGGGTAGGACTTGAGCTTGGAGCTGATTTTGTAAAAATAAACTACAATAATGATTTTGAGGGTTTTAAGTGGATTGTAAAAGCAGCGGGAAAGACAAAGGTATTGGTTGTTGGTGGTAAAAAATTATCTGACAAAGAATTATTGCAAAGAACTTATGAAGCTATGAAAGCAGGGGCCTCTGGCCTTGCAATTGGAAGAAACATCTGGCAGCACAAAAAACCCTTAAAGATAACGAATGCCCTGAAGAAAATTATCTTTGACAACAAGAGTGTTAATGATGCATTGAAAATATTAAAATAAAAGAAAATTTAATTATTTAACTTCCATGAAAAAAGTTTTCTCTGTCTGACTTATAGTTAAGGTACATGAATATTGTTCTGAAGGAGTATCTTTGGGAACAGACACTAAAGCAGAATAACTTTTCCAACTACCAACAGGAATATTTAGGCCTGAAGCTTTTACTATTACCTCACTAATCCCTTGGCAGTTTATTTGTGGAACTACTGTATTAGGAACATCATCTTGTTCATTATTATAAAATCCAATGCTCATTTTGTTGCTTTTTCCTCTTTGTATGGCTAAAGGAATAAAACTTATTGGTTTATCTGAAGTTGGTTCTATTTCTAAAGTTGGAAAATTTCCAACTCTATCCATTAAATCTTGCATGAATCCAGTAATAAAACCCAAGGCAATACCCAAGGTAACAATAGCAAGAATAAGTATCACGACCATATTTATAGAGAGAGTAACTCCTTTTTTATTCATTTTTACACCTCATTTTTAATAATCTTAAGTTTAATTTTATTAAGTCAATAATAATTATAGTAGTATTTAAATGTTTTGAAAATTTTCCTCTGAATTTGATTTAATGACAAGTCACTAAAAATATTAAAATAATTCTTAATATCCATACCTTCCTTTTAAAGGCACAAACACAAAATCACTCAATGATTTTGTTTTTAGCTCTTTGCCTTTTTTTATTCCTTTTATCATGTTTTGGCCCAAAAAGTGAGGGACAGAAGCAACTATTATTCCTCCTTCCTTAAGCTGTTCTATCAAAGGAGGAGGTATTTCAGGGCATACAGCAGTTACCATTATCTTGTCATAAGGAGCCTGTTTTTCATAACCCTGCGAGCCATCATAATTTATAACCTCAATATTTTTTATTCCAACCCTTTTTATATTGTTATTTGCAAACTCTACAAGCTCTGAAATGATTTCTGTTGTGTAAACAAATTCAGCTATTTTAGACATGATAGCAGCACAATAACCAGAGCCAGCACCAACCTCTAAAATCCTATCAGTTTCTTTTAAATCAAGGGCATTAATCATTATCATAACAGTTGTTAGCTGTGATATTGTCTGGCCCTTTAAAATAGGCAATGGATAATCACCATAGGCCTCATTTAATGATTCGCCTAATATAAATTCCCCTCTTGGAATTGCTTTAAATGCCCCTATCAATCTTTTATTTGTGATTATTTTGTTGTCAGTCCAGTATTTTATTAATTCTTGTTTTCCCATATTAAATGCTTAATAGTTCATAAATATAAACAATTTTTTAATTATTTAAACAGAAAGATTTATATAAATCCTTTGTTAAGTTTTCAACAACAAAATATTAAAAATAGAGGTGTTAATTATGAAAATAATATCATGGTTTAAGGAAATATCAAAAGACAGTATTTCGATTGTTGGTGGTAAAGGAGCTAACCTTGGTGAGATGTATAATATGGAAATGCCTGTTCCGCCAGGATTTATAGTAAATGCAGGTGCATATAAGGAATTTATAGAAATAACTAATATAAAAGAAAAAATAGCACAAATTCTTTCAGGACTTAATGTTGAAAACAATGAAGAGCTGCAAAACAAAGCAAATGAAGTGCAGAAGCTGATTATTGCAACAGAAATTCCTGATGATATAAAAGAAGATATTATGGATGCCTATGAAAGCATGGGCATAACTGATGAAAAAATAGATGCCTCAGATTTAGTTAAAAAAACACAGGATGAGTTTGTTGCTGTAAGAAGCAGCGCAACTGCTGAGGACTTGCCAGAAGCTTCATTCGCAGGACAGCAGGCAACATTCCTAAACATAAAAGGAAGTGAAGATGTTGTCAAGGCAGTGAGAGCATGCTGGGCATCATTGTTTACAGCAAGGGCAATATATTATAGAGTAAAAAATAATTTTGATCATATGCAGGTGTTGATAGCTGTTGTTGTTCAAAAGATGGTTAATTCAGACAAGTCGGGCATAACATTCTCTGCAAATCCATCAACAAACAACACTGATGAGATAATTGTTGAGGCATGCTTTGGTTTAGGTGAGGCAATAGTTTCCGGATCTGTAAATCCTGATTCTTATATTGTAGACAAAAACAGTATGGAAATAAAAAGTAAAAGTATAAGTGAACAGGAATGGGCTTATGTAAAAGATGAGAATGGGAAAACAGTAAAGAAAACAATAAAAGAAGAGATGAAAAAGATTCAAAAGCTGAAAGAGGGAGAAGTAATAGGACTTGCAAAGATAGCAAAACATCTTGAAGACCACTATCAAAAGCCCCAAGACATAGAATGGGCAATAGAAAAAGAAAAAATATATGTTGTTCAGACAAGACCAATAACTACAATAAAAAAGATTGAAGATGAAAAAACAGGAGAGATAAGCATTGAAGAGCAAGCTAATGAGCAAGGAACAGACATTTCAGAAGCAAATGTTCTTGCAACTGGAAATACTGCAAGTCCTGGTGCTGCTTCCGGCATTGTAAAAATTGCAAACGAACCAAACGAGTTTTCAAAAGTCCAGAAAGGCGATGTTCTTGTAACAAAGATGACAAATCCAGACATGGTTCCAGTAATGAAAAGGGCATCTGCTATTGTTACAGATTTAGGTGGAACAACATGCCATGCAGCAATTGTAAGCCGTGAGATGGGGATTCCATGCATTGTTGGAACAGGCAATGCAACCTCTGTTTTAAAAGAAAACACAATGATTACAGTGGATGCAACACATGGCAAAGTTTATGAAGGAAAGATAACAATAAAAAAGCCAAAGCAGGCAGAAGAAACAAAAAGAGAATATAGTGAGTTAATCACAGCAACGCAAATCAAGGTTGTGATGGATTTTCCAGAATATGCTGAAAAAGCAGCTGCAACAGGAGCAGATGGTGTTGGTTTGTTAAGGGCAGAGCATATGATTCTTGGCACTAAAATCCATCCAGCTTATTTAGTAAAGCAGGGTAGAAAACAAGAGCTTATTGATATATTAGTTAAAGGTATATCAACTGTTGCAAGAGCATTTGATGGCAAGCCAGTGTGGTACAGAACATTAGATGCTCCTACAGATGAGTTCAAAAGCCTTGAAGGTGGCTCTGATGAGCCTGAAGAGGAAAACCCTATGCTCGGCTGGAGAGGAATAAGGCGTTCATTGGATCAGCCAGGATTTTTAAGAGCAGAGTTTGAAGCAATAAAAAAAGTCCATGAAATGGGGCTAAAAAATGTTGGGGTAATGATTCCTCTTGTCACAAGAGTTGATGAGGTTAGGAAAGCAAAGGAAATTTTGGATGATGTTTTTGATGATGAGTATGTTGAGTTTGGAATAATGGTAGAAACACCTGCTGCGGTATGGGTAATAGAAGATATCTGCAAAATAGGAATTGATTTCGTAAGCTTTGGAACAAATGACCTAACACAATATACCCTGGCAATTGACAGGAACAATGATTTAGTTCAGAAGCATTATGATGAGCTGCACCCGGCAGTACTTGCAGAAATCTCAAGGGTTATAAAGATATGCAAGAAATATCATGTACAAACATCAATATGTGGTCAGGCTGGCTCAAAGCCAAAGATGGCTGCTTTCCTTGTAAGGCAGGGCATTGACAGCATAAGCGCAAATCCAGATGCTGTTCGTCAGATAAGAGAAACAGTTGCAGTAACAGAAAAAAGATTATTACTGGATGCAGAGAGAAGGAATTTGAGGCCATAGTAATAAAATCAAATCTTTACATTTAATTTTTTTAATTCTTTAATTAAATTTTCATGAGAAGTATAGTGTATCCCATGCATTCCAAGTTTTGATGCAGCATCAGAATATTCTTTTATATCATCTATAAAAACACATTCATTTGGCTTAAGATTTAATTTCTTAAGTGCATCAAAAAATATCTCTTTATCTGGTTTTCTATGTCCCACCTCAAAAGAAAGTGTAACAGCATCAAACAAAGGAAATAATTCAAATCTTTTTATTACATTATCAAAATCTATTTTGTTTGTATTTGAAAGCAATGTAACCTTGTAATTTTTCTTTAATTTCTTTATCAAACTTATTGTTGTCTCAACTTTTTTGAATAACTTGCTGCTAAACAATTTAAAAAATTCATCTTGGGTTATCTTAAGGTTAAGCCCGTCTTTTATCTTTTTAAAAAAAGTTATGTTTAATATTTCTCCTGCTTCAAGCTTATCGTGCAAGCCCTGACCGAAGATTATATCAACAACATAATTATAATCTTTGCCAGACAATTTTACAAACTCTTTTAAAAAAATATCATTGTCCCACTTGTGGATCACATTTCCATAATCAAATATGATTGCTTTTATCATAAACAAAGCATGTTAACAAGTTACATAAAAAACTTTTGGAAATTAATTTTCAATATAGAAAATTATTTAAAAAAAGGAATTTGTAACTTGTTTATGAATCGCGGAAGACCAATCCAGAGCAAGATAAGGCAGAATATTGTTGAAATACTATATTTTATGAAATCTGCGTATGGTTATGAGCTTTACAAACATTATATTGAAATATTTCCAGGAGTGACAATGCGTTCTATTTATTATCACCTTAAGAAAGGTCTTGCTTTAAAAGAGTTTAAGATAAGCAAGATAAAAAAGGAAAAAGGAGATTATTCGTGGGGTTCGGAAGCAGAAAAAATCTATTATTCTCTTGATGTTAATGCAAAACCCCAAATAGATAAAAAAGTTAAGAAATATTTTGAAAAAAGAAGTTCTAAAAAAATCCAATAATAGACTTAACAATAGTTTGAATAAAGGGCCATAGAACATTAATTAAAACAAGCCCTAAGAAAATATAACTTATTGTCTTCCAAACTATGTCACCTTTCTTTTTCTTAAAGAGCCTGTGCATTGCTAACTGAAGCATCCTTCCACCGTCTATTGGACCCAAAGGCACTAAATTAAACAAGCCAATCCCAATATTTAGAACGTAAAGCCAGTAAAACAATCCAACAAACCAAACAAAAACATCAGGAAGAATTTTTCCATATTTTTGCAATACATTTTCTTTTATTTCCTGATTCTGGGTTAAATAAATCCCAAGATAACCTCTGCTTTCATTATCAGGACTTTCAGCAAGGGTAATATTGTAATTTGTTATATTTGTTGTAATAACAATAGATTCACCAGATGGTTTATTTTGCATAATTTCTGTGAAATTTTCCACCGTATTGATAGGCATATTATCTATGCCAATTATTAACTCATTTTCTGTTATTCCTGCAATTTCTGCAGGAAATGTCTCATTCCCAGGAGTAAAGCCTGTTACTAAAACTCCATTATTGCTAAAGAGGGCATTAGAGATTGGTGCCATAACAAAACCCATTATAGCTAAAACAACAAAAGCAAATATAAGATTGGAAAAAGGACCTGCTGCAAAAACTGACAGCTGCTGCATTTTTGGCCTTTTCTTTAGCTCTTCCTCATCTGGCTCCACAAAAGCTGCTGGAATTATAGGAATAATAATATTAAGGAATGCAATCCCACTTGATTTTATCTTAATTTTGTATAATCTTGCTATAACACCATGCGAAAATTCATGTACAAGGGCGAGCAGAAATATTGATATAATCCAATAAAAGAAAGGAACATAAAAAGCCCCCTTAACCTGAAATGGAAGCACCATCATCACACCAGAAACTGCTGCTGGCTTTGTAACCAAATTATAAAAATTTTGAATAAGAAGAAAAGACATTGCAGCCATTCCAAAGAATCCAATTACAACACCGCTATATGCCAAATATTTTAAGAATTTTGGATGTTTTTCAGACATTCTGTCCATTAATTTTAATCCAAGCTTAGTCCTATACATAGTAAAGTAAAGGAATGGATAAAATATTTTCTGAATAACTATTTTCTTTTTGTTAATATAAAGAAACAGCAACATGCAGCCCATAAATATAAAAGCGCATATAGTCTGAATATCCATTTTATTTCTTTCTAAGGGGCCTTAATGCCTTGCTGCTGCACTTTCTGCACTTGATTTTTCCCTGGAGAACCTTCATTATATTAGCTCTTATTTTTGTCTTGCAGTTTTTACACACAAATATGTTATGCATTATTCTTGCTTCTGCTTCTGGAAATTTTACCATTTTATACCTACTCTGATTTAACCTGTTTCATAACCTTGCTATCCATAATAGACCAATAAAGCACATTGCATCCGGAAACACAATCTGCTTTTAATTCTTTTGGTATTTCCATATCAAAAGTTTCATATGTTGCCGCATCCATTATATTAGCTATATTTCCATGCACTGAAAGGACTTGTGCTGTCTTTTTGTCTATTACAGGTGTCTGCATCATATCATGCCCAGGCATTACAGTCTCTCTTTTCTTACCATCAATAATCCCAACTGCAGTTATTCTTACCTTCGCATGGCCATGTTTTCCTGGCCTTGATATCTGGATACCTGTCACCTTGCATGCAGTTTCATCAAGAATGATATATCTTCCTTCCTGAATTGCAGTTGCTGCAATAAGTCTTGTTGCCATGCTTTACCTCATTATAATAAAAAGGGAAAAGTCACCATATTTATAGTTTTTGATTTTTATTATGTAAAATACCCTAAAAATCCCTTGTGTTTTGATTTTCTGATTAAATCCTTTATTTTTTTCTCCATTTCATTATATCCATTAAATTTTTTTTCTTTTTCCCTAAATTCTTTTGTATGATGGTAGTTTCTATTGTCTTTGCTGTTGAATTTTATTTTTTTATGCAGCATCTCATGATACATGAGATAATCAAGAAGCTCTGGCTCTGCATCAAGGAAAATTGTGCTTATACTTATTGTGTCTGTATGATAATCATAAGAGCCAAGCTTTCTTTTTGAATTACTTCCCCACTCAAGGTTAGGTATCTCAAGGAGGTTATAGAAATATTTCTTATTCACCTTATTGAAAGAGTTTTCAAGTATTGGGTCTGATTTTTGTTTTGGGATGGATATATGAAGGTTCCTTATAAAAGAGTTATATAAATCAATGTTTATCGTCTGTTTTTTGTCATTGAATATCTTTAAGATAAGTGTTTGTATTAACCCAACAACAATGTCTTTGCTTATATGTTTCCACTGCTTGCTCAGACTGAACTCAAGGTTATTTTTAGTGTATCTTACATTTGCATTGTATGGCTTAAATCTTGCAGTATATTTGAGTTTTACAGAATAATTAAATGTTTTATTAGGATAAAGCTTCTCAAAAGCTTCTTTGATTATTTGCATTTCAAAAAAGAAATAGTCTTGCTATAATAATCTTTTCAAACTTCATACCTTAGGATAGCAGCTATCTTGCCAATTTCTCTTAGCTGAACCCCTTCTCTTGTTTCTGTTGATATTATCTTAACTTCTGTGCCAACTGTTTTTGCCAGGTTTTCCATTTCATCTATTGTATTGTCATCAAGGCTTTCTGAAAGCAATAAAGTATTTATAGCACCAATTTTTAGGTTTTTTTTAACTTCATCAAAGCCATAGCTGACTATCCCTGGCTTTGTTGATAACAGGTTAAAGAATTTTCCCATTATACCTTTTTCAGCTGCTATTTCTTCTTTTGCCAGCACATCCTGTGATTTATCCAAAAGCTCCTGAAGCCCAAATTCACCTGTATAAGAAATATCTTTTATTGCAATTATTTTCTTCTTAACCTCATTTGTGATGTAATTACCTTCAACAAAGTCATATTTTGTTGGTCCTGGACCGCCAACAATTATTCCTTTAAGGTCTTTTAGTGTCAGGAATTGGTCTTTTATATATTCTGCAACTTTCTTGTAATGGTCTTTTGCAGCACCTTCCCTTATTCTTGCAAAACGAGCTGCTGATTGTCCGCCAGCACGAAACTTTCCAGGAACCTGTGAATGTGTTTTAACCAAAGGGATTATTGTTTTTCCTTTTAACAAAGCAATATTTGCATCTCTTCTGTCCAGTACAACAAGACCATAAACCTCTTTTGTGTCAAGCATATCTCTTAATAAATCAAGAAGAAACTGCTTGTCACACCTGTATGTTCTTGTATTTAAAGGAACTGGCGGCTCTATGCTCCATACTTTTAAATCAATCTGTCCTTCTCTTTCAGAAACATTTCCTGAGAAAACAACTAAACCATGCTCCGGTGTTTTCTTAAATAAGCGCAAATGCTGAACCATTCTTTCAAGGCCGTCTATAACATTCTTTCTTGTTGTGGCTGACTTTATGTTGGATGCAGTCCCCTGCTCTTGTTTTAAATGGTTTATGATCTTATTCATATCATAACCAATAGGAATATAAACAGTAATAAGCTCTGTGTGCGGCCTTCTGAATACTTCGAGTTTTTTGATAAATTTCTTCAGTTCATATCTTTGTTTTTCAGTTAATGCCATAGTTACAAAGAATTAGAGGCCATATATAAAATTTTGGTAAAATAAGTTTATAAAACAAAAGATTTAAATACGGCCCATATCCCCCTTGTTTATTAGTTGGGGCTGTAGGGTAGCTTGGTTCATCCTTTCTGGTTTGGGTTGTTAAAACACAAGAAACCAGACGACCCCGGTTCGAACCAACTGGTTACACACAGCTTCTTGCTAAGCTGGCACGCATGTCTAACATAAAGCTGGACGAGTTCGCTAATGCTCGCAAGAAATGGTAGGTATTGAATTAAAAATTTGAGCCAACCTATCTCGTTAAAGCTCGCAATCATTGTCGAAAGTCCGGGCAGCCCCAGTTTATAATAATATGAGGATAATAAAATGGTAAAAATCAAAGGTTTAGGATCCATCAAAAGATTTGGTTCAAGATATGGAAGAACTGTTAAACTAAAACTAGCTAAAGTTGAAAAAGAGCAGAGAAAAAAGCATAAATGCCCTTACTGCAATAGCATGCAGGTCAAAAGGGTATCTGCGGGGATATGGTTCTGCAAGAAGTGTAATGCTAAATTCACAGGAAAAGCATATACACTTTCAAAAGAAAAAAAGAAGGTGCTATAAATGGTAGAATACAAATGTTTTAATTGTAATAAAAAGGTATCTATGGATTACCTAAAGAAAAAAATCAGGTGTCCTTACTGTGGCTCAAAAATACTTTTTAAACCAAGAACAACTATCACAAAGGTCAAAGCCAGATGACTTACTCAGCAAAGATTCGAGTAAACCAAAATCCAGAAATTATTTATAAATCCTTTATTTCAGAATCAAAAAGCTTAAAAACAGACAGGTCAAATTATATTATCAAAAAATATAAGAATTATGTTGAATTTGAGATAGAAGCAAAGGATTCTGTTGCATTAAGGGCAACACTTAATTCAATCACAAAAGTGCTTACTGTTTATGAAAAAATAAATAAATTAAAAGAAAAATGAATGTCTCAAAAGAAACAGAGCAAAAAATTCAACAACTTCAATTAATAGAACAAAATATGCAGCAGTTTTTAATGCAAAAACAGAGTTTTCAAACCCAGCTGATGGAAATAGAATCAGCATTAAAAGAACTTAAGAATTCTGAGAAAGCATATAAAATAATTGGCAATATAATGGTTTCTTCTAAAAAGTTAGATTTAGAAAAAGATTTAACATCAAAAAAAGAAACATTTGAGTTAAGAATAAAGATGCTCGAAAAACAAGAAGACAAGATTAAGGAAAAAGCAGATAAGATACAAAAAGAAGTTCTGAAAGAGATAAAGGAGTAATAATTTTAAGATGACAGAAGAAAAAATAAAGGAAATTATTTATGCTTTTTCAGAACTTAAGGAAGATATAAGTGTACCTAAGAATATAAAAAATAGAATAAGTAAGGTTATTGAAATCTTAAATCAGGATTCAGATTTATCAATAAGAGTTAATAAAGTTTCAAATGAACTTGATGAAATATTAGAAGACACAAACATACAATCCTACACAAGAATACAAATATTAAATATTGTTTCATTGTTAGAAACAATTCAAATTAACTGAGTTTTTTCTTTTTGACTTTAATAATAACTTTCTTTGCCAATAAAGAATTAGGAATATAGATAATATCCTTTTTTTTTGTTTCTATTTTTGTCTCAACAAGGTTTATATGGATAACCTTTCCTTCAGTGTTATCAACCTTAATAATATCTCCCTCTTTAATAAATGCCTTTTGATGAATAAATAATCCTGCAAACATATTTGGCATAAAATCTTTTATTGAAAGTAAAATTGAAATTATTATTATGATTAATATTGCTCCAGAAATCATATGCAGAACAACAGTTGTAATACCGAGCTGGTTTAAGGCCATAACAATAAATATGAAATAAATAAAGTAAGTAATAAAAGTGGAGATTATCTCTTCTGCAGAGATCTTTATTCCTGCTGCTTTTTTTATAACTCTATTAAGTTCGACCTCATGAAGTGCTTTTTGTATAAACTTGCCTAGTATCTTTCCAAATATAAGGCCTATAAGTACAATTATTACTGCAACAACTAGTTTAGTAAAAATACCAGATAATAATTTGGGCAAAACACTTATTGAGCCAGTAATAATAGATGCATTATTCACAGGGTCCATAGAACCAGTTAGCACCATTTTATTTAAAAATCTATGCTTTCTGTAGAAAAGAATATAAAGAAAGTTTATCTCTTTATTAAAAATGGCTCCAAGAAAGAAATCAAAGCATATTAAGCTGGATAAAAGGCTTGAGAAAACTCCTGAAAAGAAAACCAGTTATGACAAAATAAAGGAGTTTGAACAGGAGCTTTCAACCACAAAATACAATAAGAAAACCCAACATCATATCGGGCTAGTAAAAGCAAAGATAGCTAATTTGAAGAAAAAAGAGATTGCACGCTCAGCATCAAAAGGAAAAAAAGAAGGTTATTCTGTAAGAAAAACAGGTGATGGAACAGTTATTATGCTAGGATTTCCATCAGTAGGAAAATCCACTTTGTTAAATAATATTACAAATGCTAATTCTCCTATTGGAAGCTATGATTTTACCACATTAAGTGTTATTCCTGGAACAATGGACTATAAGCATGCAAAAATCCAGATTCTTGATGTTCCTGGTGTTGTTTCCGGGGCGGCATCTGGCCGCGGGCGTGGAAAAGAAGTGCTTGCAGTCATGCGCAACTGTGATTTGGTTTTAATGCTTCTTGATATAAACAGGTTAGGGGAATATAATGTTTTGGTAAAAGAAGTTTATGAAACTGGAATAAGACTAAATCAGAAAAAGCCGGATGTTAGGATAAAAAAGAAAGCTAGGGGTGGAATTAGGATAGGAAAAACTGTCCATCTGCCTAATCTGGATGATGAAACAATAAAAGGCATAATGAAGGAATTTTCAATATCCAATGCAGAGGTTCTTATCAGAACAAATATAAATGCAGACCAGTTTATTGACTGTATAGAAGACAACAAAAAGTATGTCAATTCAATTATTGTTATAAACAAGATTGACCTTGCAACTCCTGAGCATATAGGGGATGCAAAGAGAAAATTTCCTAATGCTGTCTTAATATGCGCAAACAATCCCCATAATATAAGTAGATTAAAGGAAAAAATATACAACGGGCTTAAATTAATCAATATTTATCTTAAGGAAGCTAGGAAAAAAGCAGATTTAGAAGTTCCATTAATAATAAACAAGAATTGCACAATAAAAGATATCTGCAACAAGCTCCACAAAGATTTTGTCACAAAGTTCAAGTTTGCGCGTGTCTGGGGAGAGTCTGCAAAGTTTGGTGGGCAAATGCTAAGATTAAAACATAAGCTTTTAGATGGGGATATTGTTGAAATCCACTTAAGATAAGCTTTTCAAGTAATCTTTTTTATATTTGAAGCCATTTTTTTTTGCTAATTTTAATATTGCCTTGTCAATTCTTGAGCCATACTGTGCAGCTGTTTTTTTTCTGAATGTAAATTCTCTGGGTAGCCCTAAATCAAATGCAATCTCCCTTAGTATGTGCTTTCTTATGTTATTTTTTATCTTATATTGTGGAGGGGTTTGCATTGCTAATTTTATAAAGTTTTCATCAAGAAAAGGGGTTATTAATTTTGCTTTTTGATTTTTTGCTATAAGAAAATCCCTTTTTAAGTCTTTGAATAAATTATTCAGGCTTGACCAGCACTCTTCATTTATATCTTTTATATTTTCAAATCTGCTGTATCCTGCAAACATTTCATCAGAGCCAATACCTGTAATTAAACAATTTACAGAATCTTTCTTTGCAAGGTTTATTCCTGCATAAATCACAGAGCCAACCCCAACATTAACAATATCTGTTTGTTTTAGTATCTTAATTACTTTTTTTAGTATTTTCTCTGTTTCATCTAATCCGAGGGTTACTGTTTTTAGCTTAAGGTTAAGGGCTAAAGCAGTTTTTTCTGCACATTCAAGGTCTTTAGAGTCTTTCAGTCCAATACAATAACAAGTGAAATCACATCCAAGTTGCTTGCATATCAATGCAATTATTGATGAGTCTATACCACCAGAAAAAAGAATTCCAAACTTCTTAAAGTTTAATGTTCTCTTTTTTATTGACTTTATAAGACTCTCCTTTACTAATTCTTGACATTTTTCTTTATTGATTTTTGTTTTATTTGTTTTCAAACTATTAATGTATTTATTCCACTCATCCTGACTAATGAGTTTTTCATTTTTAATTATGCCTTGGATTTCCATATTTTTATTAAAAATTCAGAAGTTTAAAAACATGCCTTTTTTGGTTAAAAATTCAAAAAGAATAAATATAAGTAATGAAAACTACATATTGGTGATAGTTATGGCAAAAAAAGCAAGCAAAGAAGAAATGATTGGTTTTCATAAGGGTGCATTAACCACTTTAGCAAAAGAAAGGGAAGAAATGGCTAAGGTACTGAGCATTGTAGAACAGCTTATGCAGATGCATGTAAAGTCATTGCAGGATTTGGGAGTTGATCTCACAAAAGAGGTTAAAAAACAAAAAACATCTGTCAAAAAGCCAAAAATCCCAATAGAAGATATAATTTAATAATTAAAATTTTAATTTTTTATTGAACATAAAGGTACCTTTTTTTAATATTGTTATAACGTTTTATTTCATTAATGTGATTACGATTGTTATAACGTCTTGTATCTATTGCCAATGATTGCAGGAATCTCATTGTGTTATGGCTTGCATCACCTTCTTTAGAATTTTTATACATCTTTTCTGTCATTATCTGGAATTCTATGAGAGTTGGCTGTGTATAATCAATATAAGATGTTAAATAATATTCAGGTTTCATATTTTTTCCTTTTATGCCACCATAAAACATTTTTACATTAATAGAACTAAAATTGTTTAGTTTAGTTTTTACTGTATAATCTTTAATTTCTATTATCATATTACGCTTATTTTTTATTCCTTTTTTTAATGACTCAACATCAAAGTTTTTGTTGGTAACATAAGAATCATAAACTTTGCTCCCAAAATGAGAACATATCTTTTTTAGCATCTTTCTCATGTCAGATTCTCTTGGACATAAAACTATAAACCCAAATTTATCACAAATTCTTTTTTCACTATTATCATATAAGTTTTCATATTTACTTTCAAGTTTGTCTGTTTTATTTCTTTTTATTTCATTAACAAAGTTGTAATTTACTTCAGTTTCTTTAGTTCCTGTTCCTAGCATAATGTTAAGATGAGGATAAATTAAATCTTCAAGTGAGGGTTTAAACTTTTTTGTGCTTGTTTCTTTCACTCTTATAGGAAAAATACATTTGCTTATGTATTTTATAACATCTTTAGTATTTTTTTTATTTGAATTAAGAAATTTAAAACCTTTAACTAAGTTAGCTAAATCTTCTCTTCTTTGAGTTATAGTTAAATTTTGGTCTTCCTTTGTGTCCTTATTAATAGATTTAGGAGTTTCTTTCAAAAAATTATATAATTCTTTTACTGTCTTATTAAGATTTTTCTTACTAAGTTTTTTTAATGGAGTAAGTTCTATGTTTCCAAATTTTTCAAGAATCTTACGTTCATAATATTTATCTTTATGAGAAATCAAATTGTTTAGATACTTGTTAATATTTTTTATTAAATCCTTTTTTCTTTTTGGATTTAGAATTCCTGAATTTAAGTTATAATTGCATTTTTCTTCACATATTCTTTTGTAAATATGAAGAGGAACTTTATCTAACCCTGTTTCTTTAGCATCTACTTTACTTACAAATCTCATTCCTTTTTTTTGTCTTACAAGAATTCGACTTATTTGAGAATCTGTATTTCTTGAAGTATCTTTTTTATGTTCATTGTAAATATCTTTTGTAAATTTTTTATAATCCCTTGTGTAATGTATTCCAGCAAAGGAATATTTTAAGTTTACATTTATTCCTTTTTTATTCAGTTGTTCCCTAGTTAATCCAACAAAATGATCTAAATGTTCCTTCTTTAAAGCCATATCTCTCGAAAATTGGTCATCCCCAACCAAAAGAATTTCTTTTCTCTCTTCTTCTGTTAATTTAACAGTTTTTTCTTTTTGATTCTGAATTATACTTATTTTATGTAGTGAATTATTACAGGAAATGTTGTATTTAAATGTAAAATATGATTCTTTAAAATCTTTATCACAATTAGGCTGACCTTTAAATGCAATTTTATCGAGCTTGTTTACAAATAAAAAAACATTTCCTAAATCAAACCTGTTTCTTTTTAGATATGCTGCAGCAAGCTGTTTGGATTTTTCAATATCTTTTTTGGCTGATTCAACTTCATCAAATATCTTTTGATAACCTGGTGCAGCCCTTACTATGTAACGAACAATATCATTTGATGGTCTGGATTTTTCACTTACTATGTTCTCTAATAACTGTTTTTTCTTATTTTCATTGTTCATATACAATCTTACTATTTTAGTGTTTATAAATCTTTTGTTCTTTACTACTTTTTAGATACTAAAAAAATATATTTGTTTTATTTTTCTGTTTCAAGGTTATACTTAAACCTGCGTGCTTTTGGAACATAATTAAGCACTTTTCCTTCTTTGTACTTGCCTGTGCCGAGAAAATCATTTTTATGTTTTAGTATTATAAAACCTTTGTAATTGCCTTTTACATCTATATCCTGGCCCTTGAGCCACTGCATGGCCTGCTTTTCATTAAGTTCAGCAATATTTTGTTTCGCGTCCTTTCCAATTATCTGTGAGCCTTCTATGCTTAATCTTAACTCACTGTTTTTAATCTCTCCAAAGTAAAGGCCGATTGAATTAATCCTTAGTTTTTCGAGGCTTAAATTAAACACTTCTTTATTGACAAGAAATATTTTATTCTGGGTATTCATCAAGAAAGCAAGTTCTGTCTTGAAATCAGCACCCCATTGTTTTTTTATCAAAGCCAGTATTTCTTTAATCTTCTTCCTGTTAAGTATATTAATTTTGGCCATATCAAACTAAAAGAATTTGTTTTATTTATATACTTTGATAAAATTTCTTTTTTTATCTTTATATAACTCCATATCTTTATTAAATATGGGTATCAATATATCATGATAATAACACCATCCTTTTGTATTTGGCTTAAATATCCAATAGATACCAGTGTTATTAACCATTCTCTGTGTAAATGCATAAACTGCTCCATTTCTTTTATTTATTTTTGAGTTTTTCGATAAAACCAGATTTGTATCGCCTTCCACCATTTTTATTGAGTTCCAATTATCCTTTAAAACTTTATAAGACCAGTGTACACCATAAAGATTAAGTAAATCGTGAGTGATATTCATTTTTTTATGGATTATGGGGTATACAATAAAATTTTTATGCTCACCTAAGGAAGAATTAACTAAGAAAGATTCTGAATTAACTATTTCATCTAAATGTTTTATTTTCTTTAATCCTTTTTTTGTTAATAACTTTTCAATAGTCAATTCCATACAAAAAATTTAACTAAGGGGTATATAAATATAACTAAAATTATATTCCCCATAACTCATTTTCTTTTCTCATTATTACTGCAATTTCCTTTAAGATAGTTATCTCCCCTTCTGTGAGATATTTTTTCAGCTCTTTTAGCTTTCTGAAATCGTTCTCAGGGATTACAGAGTACAGAACATCACCTTCACTAATTTGCCTTCCTACAGTAACCTTGTCAAGTGAGATTGCAACCTGTTTTCCATTTTCAGCCTCCGTAATATTTTTTTTCTCTAATTGTATGCCCTTTATTGTGGTTAGGGGGGCAACATCTTTCATAAGCTGCATATTTGTTTTTATTTTGCCCTCAAGAATATCAACACCAACAACCGCAGGATTATTCTGCCTAAAGACATAACCAGGCATTATTTTGATTTTGCATGGTCTGACAAGCATGTCCACTTCTGATGCCTCACACCTTTTTGTTTCACCAATAACCCAGTTTTCAAAATTTTCTATCAGTTTATAGATAATATCACTTGTGAATATCTTTACTTTTTCTGATTTCGCATCCTTGTTAATAGAAACATTAAATCCAATAATAACTGATTTAAAAGGGTCTTTTTCATAGTTGCTTTCTGCATCTATTATTTCTTTTTTTAATATATTTCCTATTGAGGCCTTTCTTATTTTAATACCTTTTTCCCTGAACACAGTTATTAATGCCTCAAGAGAGCCAAGTGAATCTGCTTTCAGAATAATGCCCTGTTCGTCTGTTTCTATTATAACTTCAGAAACTAATTTCTGGATTTCCTGTTTTGTTTTCTCAATATTTTCTTTTGAGCTAGCCATCAAAGGCATTCCTGCAACAACATTTTCTATTTCAGGAGCAGATATTCTGATACACCTTGCAGCACATACTTTATCAACCTGTTTAAACTTAGCTTTTTTATCTCTTATTTCTGATAAAGGCATTGGCTCAAGCAGTGCTCTTGGCTTTGTCACAATCGGGTTCTTAATTCCACCAATAACAAGAATATCATCTTTTTTTAGTGTACCATCATATATGATTATGTCAAGAACCATACCCTTTCCCTTTTCTTCCTTTACTTCTAATACTGTTCCTTTTGCTGGACTGTTAATATCACATTTCAAATAGCTTTCAAGGTATTTCTGTGCAAGCCCTGTTAAAACCATTAAAAGCTCTGGAATCCCTTCCCCTGTCTTAGATGAAACAGGAACTATTGCAACTTCTTTTGTATAATCTGATATACGGTCAAAGCGTTCGCTTGCAAATCCAAATTCATGCAGTTTTCCCAAAATCTCATAAAGCTTAATATCAATCCTTTTTTGTGTGTCCTGACCTTGTTTGGAAATGCTTTCTAAGATATTATCTTTAGTTGAGTTCCATCCAGGTAATAAATCTATTTTATTTGCTGCAACAATGAATGGTGTTTTCTGCTGTTTCAATATCTCAACTGCCTCCTCTGTCTGCGGCTTAAAGCCCTCATTAATGTCAACAACAAGAATTGCAATATCAGCAAGATTTCCCCCTCTTTTTCTAAGGTTTGTAAATGCAGCATGCCCAGGAGTGTCTATAAACAAAATCCCTGGAATTGTGAATTTTATTTTTAGTGAGTCAAGCAATGATCCACATGTCTTCTTAATAACATCCAGGGGTATTAAAGATGCCCCTATTGCCTGTGTTATTGCTCCCGCTTCAGCTTTGACAATATTGCTATGTCTAATGTAATCAAGCAGACTTGATTTTCCATGGTCAACATGGCCCACAACAGTGCATACAGGTGATCTTATATTATCCATTTTAAACAAAGTAATCTTAGTTAATTTTTAAAGCTTTCCAAAAGTTTTATATTAATCTTAATTCCTTATGTTTTTATGAAAATAATACAAGAAGGAAAAGCAGGAATCAAAGCATATACAGCTGAAACAGTATCAAAAGATATGCCTGTTTTTTATAATCCTGTTATGAAGCTTAACAGAGACATAACTATTTTGCTTCTAAATTCAATTGAAAAAAAGAATATGCAAATTGCACTTCCATTGGCTGCAACAGGAATAAGGGGGGTAAGATTTTTACTTGAATTAAACAAATATAAGATAAAGAACATTTCCTTTAATGATAACAATAAAGAAGCTCTTAAATTAATAAAATTTAATTTGAAATTAAATAAAATAAAATTAGGCAATAAAATAAAAACCTTAAATCTTGATGCAAACAATTTTCTTTTAGGCTCTAAAGGATTTGATTACATTGACATAGATCCATTTGGTTCGCCAAACTTTCTGTTAGACAGTGCAGTAAAAAGGCTTGGAAGAGATGGAATTCTTGCTGTGACTGCAACAGATACAGGCGCATTATGCGGCAGTTACAAAAATGCCTGCTTAAGAAAATACTCAGGTAAGCCACTAAGAAATGAATTCTGCCATGAAATAGGATTAAGAATTCTTATTTCAAAAGTTCAATTAATTGGGGCACAGTATGACAAGGCCTTAACACCAATATTATCATATTCAAAAGAGCATTATTTCAGGGTTTTCTTTAAGTGCATAAAAGGAAAAAAGAAAGTAGATGAATTAATGAAAAATATTGGTTATATTTTGCACTGCAAAAAATGTCTTTTCAGGAAAAACACGAACAGTATATTCAATGATGAAAAATGCCCCTTGTGCAAATCAAAACTTGACTATGCTGGAAAGCTTTGGTTAGGCCAATTGTGGGACAAAAAACTTATAAATAATATGTGTAAAAATATTAAGAATTTAGAGGACAAAGAGCTGGTTAAACTCCTTGAGATAATAAAAAAAGAATCAAAGATAAGCTCAGTTGGATTTTATGACCTTGCAAAAGTTGTCAAGCACAACAAGCTGAGAAACGTTCCAAAAAAAGATTTGTTGATTAATGAAATAAAAAAGGCTGGATTTAAGGCTGCACAAACTCATATCAGGCCTAACTCAATAAGAAGTGATATAACAATAAAAGAATTAGTAAAAATAATAAAAAAACTGAATTAATCATAAATCAAAATCATCTATGAACCCAAGGATTGTTTTGTATTTCTCAAGATAATGAAATCCTTTATCGCTAAGAGTAATATACCTTTTTTTCTTTTTATCATATATTTCTTTAACAAAATCTTTGCTTAAAAGTTCTTCAAAATAATCATTAAAGCTCTGGCTTGAAAGGTTTGATTTTCTTAATAGGGGAGTGGGTTTTATTGAATTATGATTATCTTGAATAATCCTTAGAAAGTCATATATAACCTCTAACCTGTCTCTTTTCTTATTCATTTTATCCACTTTAAAACTTTAAAATAAACAACTACAAAAACAATTATTGAAAACGTCTGGAAAAGAATTTTAGAACCCGGAGGAAAAATTCTTCCGGGACTCAATAAGAGTAGGTTTATCAGCCATAATATTGATATCAAAAAATATAATGTTCTTGTATATTTCTTCTTTTTCTTTTTGTGATTTCTTGTACTTATCATCACTGTAAACAAAAGAATTATCAGCTGAAGAATTGACACTAAAATAAGTGATCTTGAAAAAAATGCTGTCACAGAAATAAGTATTGCGACTATATTTGATAAGATAAGGAAATTTTTATATTGTATTCTCTTCCATATTGTGCTGTATATAAGAAAAAATATTGCCATTGTACTCAAATAAGTAACGGGTACTGTAAATACGGGAAAGAACATTATTCTCTTGGGGATTATAAATCTAAGTGAGATTCCTGTCAAAATTATCAAATGAAGTAAAAATCTTGAAACATATGCCAATCCTAAGAAAAGAAATGCACTACGAAAATATTTGATTCCCTGATGTTTTGTTAGTTCATAAATCTCCTTGGTCTTATGATAAACCAAAAAGCAGAGTACTACAACTATCAGAGTATACAAAAACTCTGCTTCAAATCCGCTTTCCAAAAAATGGGGCATCATTTTAATCATATAAACATTTGAGATATTTAAATGTATATAAAAAATGTGGACTTAAAGTGTACATTTATGCTTCTTTCTGTTTAAATATAACCCTTATTTACATACTTAAAAAACATGGAGGCATGAAAAATGAAAAACATAACAAAATTTGGAATTGTGGCTTTGCTTTTGGTAAGCTTGGCCGGCAGCGTCTTTGCTTTTTCAGGCAGGGGTTTTGGAAATGAAGAAGCAAGGGAAGCAATGGAATCTGGAGACTATGATGCATGGAAAGAGTCAGTGACTTCACAGCTGACTGAAGAGAGATTTAATCAAATGAAAGAAAAGCATGGACAGATGACTGAAAAAAGAGCTGAAACGCAGGAACAGAGGCAGGCAGTTGAAGATGCAATTGATACAGAAGACTATGATACATGGGTTTTGGCAATTGAAGATAATCCAAGAGAAAACAGATTTGCAGAAACTGTGACAGAATACAACTTTGAGACTTTTATTGCAATGCATAATGCAATGCAGGAAAAAGATTTTGAAACTGCAACACAGCTTGCTGGAGAGCTTGGAATTGAAAGACCAGAAGGTAAAATTGGCGGAATGTTTGGACATGAAAATGGACATAGAAATTTTGCTGAAAGAATGCCTATTGAATAAATAGGATATTTTCTTTTTTTATTTTTTAAAAGTGGACTATAAGTCCATTATACTTATAAATAAACATTTTTAATATTCTAACATAATTTTTAAAAGTAAACAACTGTGGGCTGAAGCCCACAGCATTTAGTTAGGGTAGCAATGCTACTCAAACTTAAGCACAAAAACCTTGCAACGATTTTTGTGCTTTCATAAGCTTTTGGTTAAGTCGGACTTTCCTGA
>Ga0307992_1000247_pt1 | contig 35246 bp, 16 predicted proteins | sample EllFjometagen133_FD_203162 | JGI IMG/M metagenome (GOLD analysis project Ga0307992, IMG submission 203162) | Marine microbial communities from Ellis Fjord, Antarctic Ocean - #133 | ecosystem: Environmental > Aquatic > Marine > Unclassified | place: Southern Ocean | collected 2014-10-08
CCTGGAAGATCTTACACGCGAAGCCCTGCATTCCATTTTACTTGAACCACGTAATGCCCTGGTCAAACAGTATCAAAAATTATTTGAGCTGGAAGGTGTGAAACTGGTAATTGAAGAGAAAGCCCTGAATGCTATTATTGATGAAGCTCAAAAAACGGGTACTGGTGCGCGAGCTCTGCGTCGATCCATGGAGAAGGTCATGCAAGATATTATGTTTGAGTTGCCTGACTGGGAAGCCATCAAAAAATGCGTAATATCCAAGGCAGTGGTTACTGATGGAAAGCAACCTAAACTGAGTTAAGTACCAATTTTCGTTTCAATCTTTTCTATCTAAGGGTTGATAATCAGGGCAGGGGTAGCTAGGTTCCATTTATCATAATTGATCCATCCTGACAATAGTTCAGATAAATCAGAATTTCACAGGGAGTATTTACCAGGATGGATATCCGTATCAATTAGTTGAGTGTAGTGATAATCAAGACATTAAAGAAATGAGTCCCAGCTTGGGGTCTACGTCGCTTGGAGGTTTGTTTCTTCCGATTTACTAAACTATTTGAATTGTTATGAATTCCCCTTGTTCGTGACACTATATGGAAATTACATATATACCACGCTTTGAATTAACCAGGATGGAACGGTTTCCTACTATGCTTGGACTCTCAGGGATATTTCAGTTAATTGAGATTGCTAAATAATTATAATAACCGTTGATAAATAAGGCTTTTTTGAGTGCCACAAAAAACTTGCAAGGCTATTTAATTTCGACTATTCTTTGTGTCGATGCGTTAAAGAAATGTTAGTGGAGGTATAGTAGAATGAAAAAGCATAATTTGCTGCGAAGCATGTTATTAATCCTTTTTGGTTTACAACTGGTTTGGGCAGGTAGTACCGGTAAAATTTCAGGAAAAATTACGGATGTCACCACGGGCGAGCCCCTGATCGGAACCAATGTCATCATTGAAGGTTTGAATCTTGGTGGGGCAACAGACCTGGAGGGTGAGTTTTATATTATCAATATCCCCGTAGGTGTGTATTCCGTCAAAGTAAATATGATTGGATATCAGGCGACTACAGTTACTGACGTCCGTATTAAAGCCGATCTGACCACCCCTTTTGAAGTTGAAATGAATCCCACGATTCTAGAATCTAGTGAGTCTGTGATTGTGGAGGCTAAACGCCCCTTAATCCAGAGGGATTTAACAGCCAGTCGTAATATAATGACTTCCGAAGATATTGAGAATATTCCTCTACAGGATGTTTCTGATATCGTTGAGCTAACGGGTGGATTTGTAAATGGCCACGCACGTGGTGGAAGAACTGGTGAAGTTGTTTACATGGTGAATGGTGTTGCGGCAGTGGATCCCATGAGCAATAACTTCGAAGCAGATATACCTCAGGGTGCAGTTGAAGAGATCAGTGTTTACACTGGTGGTTTTTCCGCTGAATATTCCAACGCTCAATCTGGTGTTGTAAACATCATCACTAAAGAGGGTGGCACGAAATATTCAGGAAAACTGCGTTATCGTACTTCTGCTCTAGGTGCTGAAAGTGATGCCGGACTTCCCAATGAACGTGTGGGATTCAGTTTGAATGATCATCATCGCCTTCAAGACCTTGAGTATGCATTTGGTGGCCCTATGCCCTTTCTTCCAGTTTCATTCTATATATCAGGTGAAATTCGTAACGATGCTGGACGTTATGATAATGGCTACAATGATTTGAAAAGTTTTACCTGGAAACTTGCTGCTCGCCCTACTCCAAAGGATAAGATTGCATTTTCAGGATTGTTAGGATATAAGGATCAGGGAAATTATGATCATACCTATCGCTTACCAACTTTTGAGAACGAAGATCTAGATGGCGATGGCCAACTGGATTATGTCAAAACCTCCCTGAGTGACGATCCCAATGTCAAACGTTGGATCCTTGAAGATCTCGACGGTGATGGGGATTTGGCCAATGAGGATCGTGATGGGAATGGTTTGCTTACTATTGCTGATTTGAATTATGATGGTGATACGAATGATCGTCTTGAAATGAATTCTCATATCGAGATGTATAATAGCGATAATAATCAGGTTGCACTCAATTGGAGTCATTCATTATCCGCTACTTCCTTTTTTGAAATGAATTTCAGTCGTTACCAGACATCCATGATGTATAACATCGATGAGATGTTCAATGAGGATCGTAATAACAATGATACTCTGGATATTGGTGAAGATTACAACCAGAATGGCAAAATTGATCCCACAGACTGGGATCTTCTAACTGACTTTGATGATGATGGTTATATCGATGCATCACAGTATGCTGGTTGGAACCCAAATGAAGATGTGTCCGAATGGGGTGATAGAGCTGGAACAGAAGATGAGTGGATGGCCTGGGAAGATGTAGAGCTGGGTGATGGTCTCGAAGATTCCAAGAAGAATAAGCTTTACGGGAATGGTCGCAACTATGACCGTGCCCGTTGGAATAATGATCAGAAAACAGTTTATACTGTCAAATCAAACTATACTAGCCAGTGGAACAAGCAGAACACATTAAAGACAGGTATTGAATACACCTCCTATAATATATTTGATCACGATGTGGATATTGCTTCTGGTGGTAATGTATACGGCCAGAATGTTGGTTCGTTAGATGGTCATGGCGAGGAGGGTCAGGCAGGCCTGAAGCCAACAATTGCTGGTGCCTATGCAGAAAACAAAATGGAATATGATGGAATGATCGTTAATGCTGGTCTCCGACTTGACTATTTCGATCCTGCTACTGATACCTATACAGTCAATGAGAACGAAGAGATAAGCGATACGCTCTCAATTTCTCCTAAATACTACGTGAGCCCCCGATTGGGTATTGCCCATCCAATTACTGACCGAGATGTATTTTATTTTAATTATGGACAATATTTCCAGATACCCATTTTCAGATTGCTTTATGCTAATCTGAACTGGGATCTCTCTGGAGCATTCCCTATGGTAGGTAATCCTGATCTTGCTCCTGAACGAACCACTTCCTATGAAATTGGTGTGCGTCATCAGTTCTCGGAAAACATTGCTGGTGAGATGAAGGGTTTTTATAAGGACATCTCTGGTTTAACCAACATACAGCAAATTTATTACAGTGCTTCTAATTACTACTCCATTTACATTAATACTGACTATGGAAATGTTCGTGGTTTTGAAATTAGCATTGATAAACGCTTTAGTAATTATTTTGGTGGCAGCATCGATTATAGTTATTCCGTTGCCAAAGGTAAGGCTTCAAGTCCAAGAGCCGCTTACGATCAGACCTGGGCCGGACAAGTTGTTCCTAAAAAAGAGCAGTTCTTGGATTGGGATCAAAGACACACCGTGTATGCAATCTTGAATTACGCAATTCCTGTTATGGATATTCATGGTAATTTTACTGCTGAATATGGCTCAGGACTTCCGTATACTCCAATTAGCACAAGTCTGGATATCCCATTAAATAATGAAAGATTCCCGGCAACCTTTAATGCTGATATGTTTCTGGAGAAGGCTTTTAGCTTTGGGAATTCTGGTGACTTCCAGGTATTCATGTGGGTTAATAATCTTTTTAGTAATAAGAATATTCGTAGTGCTGCCACAGTTGATATCAACTGGTACAGTCAGTATACTCAGATTCAAGAACGCTATGAAGATGAAGATAAGGTCTATTTCGGTGCTGAAAGCAACTCGAATGGACTTGATGATGATGGTGATGGATTTATCGATGAGTCGCTTGAAGATGAGTATATGATGCTCATGGACATCGACGGTGATGGAGAAGTTGATGACAACAAGCTCTATCCCGCTGGTGGAAGCAAGGGAACCCCTGGTTTTTACACTGAACCACGGACCTGGCGTCTTGGTATTTCCTACAAGTTCTAATTGGATTGGGGTTTAAATGATGAAAATGAAGAATATACGAATTGTAATACTGATCACTCTGGTCTTGGCTTTTTCACTGTCATTTGTTTTTGGAATGGACAAAAATGTCAATCTCATGAAGCCTGCTGGTGACTCAGGGGAGAACACCTTTAAAGTCCACAAGGTAGGTAAAGTGTGGAATGCTGTATCAAACTTTGGTGTTTTTGGTGATCCCAATGTGCCAGCTGGTCTTCCTTCAATGGAATGGCCCGGTGGTAGTGGTGTTCATCATCTCTGGGAAGGTCGCTTCTGGGTTGCTGCAAATGTTGATGGCGAAAAACGCTGTTCGCATGCGGATTATGGTAACTATGAGTTTGCCGGACTTGCCGATTGGCCACTTGAATTAGGTTCAGGAAAATCAGTTGAGGACAGTTACTCAAGATATGATGACCTGAATGCAGATATTCATTCAACCGAATCCCTGGGTCTTGAAATCAGACAACGTGGATTGACCTGGTCAACCAAGGAGTTTGATGATTTCATTATCTATGAGATGGAAGTTGTCAGAGTTGCCTCGGGTGAGGGCTATAGTGGTGATGTCTTAAATGATGTTTATGTCGCCTGGGTATATGACGCTGATGTAGGTACAGGTATTGACCCGACAGAAGCCGCCATTGATGATGCTGTCGATTTTGATGGCTGGGATGGAAACAATCCTGAGCGTAACATTTCATACACTGTAGATATCGTGCACAATCTGGATTGGAATCTGGATGGTGACTTACTGGAGGAAGAAGGTTACGACTATATGGGCATCCCATTGGGATGGCATCATGCTGGAAGCCCCAGTTTGCCTAACCCCAGGTGGGATCCGGATGGAATTCAACCAGATGGTTTTTATGATGAATATCAGGTTTTCCTTGAGGAAGATGGTCCCGAGATAACATGGCAGACTACTGTAACATTCGTTTATAACGGGACTGAAGTAAGCACTATTGCAGGTGATCCTGCTGTTCTTGATGGAGAAGTATTACGTGGATATGTGATTCCTAGAAATATGTCATATATGTATGATGCTGATGATCCTTCAACACCAGAGCTAGACACTCAAGAGGGTGGAGTGGTTCCTGGGTTTATTGGTGGTCGTCTCATCTATACTGATTACTATAAAATGTATGGTGCTTATGGAGAGACTGAAGATGATGTTCACTCCAGAGTATTTTCGCATGGATGGTGGAACTGGGAATCTGATCCTGGTACTGATAAAGATAAATTTGATTACATGGCTGCTACACATAATGCATCCCAGGGTAATCATTTTATGCCTCATCCTTTCTCAATCGGTGCGCCTACCTTTGATTATCGCTGGTTGACAGCTACTGGTCCTTTTTATGACTTCAAGCAAGATGATGTTTTAAACTTTGTCTACACTGAAGTTATGGGTCATGGTCTTGCAGGTGTTCGCAGCAATGCTGATAATGCACTGATCGCTTATTACACTGGATCGTCAGGAAATCCATATGAGCCTACCGATCCATCTGAAGATATTCACTATCTGCTTCCAGTTCCTCCACCCGTTCCTGTGCTGAAATACAGCCCCATGGACGCTGGTGTGAGACTTGCCTGGGATAATAGTGCCGAACTAATGCCTGACCCCCTTATTTTGGAGCCGGATTTTGAAGGATACCGGGTCTATCGCAGTTCCTACAATCCTGGCGACTGGGCTCTCCTAACCATCTTTGATAACACTGATGATTTAACCTATGTGATCGATTTTGAAACAGGTGACACACTTACGGATGCAAGTGGAGTTCCATATTTTGTTAATCTACCTCCATTTGATGTAGCCACTACTGGTATCAGTCACTACTTCGAAGATGTGGGTGACACAATGGTGGTTCAGGATGCCAATGGAAATGAGATTACGCTTTGGGTGAACGACAAGCCATTGAATGACTTGCCTTATTTTTATGCGGTTACATCTTATGATAATCCCGCAGCTCACGGCCGACCAGAATTTCCACCTATTGAAAGTTCAAAAGTGAACTTTGCAGTGGATGATGACGGGGCTCCCGAACCCATCTATCCTGAAGGTTTATATGAGGTAGGTGAGACCGGTGACGATGTCCTCAATGTGAGTGTCTATCCCAATCCCTATATTGGCGCCAGCGTTTTGGAAAAAGAATATATAAGTAAAATCAATTTCATTAATCTTCCTCCCAATTGCCGTGTCAATATCTATTCCCTGGCTGGCGATTTTATAGATACGATTATCCATGATGATGGGACTACCAATGAATCATGGCTTATGGTATCCAGAAATGACCAGGAAATTGCTACGGGACTCTATGTTTATGTAATTGAAACTCATGATGGAAGACGTCAAGTTGGAAAATTTGTCGTTCTCCGTGGCGAATAGGAAGGGGATAAGCATGAAACGTATTTTAATTGTTTTTGTTATCGCTTCTCTTACGGTAATGTCCTTGAGCGCTCAGGAAGCATCAGTCACTGCGAAAGTGGGATTGGCAGGCGCTCAATTTTTAAAGATTCCCATCGGTGGACGTGCTGCGGCAATGGATGCAGCAGTAATGCCACTGATCGATGATGCCTCAGCAGTGTTCTCAAACCCTGCAGGATTGAATCATATCACTAATTCAAATTCCGTATTCGTATCGCACAGTGCCTGGTTTGCAGATGTGCAATTGAATGCCGGTTCCTATGTTCATTCATTTGGAGGACAGGGAAAAGTCGCTGTTTTCTTTGCTCAGATGAGCTCAGGTGACATGGCTATCACAACTGTGGAAGATCAGACCGGTGAATTCTCTGGAAAATTTTCATCAGTCAGCAGCGTGATTGGAATAAGTGGAGCCAAACTTTTTACAGATCGTTTTGGTGTTGGTCTTAGTGCCAAAATTGTCACTGAAAATATGGCCAAAGGTGTTGGTGATGACGATTTTGGAAAGGGAACAGCTTTTGCCATTGATATCGGAACCTGGTACAATACCGGGATCAAAGGTGTCAAATTCAGTGCTGTAGTTCAGAATTTTGGTCCAGAAATAACGCCTCAGGGAAACTACTACGATTATAATCGCGGGGATTCTGTTATGACCTATGTCGATGGCGATGTCTATGGAGAGAAAGATAAGGTTCCACAGGAATTCTCTTTCAGACCATATTCCTTACCCATGATTTTCAATTTTGGTATCACTTTTAGTCCAATAGAAAATATGGATGTTTCCATCACAACTGTCCAGCCAAATGATAATCTGCAACGTTATCTCTTTGGCGTGGAGTATTCGGTTATGAGTATGGCTACCTTTAGAGGATCCTATGCTTTAGGGGCTTATCCATTTATGACTGGTTGGGATGAAAATGATAAAGCTGAGTATGAGTCAACCTTGTTTGGTTATGATGACCGTGCATTTTCAGGGGGATTGGGACTGAAGTTTGGAAATATCAGTCTTGACCTGGCGTATATCCATCACACCCTCCTGGATCCGACATACAACAGCTCAGTAAACTTCTCGTTCTAGCGGAGGACCCTATTGATGAAACGCTATAAACTGCTTTATTTGATAATCATGTCGCTACTGGTCTTTATTGGATCACTAAGCGCAGAACTGACAGCACCTACAGTGGGTACTACTCAGGTATTTAAGGTATTTGGACAGGGCTTCTTTTCAGGCTACTATCCAATCACTGCAACAATGCAAGCTGATAATGCCGATGCATATTTCTTCGTTGAAAACCCAGCAATTAATGATATTGCTGTTAATCCTGCGAACACTGATGATATCCTGCTAGCAACAGAATCTGGTGTGCTGAAAACACTGGATGGTGGTCTTACATGGACTTTTGCAAATGGTCTCTATGATGGAGAATCAGGTGATTGGGATACTGATGACATGCTGCCCGAAGGGTACCGCACAGGGGGTGGAGATTCAGAACCCCAGCATCGTGTGCCGGTTACTTCCATTTTTCATTTGAAGGATGGTGACTGGATGGCAGGATGTGGTATAGGCCATAAGCAATTTGGTGATACCAAGACTTTTGGTGGCTTCCGCAGCAAGAATAGTGGAGAGAAATGGTCATTTATCTCTCGTGGTTCACCCGTTAACAATGTTATTGGTCCTTCAGATGAAAATGTTGATGAAAGACCTACTTTCTACGAAATGGTGAACGAACCTTCAGATGAGGATTATTTCTTTGCGGCCACTGAAAGTGGAGTCCTTTTCTTTTCTAAGAGTCAATGGAAAAATTGGCCAGGAGCCGGTTTGCCTCAAATTACCACAGAATGGGAATTTATGCCCGTTTATGACATTAGCTATAATGATTCCGATTCTATGATGACGATAGCCACTGAACTCGGTTTATATCAGGGTTTTGTTGATTTTGATGAGGAGCAGATTGCATGGAAGCCTCTGGGCACTTCAACGGTGGATATATTGAGCGTTTCAACCTTTATTGATAGTGCCACAGTGGTATATGATGTTGTGGAATCAGATACCGTGGTTATCACATTTGATGTAGATGTCACTGTTGATGATCTTGAAGATGGAACCTATGAGGCATTGGTCGATGGTGTATCATATACTGTCAATGAGGTTATTGTAGATACTAATTCGGTTAGCCTTATTACAAATACCACAACCCAGGCTGATTCATTGGAAATAACACCTGTTGCTCCAATGGTTTATCTCAACGGGACTGATGTATTGAGCCCCAATCAATGGGTTACAATCATCGATAACTCTAATCAACTCAGTTGGTCTGGAAAAGCTCGTTTCACTGGAGGTAAGTGGCACGTAGAACTCAATGAGGATAACCAGTACTTCGCAGATCTGACGCTTGTTGATCCAGATACCATTGATTATACGACTTATCTACCGTTAGAATCTGATCTCATGGTGATGGCATCTGGTACTGTCCCGTATACAACTATTATTGAGAATGGTGCAAATATCTATTGCGGTTCAGCCACTGGGATTTACGTATACAATGGCACTTCAACTGCTCTGATTGAGGGTTCTGAGGGAATGGTAGTAAATGATTTGACCCTCAATGATACTGACATGTTTGTAGGTACCACTTTAGGTATTTATCGCATGAATGGGAGTACCCTCACTGATGTTTCACCGATTATGAATGATGGCTTTTCTGGTGAAGGGCACGAGTATCCAATCAACGTTAAATCGGTTTACGCCCAAAATGATACCATCTATTTTGGTGGCGATTTGGGTGGATTCTATAGGAGTATTGACGCTGGAGATCACTGGTCTGCCATGAATACAGGGTTGACCAGCAGACAAGTTACTCTGGCCCAGGTGGACTCACTGAGTATGCAATTATCACCTGATGTCTTTACTACGCTTGAGACTAATTTTGGCGATTTCCCTGATGTAGATGGTTTGGACAAAATGTTTGTCTTAGTTCTTGATTTGAATGATCAGTACTACTCTTCACAAGGCTCTGGTGGCGGAACCACCAGTGAAATCCGAGTTCTGGATCAGGCGCTGACGGGTGATCCCGTGACCGATCTGAATAGCAATTACAGGGATTTAATTTATCTCGACTCTGATCCAGGAGATATTTCAACCTTCGAGTCTGCAAAATGGGCAGTTCATCAGTTGTCAAAATTGATCATGTATAATGCTGATAATGATGAAGAGGTGTGGGTGAACGAAGGGTTGTCGGGATTAGCAACCTTCCAGGCGGGTAAAATTGTTGCTGCCGACAATACCTATAAAATTGCATCCAAAAACAGCCTGACGATCTGGGGTGACATTATTCCACTGCAAGATGATTACGATCATGTTTTCGTTTTTATGGAATTTATTCGCGAACACTATCTGAAAACTCCTGCTTTAATAAAGGCCCTGGTTAGTAATGAGGAGAATGGAATTGATGGACTCATGTCCGTTATCGCTCAAGTAGATGCTGATATTACCTTCCCTGAAATTCTCAAGAATTTTATCCTGGCTGCACGCTTTGATGGGTTCTTAACCCCAGCGGGTGAGGTTTTTGGGTCTGACAGCCTTTACAATATCACAGCATTAGATGTGAAATTGAATGGAGCAATCAAAGACTGGGGCTTTACGACAGGTGCCGTTGGCGATTCCCCCTTTGTATTTAAAACAACTGAAAATTCGGTTGTCTACTACTTCATCAATGGTCTAGATGAATTTGGGAATTATTGGGCTCCAGGTATGGGTGATAAATTGGTCTTCAATATTGATGATGTCAGCGATACACAAATTATAATATTGCTCATGGGTGATCTGGATGGAACAGTTGTCAATCAATATGTTGCCAGTGACATGCGGACGGTAAGTCTGGATTCGAGGCATTTTGGGGTCTTTGATGATTTCAGTGATTTTGATACGCCTGATAGTGCAGCTACTTATCACCAGATTGGTGTGCTACTTATTACTGGCGAAACCAGAACCGCCCTTGGTGGATCAGCAGTATTTCACGATATGACAACACCTCCTGATTTCTTGGATTTAGGCGTTGATCAATCTGCAGTCTTTAATAGATACATTGATGTCTACGGCTTTTCTGATCAACCTATCTATGATGATGGGGGGATGCATCCTTTCTATAATACTGATGATAATGTTAGCACAGCTGAACTTGAGGGTCCCATAGCATTGATTACTGATGCCGCTGGAGATACTCTTGCGAGCGCCACGCTCGATCATTTTCACATTGACCCTGATCTAAGTATTTTTGGGTATCGTACTGGGTTTGAGCTGCCTGAAGGTGATGGCTCTTATCTCATTAATTTATCTGGTGAAAGTCTTTGGGGCGGACAGATTAGTTCTGACCAAACTACAGTTGAGGCAGCCCAATTGATCCCTGGAATTGCGAAAGTCTTGGCAAGCAGTGATGGTTCTATTTCATTGCATATTCCTGCCAGTTCAATTTCAGAGGAAGTTTTTGCAACGCTGATTTCAAATAACATGCTCGCAGGTAGCATGGAAGGTAGCTCAGAAGAAAATGATGCGCTTTCCAGTATTGCACGTATTGGCCCCTACGAAACCCATCTGGAAACTTCAGCACTGCTGAAAATGAAATATGAGAATGCTGATCTAGATGCAGGTGAAGCGATCAATATCTACAAACTCACCGATGATGGCTGGGAAGTTATTCCATCCAGAATCAACGAGAAAGATATGGAGCTACAGGCCTCCATCAGCGAATTTGGATACTATCAGATACGCAAGGGTCTGGGGGAAAATATAGTAGATTTACCCCGGAAATTTGCACTTCATGAGAATTATCCAAATCCCTTCAACCCAACAACAACGATTCAGTATGATGTGGCTGAAGCCTCTTCAGTAAGACTCGTAGTTTATAACTTACTTGGTCAACAGGTGACAACTCTGGTAAATCAGGTTCAATCCCCTGGTTTCTATTCAGTGGCATGGAATGGAACTTCCGGGTCGGGTTTGGAGGTTTCAAGTGGAATTTATTTCTTGCGCCTCGAAACAGTTGATGGGCAGTTTAACCAAAAAATGATCTACATGAAATAGGGTATGAGTATGAATATCAATATTAAAAAAACTATTCAGGTACTGTTCATTTTTGGTGCAGGAGTCTTTCTGTATACCTGCGAACATCCTGAAACAGATATCCCAACAGAAAATACAACAATCAGTTCCGAAATTGTAGCAGGTTGGGCTGCATATACTGATAGTGAGTATGAGACTGCTATAGAGCACTTCACCGTTTCAGCGCTGAGAAATTCAGCTGAACCTGAGGCTTATAATGGTCTGGCCTGGTCGCAATTGAAACTTCAGGAGTTTGAAGATGCTTCCAGCCAGTTCAATTTTGTAAATAATCTGGCAACTGAGCAGGATAACGATGTATTGCTGGCTGAATCCTATGCTGGCGTGGCTATGTTGTGGGATTCGAAGCGATATATTGATGAATTGGATGGAGTTGTATCCACTATTTTGCATCAGCATCTAGATGCTGCAATCCTCAGTGGAGAAATGGCTTTAACAATTGATGCAGATTATAGTTCATTGCATGATCCCTCTTATGATGCAAATGCAATTCGTCTTGCTCTTGGTAGAAATTATTTTTACCAACACTGGTATAAGGCTTCATTGGATAAGTTAAGTGATGCGGGGATTTTCAGTTTTGCAGATATTGTTGCTGAATCATCCCTGGATACAACTATGACGCGGGCTTCCATCGTACCTGTTCTTCAGGAGGAAACACTTGAGATGACCATGGCTTCAATTATGATCAACTGGGCTGACACAGCGGTTGCTTATGTCGATGGAAAAAACCTGACTGGCATAGTGTCCTTCACGAACCTGACAGATAATAATGGTGGCAGCTCTCTTGCTGAAACCAAGCTGCAAGATGGTACCACGTTTTTTCTTGAAAATGCTGATGATTTTGAATACCCCTCTATTACAGAGAAAGTCACATCAACAGCAATTCGCTACCCTATTGATGGACCAGCCAGTGAGGTATATATGCTGGCTTTGGACAAGGGCGGTGTCTTTGAGATAAGTGGCATCAACAAGAAGGAAGCGAACTATCTGGATGTTTATTTGCCAGATGGCACGACGCGAAAAGACACAGTATATGAGTTTCTTCCATATGCTGGGACTTACGAGATATTTCGCTTTAGTAACGGATATTCCACAGCCGCTACTGATTCCGCTTTTGCAGCAGATTTCAAATACAACTATGTGTATCTTGAAGATGAACGAGCTGCTGGAAACGAATTTGAGATCACCTATTCATATGCATGGTATGGTGTTGATTTAATCCAAACTGAAAACTACGATGCCTATCTAGGCCTTTTAAGTCGACAGTTTGAGTGAAAATAGGAAAGACAAGTGAGTGTGATCTAGATCCACTCGTAAATGAAATTAACTGGATTTTGGTAGAATCTCAGTTAATATAACCAAAATGTTTTTTAACAAAAACAGAAGGAGATAACAATGCGAAAAGCTACCCTGATGGTTACTCTCATTCTTCTGGGCATGACTACCATGCTCTTTGGAAGATTAGAAGTACTCGGACCGGATCTCGATGAGATCGCCAAATCAGTAGCAAAACACAATACCGTTGATGTGAACCGACCCTGGTCAAATCACAACGACGTAATCAAAAACTCAGAGATTGTTCCCGGTAAGGGAACGATCGAGCCATCATCACCTCTGCGTTTTGAGTATAAGATGGATTACGCAGGACTTGAAACAGGTGATGTTGGATCAGCCTGGGGTGGATTCATATTCGGCCCAAGTGATTCCGCATTGGTGTGGTTTCGCCCCTCAACTGAGTGTAAAATCAACGAAGTTTCGTTTCTTCATCACACGGATAACGATTTAACTGATAAAACGGTTTTCGTACAAATCTGGTCAGTTAAAGATGAGGCCTGGGGAGCAAATAATGAATATGGGGGAAATGGTACCTATGACTTCACCTGGTTAAATGAAACTTTTGGTGACGAACGCCCCATGGATGAGCTGTTACTCACAGCACCTGTGTCTGTTGGTGATGTATCTGGTTATAATGATGCTTATGTCGTGGATGTTACTCAGTGGACTGATGATAATCTACCCCTGGATGTTGGTTCTAATGATTTTCTCGTTACTCTTGCTTTTCCAGATAATATAGATCCTGACCTTGCTGATTTATATTATGGCAGCCTGTATGACGATGTTGGTCAATATCATGGATTCAAATATTATTCCGGTACTTTCGGCTGGAGATCACGTTTTACTTTTTCAATTACCGCAACAGTAGATTACTATGGTGATCCACCACCCTTTATTGAGGAAATAAGTGATCTTGATGATGTATACCTGTCTGCTGATCCAGGTCCATATGAAACAGAAGCATTTATCTATGACTTAGGTTCAGGTACTTTCCCCGGTGCTCTGTCAAATGTTTCAATGTACTATACCGTGAATGGTGTTGCAGATACTGTTGATCTATCTTTACAGATACCTGCTGCTGACAGTGTATACACATATGGCTTCGCTGACCTCGCAGTGGGCGACTATGTTGAATATTTCTGGCATGCTGAAGATAACGGTGCAGACGATGAAGGTGGTATTACACACGCATATACTACATTTCCCCTCAATTTTACAGTTCGTGAAGCTGGCGAGGATGTAGCTATTCTGATTCTAAACGATAACACTACACAAATTGTGATTGATGAAGACAATAACACTGAAACAATCGCTATGCTCTACTATGCTCCTATTCTGGATGCTGGTGGTTGGGCTTATGATTACTGGGATGTAAATGTTTCTGGTACCCCATCAGCAGGTGTTCTTGCCAATTATACCTCTTTATTATGGGTTCAGGCCAATAGTGGTGCTGGTATTTTGGACTTCGTCGATGTGGGCGCATATTTGGACGCTGGTGGCAATCTATTTCTCGCATCTGCAGATTTCATCGGTGATGCAAGAGTAGAAGATGACTTTGGGGGAATATGGACCGCCGCTACCAATCCCTTCTTGATCAATTACCTGCATGTGACCGATTTTGTTTCAGATGCCAATCCTACAGAAGAGGCCTACGTTGGTGTGGATACTCTTTATCAGGGTGAGGAAAATTCACCTATCTCGGGTGACTATTTCGAAGTTGATTTTGAAATTGATGTCTTCACCGAGCTAGGTCTCGCCAATTATAATGACGAAGTGATTCCTGATGGGGATTCAGAAGTTGCATTCTGGGTCTTCAGCGATGGTGATGATGCATTGGTTGAAGCCGGTACCGTTTATGACGGTGCTTACAAATCCATATTCCTACCCTTCCCTTTTTCTGCCATTTTGGATGATGATATCAGAATGGATATTATGGCCAATGTATTGGCTTTCTTTGGCGAGAAAGCGGCTCCACTGGTGAAGTATGAAGGTGGAAACCGTTATGCTCAGGCTGCCAACGCTGGGGATATCACCGTTTATGGTTCAGCAACTGATGGTGACGGTACAGTCGTCAGCCTGGGTGTTGATTATACCTTGGATGATGGTGTAAACTATACATCCGTAGCTATGACTGATGGTATGGCAACAATTCCTGCATTAACTGTTGGAGATGACTGCTATTATATGATCACTGCTACAGATAATGATGGTCTTATCGGTGTTTCTGAAATGATTAATGTATATAAAATCGATTTCACACCAAGTGCAGAGATTCTGTATGTTGGTGATGAAGCATTCACATGGTACTATGGAGCCAAATATGATTCCGTAAATTATGATCGTACTGTTGTTGCAGCTACTGCCGCAGGTTTGACCATAGAATACTGGGATTATGATGTGGAATGGCTCATGGATGGTGAATCAGTCCTGGATCAGTATGACGCTGTCATATGGAACTCATACTTTGAGCAAAATGGATGGCATATGCCTGTAGCGACAATTGATAATCCTCTGGCAAACTATGACGGAAAAATCCTTTATAGCTCAGAAGAAATCATTGGAGCATGGTTTGGTTGGCCACAGTATCAGGATTTTTATGCTGGTGACGTCATGTATGATGTTTTTGGAGTCAATTGGGCAGGCAATGATTTAGGTCTCGATTCAATTGGTGTATATGGTGGCATGTATACTGCTGGTCTTGATACTTTCAATCTCCTATCAAGTGCATTTTATGGTGGGAATATGAATGATTATTGTGATCCAATCCCATTCTGGGGTGGAGATTATGCTTCAGGACCTTTCACCGCTTATGGAGGTGCAGATTGGGGCTGGAATCCAAACTCCGCAGTTACAGAGAATACAATGTTCTTGGCTTTCTCAATGATGATGATGCCAGATGATGTGTATGCTACATTTATGGGTAACTGGATGGGTACACTTACATCAGTTGATCGTCCCAGTGCTTTACCAAGGGAATTTGCCTTAGCTAATAACTATCCAAACCCCTTCAATCCAAGCACCACAATCGCTTTTGATGTTCCTAATTCAAGCGAAGTGATGATCTCTGTATACAACCTGTTAGGTCAGAAAGTTATCGACCTTGTAAACAGTGAGTATACTGCTGGTACTTATGATGTACAATGGAATGGCCTTAACGCTGCAGGTAACCCTGTATCTTCAGGTATTTACATGTACAAAATGACTGCTGGTAACTATAGTGCTACAAGCAAGATGCTCTTCCTGAAATAAACCTCTTGAAGTGTTAATATTAAAAGAGGCTGCCTTTTGGCAGCCTCTTTTTTTTATCGCTAAACCCAGTGGTCAAGTTAATTTCCCCAATGCAAAAATCTCATTTCACTCATTTTCAATTGAATCAAATATTATCAACATACACCGGGCAAATCAGGTATCTAATTCTTGTTCTACTGGGCTTGTTGCTGGTTTCAAATATCGCTATAGCTGGGATAACAGGAACGATCTCAGGGGAAATTCAAGATCAGACAACCCAGCAGGACCTTGAAGGTGTGCAGGTTGTGGTGGTCAACTCCAGCAAAGGTGCCATTTCCAATGCCAGAGGTGAATTCATCATCTCCAACCTTTCACCAGGTAACTATGAAATACAATTTCAGCTCATTGGGTATGATTTACATCTTCAGACCAATGTCTCGGTTCTTGTTGATATTCAGACAAGGATGCATATCGAACTCCAGCCAGGGATCATTGAGGGAGAACGGGTTATTGTTGAATCAGATCCTCTGGGTGCCATAAAAAATCTAACCTCGACAACGCGTTTCATTTCTACCGATCAATTGGATGAACTTCCTGTTCAAAATTATCAGGAATTGGTTGAATTACAGCCAGGTGTGGCAGCAGGTCACATCCGTGGGGGACGAAAATCAGAGGTCCTGTATCTCGTTGATGGAATTCCCATTCAAGAAGTAATTGAAGGACAAATGGGCTCCGAACTTCCCAATACTGCCATTATTGATATTTCTGTTCAAACCGGTGGATTTAATGCGGAGTATGGAGATGCCATGTCAGGTGTTGTCAACATATTGACTAAAGAAGGTCAGGAACAGACCTTTGCCAAGGCCCAATTTAATATCCAGGATAATGCCTCTGCTTATGACCCTTTTACATCTCAACTGGATGGGAGAGATTATAAACTCGATCTTGCTTTGGGTGGACCTTTACCCCTGACAACATTTTCTTATTTTTTATCAGGTGATTATAGCATTCCTGTAACCCGCTCACTTCAGGAGCACTTTGGTGTACGCAGAATTATCCTATCTGATCCAAATCAGGGATACAATTCCAATGTAGCCGGAAAGATCAGTGGGTTTCTATTGAGTAATACGCTAAAAGTTACCTTGCAATCCTTGTTCTCCAGTCAGGATTGGACAGAATACGAACATGTGTGGAAATACAATCTCCCAGCACTTCCTAAACGTGAAAAGCGTAGCATACGATCAAGTCTGAGCCTGAGTCACACCCTTACTTCACAAACATTTTACGAATTTAATTTCAGCTATTTCAGTGTGCTGAAATCGATCCTTGGTTCACCCACCGCCATTAGCGCCGTACCAGAGGTTTCTGACTCAGGATATGTTTTATCCGGTGATTTCCCCTGGTGGATGGATCACGAAGAGGTACACCTTTTTAGCAGTGGGGCTGTAACCAGTCAAATGAATACGTCATGGCAATTCAAGTTGGGATACAATTTTACCCAGTATCAATTGTATAAGCGCAATGTCATGCGCCGCGACCTCGGAACCTGGAGCGGTGGGTTCCCCATTTATCTCACCTATGATAGTGAATATGAGTATGACCCTCGCAAAGCCGCAGTTTATGCACAGAGTCGCTACGAAAAGGACAATCTGGTTCTAAATACAGGTGTGCGTATGGATGTCTTTGATCCACGCGCCACGCGACCCGCGGTCGAAATAGCCCAGACCGATATCGATACAGAATGGGTGGTGGACACGGTTGGTGTTGTTAAAGCTACTTTGAAAAATCGAGTGAGTCCCCGGATTGGTTTTGCCTGGATCAATGATGATGGTAGCAAGTTTCACATAAATTATGGCTATTTCTTTCAAATGCCGGCATTTGAGTATCTCTATGCCAATCCAAATCTGAATATTGCGAATGGCTTTGCTGCTATTGGTGATGCTGACCTTGAGCCATCATTGACTCGGGCCTGGGAATTCGGCTACTTGCAGCCAATCTCAACCTCATGGCTTCTTGACGTTACCGTATTTAATAAGGATGTAATTAATCTGATTGATTCGAATACACTCCTGGTCAGTGATGCAGATTATCAGCAGACTGGTTTTACTCAGTATGTTAATATGGGAGATTCATTCATCCGAGGCGCTGAGTTTTTTCTATCGGGGAGTATCGGTAAAAAAATCTCCACAGATGTAGCCTACACTATCATGCAGGCCAAAGGGACCTCATCTCATAGCCTGGATGCCCTTCTCACAGATACTGAGCTTTATCCCAGGGGACAAATACTTTACCCCTTGAGCTGGGATCAGCGCCATACCCTGGTTACTAATTTATCATATAAATTTGCTGAATCCTGGTCAGCTAATGTTCTGTATCGATATAATTCTCCACTGCCTTATACCAAGGACATCGGCGCTTACACGCAACCCAACAATGAACGAATGGTCGCCACCAGTGACCTTAATCTGCGACTCAATGGTGAAATGAGGGTAATGGACAACCACGCGCTCACCGGATTCATGGAAGTCACAAATGTCCTGAATGCAGAGAATAATTTATGGGTGGACTCTCGTGGAATGGTTGGAGGCACTCTGGCTGATCCAAATGCCTGGAATCTGGGCCGACGCTTTCGAATAGGGATGGGGTTGAAACTATGAAAAGACCAGCGTTGCTTATTCCAATTATGATAACCCTACTAATTGTTTCATGTTGGGATCGACAGGATATAGATGTCAATCAAGTTGAAATGCCTCAATATGAATTATTTGGTAAAATTACCTATGTGGATGAGGAGCAAGGAATCTCAGAGCTTATTATCGATCTTGTTCATCTAGAAGTATACCAAGGTGAGCTTTTGGAGCCTCGGACAGTTATGACTGACTCCGTAGGAGGCTACTCACTCCCAGATTTATATAGAGGTCGTTATCACATAGTGGTGACTCAACAGGGACTGAAACTATTTGATCAAGATGTGGGAATGATCAATTTTGATAATAAAGAATACAATATTGAGGTAAATCGAGCCATACAGCTTGTTGAAAAACAAATTGATTTCGCGTGGGGAGAGAAAGCCATGGGGCTGATTATCGATTCAGGAACTCCCATAGTACTCACAAACTCTAGTGGTCATGAGCAGTTAAGATCAACCAGCTCCACAATGGAAATCGAACCAATTGCAGGATCCAATTGGCGACACAACGGCCTTGCTAAAATGGGGTCTGGGCAGTTCGCCTCGGTGAGACGTCAGATCGATACGACCTGGGTTGATGGTATGGTACAGATCAGTGGAGCCCAATACTATCTTTCAGTTATTAATGGATTTTCTACCCTGGATGCCGGGAAGATTACCATAAATGGAGATCAGATTACCCATAACTTCAGCCAGTCGGGATATTGGGTAATGCGTAGCAATTTTCTGGGACAAAAATCACTATACAATCTTGATGGAGGCGGGACGACCATTGAAAAGATTCCACTTTCCACAAATCAGGCGGGAATTTTTAGTTTTATTGAGACACAGGACGGCTTTATGGCTGTGGACACTTCAGATGCCAGCCTGTGGTTCAGCACTCCAGAAGATTCACTCCACGGGTTGCATAAATATTTACTTTACGATGACTCAGACAATCCGCAAACACTGAGTGATGATTATGCCAGATTCATCGCCATGGATGAAGCTGACGAGGTCTTCATCGCCACGAATTCAGGTGTATGGCTCGCTGAGATAATTGGGCGGTAATTCATTATTCCCATCAGGGCTGGCGCTTACAAGCTTTCCTTTAGCATTTTTGCCCCCTTTTAGACCAGATTTGAATATCTGATTTTATTCAGGAATGATTCAATTAGTTTAAACCCCAACGAGGAGACCACATGTCAATATATGCGGCTATAGGTTATGTCGTCGGTATTATGATTTTTGCCCTGCTCATGCGCAGATACCGACATAAAATGATCTCAAAACATATCGAAAAAGCCAAAACCAACCTATCACAGTTTGTAGAGGAAAATCAAAATGATTAACACCATCTGGATCGTATTAATGGGAGGCGGGATTCTGGTAGCCGGATTCCAATGCCTGGGACTCGATTACAGCAGCGCCACTGGACTTGTTATGAACCCAAGCTTAGTTCCGTTGACCGATCTGACCAAAGGCCTCTTCGATTCTGCCAAAGCATCTGTTAACCTGGCCATGGGTTTGATCGGAATCATGGCGCTCTGGTTAGGTCTCATGCGGATTGCTGAGGAATCGGGTCTGGTAAAACTCTTTGCCCGAGCAGTTCGACCAGTAATGGTGAGGCTCTTTCCAGATGTTCCTGCAGATCACCCAGCCATGGGTGCCATGGTGATGAATATTGCAGCCAATATGCTGGGATTAGGAAATGCTGCAACGCCCCTCGGTTTAAAAGCAATGCAGGAATTACAGACACTTAATAAGGTTAAAGATACAGCCACCAATGCCATGGCAACTTTTATGGCGCTGAATACTTCTTCGGTAACATTTATTCCTGCTACTGTAATTGGAATACGAGCAGCGGCGAATGCCTCAAACCCAGCTGAAATTATCGGTCCAGTTATCCTGGCTACGGGTGTGTCTACTACAGTGGCCATCATCGCCATAAAGATCTTGCAGAAACTGCCTAAATATCGAATGCCTTCTGTAGCAGGCGAAGGGGAGCAGGTCTGATATGTTTCAGGGATTAATTAATGGTGTTTCCGCTGTAGCCATACCTGTCCTCATTCTGGCAATTGTTGGTCATGGCTGGTATAAAAAAGTAAAAGTATATGAAGTCTTTACAGAAGGAGCCAAAGAAGGCTTTAATGTTGCTGTTCGTATCATCCCTTTCCTGGTGGCCATTCTGGTTGCCATTGGCTCGTTCCGATCCTCAGGAGCTCTGGATTTGCTCACAGGCCTTTTATCACCTCTAACCTCGTGGATTGGAATGCCTGGAGAGGTAATCCCCATGGCCTTGATGCGACCCTTGAGTGGAAGTGGTGCTATTGGGATTGTTTCTGAATTAATCAACACTTATGGAGTGGATTCACTACCCGCCAGAATGGCCGCAGTGATGGAAGGTTCCACAGAGACGACCTTCTATATTCTGGCTGTATATTTTGGCTCCGTTGGAGTGAAAAAAACGCGTCACGCCCTCCCAGCTGCGCTTCTGGCTGATCTGGCAGGGATCATTGCTGCTGTCGTTGTTACGCAAATGGTATTTGGTTAAAGCAGGTAATCTGTGTTATTTTGTGACTGTTTTTGCCCCGATTTGATCTTGCAATAGGGAGGGGGGGGGATTATGATGGCAGTCGATGCGATAAATTTGAAATAAGTGGTCAGTTAGCGAAAGGAAGCAACATGAGAGAGTTAGTTACAATAGTCCTGATAGGTACATTTTCCATAGGATTACTTGGTGCAAATCTGCACAGACCTGATGAGGTAGTATCAGCGGCATTTGTTAAAATGAATGAACCCCAGGGTCAAGGACTTACCCTTACACCAGGTCAGGCAGGCACTGCAACAGGTTTGCGCGAAAGCAATTCTGTCCTTATCGACTCTTCTCAAAATGGTTATGGACTGGTTGTTTCTGAGACTAACCCCATATCTGTTAATCCTTATGATCATGACAAAATTATCATGTCTTATCGTCAATATTCTGACGGCTCAGCCTCTGGCGCTATTGGTTCGGCTTACTCTTCTGATGGTGGGGTAAATTGGATTACTGCATCAAATATAAATTTTGGATTAGCAGATGCTGGTAGATATCCTTCTGCATTGGCAACACAAACTGTACCAATTGTTCTCTGGAACGAATATGGTATAGGCACGAGTGCCACTGGTGGTGGCGAATATGGTGGACGTGCATATTATTCATTCGATTACCTTGGGTATGGCGGAAACTTTTGGTTCCCTGGTATTGATATTCACTCTAGTCCATTGTCGCACGACGCCTGGGTTCTGGTTCCCACCCATAATGTGGATTCACAAGGAAATGTCATCCTGAATATTGTTGCGTCAGATTGGTCTGGTAACAATGATCGAATTCATTTTAGAGCCCAATCAAATGGAGCTTGGGCGGGTGGAACCCTACCCATGTCTGCGCCCACTATCATCGCAGAAAATTCATTAGACTTTTTGTTTGAAGATGATGCGAACTATACCTCAAATGGAAATATGGATATTAATGATGACGGTGTGGGTTATTACGCATTGACCTCATTCTGGAATGACTCAACAGTCATTGGAAATCACACCTTATTTGTCAAAAAGACCGCTGATTTCGGCGCAAGCTGGAGTGACTGGTATTATATCGCTGACAATACCCTCAATAATTACTTCTGGGATGTATTCCCAGATAGTATTGATATTGGTGAAGGTGAGTGGGCACATCTGGAAGAAGGCTGGACTCCTTTCATGGGTTATGATACTGAAGTTACTACAGATGCAAATGGTGGTCTTCATGTTATTGCACCTGTTCTCCCTTCAGATCCGGATGGTGTCTATCCTTATTGGGCAGAAGAAAATGGCATCTATCATTTCCATGCTGACGAATCTGCATTTGCCCTCTCAAGCGGGCCTATTGATGTTAGCATCAGTTCCATTGCCAGTATGCAGCTGGGATGGCAGATCTATGGTGATGGTGGCTGGCAGGCGAATGGTGTAACCATGGCAACTGACCTTAATAATGATGACAAATTCTACATGGCCTACTATACGGTGTCTGATACCATCACGATTGGTGAATCCTTTTTCTCCTACTATGACATCATGGCTTGCTATTCTGAAGACAATGGTGCCACCTGGAGTGATCCAGAGAATAAGACCCTGACCTTTGATCCTGCCCTGGATGAAGTCTACCCACATATGAATAGGTTTGGTGTGGATGGTGAAGTTTATATCATGTATGAGATGCCAGATTACAATCAGCAAACCGTTGATGAAGACCCCCTCACTTTTGGTAGTTATCTAAACCATGTATACTTCTTAAAAACCACAATAGCAGTGTCTGTTGATAATGAAGCAGTTCAGCCTGTGAGCTTTGAGTTGAAAGAAAACTATCCGAACCCCTTCAATCCTTCAACAACTATTGAATTCAGCATCCCAACATCAGGGATGGTTGAGTTGACCGTATATGATATCACCGGTCGAGCAGTACAGACCCTTCATCAGGGTTTCCTCACCGCCGGAAATCATCAGTATACATTTGCAGGGAGTGGTCTGGCCAGTGGCGCCTATTTTTATGCTCTGAATTCACAGGGATTTCAGGATGTCAAAAAAATGCTCCTGATAAAATAATAGCTCTGAATTGATAAAGAGGTCATCTGAGAGTGTGAGGGGATGTTTTAGCCAAATCAAAACGTCCCTTCACTCCCATCAAGATGAGGTCACTGCTTAGCTGACCTCTTTTTGTTTTCTGGCTCTACCATGCTGAGCCTATAAAGTGCATGAGATGAAAGCGTCAATGCTGCAGGGAGATTTCATGAGAAGTGTTTGGATAAAATTCAGTCTGGTTCTGTTAACTGCTACCATGGCCTGGTCCGCTACCGTAGGTACCATTTCGGGGCGCATAACAGACAACAACACCGGTGAACCAATTATTGGTGCCCAGGTTATGATTATCGCCCTGGGTCTGGGTGGTTCTACTGATTTTGAAGGTGAATTTTACATTCAAAATGTGCCGGTTGGTGTACACAATGTCCAGGTTTGGAGGATTGGTTATGCCAAGGTGACTTATAGTGATGTGGGTGTCGTCATGGATCAGACAACCCCTCTTAACATTTCTCTTGATGAAGAAGTTATTGTTGGACAGGAAGTTACTGTTGTTGCTGAAAGACCCCTGGTTGAAAAAGATGTGACAGTAAAAAAATTGGTTCGTACAGCTGAAGAAATTCAGAATCTGCCTGCGCGTGATTTAACTGAGATGCTGACCCTCCAAAGTGGTGTCATCCAGATAAAGAGCGCTGAAAATGGTATCCCTGGTTTTGCTGATCGTGGAATTGAACAAATCCACGTGCGTGGGGGCCGTTCAGGTGAGATTGGTTACACCATTGACGGCATGTATATTGAAAATCCCATTTATGGTGGAGGCTTCGGTAGAGGAACCAGACTCGGAACCCATGCTGTCCAGAATCTTATTTCCCAAACTGGTGTTTTTAATGCTGAGTATGGCGATGCCATGTCTCAAATCGTAAATATTATCACAGCAACAGGTGGCGATCATTACGAAGGAACCTTTGAGTGGAAAGGCAGTAATCTTGGTCCACTCAGTGCTGAACAAGATCGTCTCAGAGATTATAAAGAATTTGCCGGCTCCTTTTCCGGCCCAGTCGTCCCCGGAATGAGCAATCTTACTTTTCATATTGCTGCTGATTATTCCAACAGTTCCTATGCTGTATATGAGTTTGATGATAAAGTGTATATCGAAGGTGATCCAGGTAACCGAATTAATCAAGCCAATAAAGTACACTGGTTGGATCGCTATGACGGGTGGAGAGCTTTTGGTTATGATAGAACCTATGATATTTTCACCAAACTGCATTGGAAGATTGACTCCTACAAATTCCTGAACTTTTCACACTGGATAGTAGATTCAAAATTCAAGACCTTTAGTCCCTGGAATCAGTTCTACGAAGAGAACAAGAATGTGAATCACAAGTTCTCAGAGAGATTCCACTTAGAATTTCGTCACCAGCTCAGTGAAAAAACATACTACACACTCAGTGCATCTCGATTTACTCAGGAGATGGAAATTGATGTTGAAGATGGGGATATGGACGGCGATGGTTATCCAGATTGGGTGGAATTTAAAATCGGTACCGAAGCTCGTGGTCTCCACAATGGCGTCGACTACAAGGGCGATTGTGATATTCCCTATGAGAATGATCAGAAATTTGGACCTGGGATATCCATTCCAAATGACGAAAACGAGACCATCTATTATGAGTCATGGGGACCAGGATGCCTGAGAACGATGGTTACCTACTACTGGCGTGGTCCTCAGCATATTGGTACTGCCAGCTATGATTCAACCCAATTGCATATTGTTGTACAACATGGTGAGCAAATCGCCATTGGACCTTACGATCGTATTAAAATCGAAAATATTTTCCTTGAAGAAAATTTTAACCAAAGCGGGACTATAATTTCCTCACAGCGACTCTCAAATGGTAATCTTATCAATCCATTGGATTCTCTTGAATATTCTGATAAAGATGGGAATATGCATACCTGGCATCTGGGTGATGATCTACAGGAGCATCTTGCTGAAGGCCAGTATACACCTTTCCAATACATGTACTACCCTGATTCAACCTATGAGCAATTCTCTTCGCCTGCTGGCATGAGTGCTGCTGAGTTCGCCGCCATGCGGGATTCATTATACTATATCATGTATTATGAATATGGTTCTGGTGGAGCTGATCGATATCGTCATCACACCAAGAGTGTGACCGATGAGCTAAAATTTGATATCACCAGCCGTGTTAACAAGCACCATCAATTGCGAGGTGGGGTAGATGTGAAACGTCATCTCATTACCTTTGATGAAACTCAATTACCCTGGTTGAATCCACCCTATGGTGAAACCTATGGATTACCGGGAACTATAGAACGCGATGGCGCCCTGGATGAATTTATTTATGGAACAGGTGAGAAATCGCCCATTGAGATTGGTGCCTATCTCCAGGATAAGATTGAATATCCCTGGATGACCATCAATGCAGGTATCCGTTTCGATATCCAGAACTCTCTGGATAGTTCCTGGGCAGATCCACGTGAAAAGACATCTGGTTCAGTGCCCACAGAATGGAATGTCCTGTGGTCTCCTCGCCTGAGTATCTCTCACGTTATTACGGATAAAGCTACATTTACTTTTGGATATGGCCGATATTACCAGAATCTGACCTATCGAAATATCTATCTTAACGATAGTAATGATCTTACTACAGCACTTCCCATTGTGGGAAATAGTCATGTTCAGGCCCAGGGTGTAACTGCCTATGAGTTTGGACTAAACTGGGAATTCGTGGAGTTTTGGAAACTGGGTGTTGTGGGCTGGTCAAAAGACTATTCTGATCTTGGATCCACCGAGCGCGTCCAGGCCTTCCCCTATAGCTATGCAGTGGTTGTGAATTACGACTATGGCTCAGCACGTGGTCTGGATTTACGCCTGATAAAACGTGGTGGCTCAGCCTGGTCAACTGACATTCAGTATACCCTCTCCCGAGCTACAGCCAACCGGGCAGATGCCTGGCAGGGTTACCGGTCCTCAGATACGCCTGAATCCATGCCGAAGAAAGAGGTGTTGATGGCTTATGATCGAACCCATAACCTGACCATGACAGGCGGCTATCAATTTAACAAGAAGAATTCATTCCGACTATTCGGGATGTATCCTCTGAACAAAACTGCTGTTCATATGACCCTGGTTGGAATCTCAGGTTCACCTTATACACCATTTGATATTAATTTGAATCGCAATGGTGCCACAAATTCTGAGCGCATGCCTTGGTTTATTGAGACCAATATGGCCATCAGGAAAACCGTCGATTTTGCTGGAATGCACTGGTCCACAGGTCTCATTATTCGAAATCTGTTAAATCGAAAAAATATCGTAGATATCTATGAAGAAACTGGCAGTCCTACAGATCCAGGCCGCAATTCAACCAAAGCCATCGAGAATGGGAGCAGTTCTTTGACTTTCTTTGATAGACCGTATTATTATTCAGCACCCCGTCAGGTTGATCTGACCGTTAAAGTGAATTTCTAGGTGATATGATGAAAAAAATGATAACAGCTCTGTCGGCTTTGTCTCAACTGTTTTCAATATTTGTATTGTTTCTGGTTTTTCCCAACTGGCTTGATGCAGCCGAAGCAAATATTCGACCTGCTCCTGGTTTGGGCAAGACATCTGCCTTTGATCCGGTTCTAAACCGTGCCCGAGGTTATATGAGCAAAGGTGAGCTTCAGTTTGCCACTCACAACTATGGCAGTTTTATTGAATTTGATGAAAAAAGCTCACCATCAGGTCTCTACAAGGGATATCAGTATATTTCTGATGTATCCTTCATCCTCGGAGTCCCCGGTAGAGATTCAAATGGCGCCCCGACCCCATGGGCATTACGCCCCCCTTATGTAGCTGGTCTTGAGTACTACACAACTGACACCCTGGTATATTGGGGATCCACCGTTTCAGAATCCTGGTTTGACAGAGTGCAGGATAAAAAACAAGTCGATTGGGAATCTGTTGAAAATCATTATGGCTATCTCCATAGCGGTGATGTCCTGGCTGGAGAAATTTATGGTGGTATCTACACAGATACTGGCGATCCTTACCCGTTGTTAGCCTCAAGTGATATTCCAGACTCATGGCCCATGCGTATTAACGATGATACCGGGCTGGAAGAAAGAACCTGGCCTGGTGATTGGGCCGTGGCGACTGAGGGTCCCACCAAGGGTCAGGAAGTCGTGGGTCGACATGTTGGTGATCAGGATATCTACATGGAATTTGATGACAGGCTGGCCTCCCGGGATGAAGATATGACCCAGGGTTACGCCATGGGCATGCATGTCACTGTGAATGCCCACTCCTATGGACGTTCCTATGCTGAAGATATTGCCTTTTTCACTGTCGAGATTGTGAATGAGTCTTACAAGGGGTTTCCCTTGGACACCAATGGCGACGATGTGGCTGATGTGGTCTGGGTACCCACTACTGCCGCAGATGGAACTGTCACCTACGAAATGATGGATCGTAACTTTATCGGTGACCCAAATGTCCACGGATTTGATTATGAGGGCGCCTATGGTGGTTTTTATTTTGATGTAGATTCATACTCCCGTCTGGAAAATGGCCAGTACACCGGTCGTACTAATGATGATGATATGATGGCTTTTGATACCACCTATGATATGGCTTTTATCTGGGATTGGGATGACAGAAGTACTTCAGCTACCGGGCTTGCTTATTCTGCACTAAAATTATTGGATACACCACTGTCTTCCAAAGATCTGGACATCAATGGAGATGGTTCCACTGATATTCAACAGGGACAAGCCCTGGGTCTTACGGATTGGCATTGGTTTGATTGGTACAAACGCCCCGGTGTATTAAAAGATGAGGGTGCCGGTCCAAGCTGTACGGATGGTTATGCTGGAGCCGGGGGTTGCCCGGGTGCCCCGGATAAGGAAAATATTATGTTTGCCCTCATGGCAGGTGATACTTCTTACGTTGGGCGCACAAATCAAAATTTTAAAGATTGGGAATGGCGCGGCATCGCTGACAACGATCCCAACACACTGAATAGCTCCTACGATGATTGGTATTTTCATGCTGCTACAGATGGAACCCTGAACCCCCACTTTGATTCCCTTGAAGATTTGTTTGAGGTAAGCAATGAAGATGGAACGCCTGGTTTGGATTGTGTATTCATCATGTCTGCAGGTCCTTTCGATTTGGCAGCAGGGGATACTACCTACTTTTCATTTGCAGTGATTATGGGTGATCCACCTACCAATACAGAAACCTTTGAGACCCCTCCAGATCTTGCCAAGAACGCTGAGATGGCTCAAATCATGTATGATTTAAAATATCAGGGATTCTCACCTCCAGACGCTCCCACAGTCTCTGCAGTAGCAGATGATGGAAGCATTACTCTGTACTGGGATTCCAAAGCTGAAAGTTCCAAAGATATTGTAACTGGAATTGAAGACTTTGCGGGCTACAAAATTTACAGATCCACCGATGGTGGTTCAAGTTGGGGCAATCCCCATAGTGATGTCATCTATAACACAGATGGACAGGCTGTGGGCTGGAAGCCTCTGGCTCAGTTTGATTTAACAGCCGAAGAAGACGAAGACAGGTACGGGCTGGAATATGCCGGTCCCGATCCAGTAGCTCCCTGGTTTAATCTGGGAGATAATTCAGGTCTCGAGCATCGTTACCTTGATCGTGACGTTTTAAATGGTGTCACTTACTCCTACTCAGTTGTGGCCTACGATATTGGTATGGATACACTATCGGGTTCATATACGAATCCAACCGGTGAATGGGATCCACTTGAATCTCTTGAAAACTTCAGGGGCAACAGTCCATTTTTGCCACAATTTGTGAATGTCACTCCAGATGCACGTCCTTCCAATGCACCTGAATCATGGGGCCTGGAATCAGCGCCCTGGACGGTTGGTACTGGCGAGGTGGAAGTCATTCCCACAAATCCTGATCAAGTAGAAGTGAATTCGAATACTTACTTCATTACGATTAGTGCTGAGCCTGAATGTTATACAGCAAATTGTAACAACCCTTACTATCATCTGAATCCAACTTATACAGTTGTTGATAGTGCCAGTGGAGACACCATCCTCACTGATTGGGAAGTGGGAACTTCCACCATGTTCTCTGAAGTATGGGGTGGATTCCAGTTCTATCTGGAAAATCAACCAAATCCTACTGTGGATACACTTTCCTGGCAGAACAAGGGCAGTGATGAAGCACCACAATACCATATTCAGATGGGCTCAAATGCCCATGAATTTGCTTGTGATTACGAAATTCGCTGGGATTGGGAAAATCCAAATGATGATATGATTTTCATCCCCAATACGAACTTGCCATTCAGAATTGTCAATACCAGCTTCACTGAAGACCTGAACGATGATGGTCTCCTTGACGCAGGTGAGGATATTAATAGCAATGACGTGTTGGACCCCTACCGCGAGGTCAAGTTATTCGTTTTCGGGGCGGGAATTCCTGGGACTTCTCCTGATCCCAATTACCCTTCATTCAGATCAAATGAAAAAATAGCCTTTATTGAAAAATATGTCGAGGGCTATGACTCCCTTGCCTTTAATACTCAAACCTGGTTTCTCAATCTTAGCTGGGATACGACACGGACCTTCTCCGGCAATCCCACAATCAGGCACGCCGAGACAGGTGATATCACCCATTTGAGCATCGACAAACCATATGAAGATGGTGATATGTTCACTTTCCGCGCCCAGACGGTCACAGAGATGAGTGAAGTTACTCAAAAAACTCTGGAAAAGGTCCTGGTCGTTCCTAATCCATATATCGTTACCGCTGATTGGGAAACCGATGTGAACCATAAGAGTCTCCATTTTACACATCTACCTAATGAATGTGTGATAAAGATATTTACACTTACCGGTGAATTGGTGTTTACGATTTTACACAATGACATTTTCTCTGGTCAGGAAGAATGGAACCTCAGGTCGATGAATCGGCAGGAGGTGGCCCCCGGCCTCTATGTCTTTGTTGTTGAGACGCCAAACCACGAAAAACAAGTCGGCAAATTTGCCGTGATCAGGTAAGGAGGGTATGATGATTAACTCAAATGTTTTATACGCTCCTGCCAGGACTGCTAAAACGAAAAACTCAATCAAGCTGGTACTCATATTAATGCTGCTGATCCCCAGCCTGATGCAAGCTCAGGATACCAGACAGGACTCATTGAATACAGTCTACCCAGGAGATGATTTCTCCAAGGTAGCCACTTCAATAGGTCAATTTCTGAAACTGGAATATGGCGCGGCTGGTGCCGCTTTGGGAGGTGCTTATACTGCACTAGCCCACGGACCACAGGCCATGGCATGGAATCCTGCTGGAATAACCACCACAGTGGGACCTGAACTCTACATGAGTAACAACGAGCTGTATGCTGGGATTACGAATAGTTACCTGGGTTTCACCGTACCGATTGGTGGCGGTAATACCTTGGGTATTGTTGCTCAGTATATGAATTCCGGCGATATGGAAGTCACCACCCTCGATTTCCCTGATGGTACGGGAGAACAATTTCAGGCTACTGGCTTGGCGCTAGGAATGGCATTTGCCCGTCGCCTTACGGATAGACTATCCGTGGGTGTCTCTGCAAAAATGATTCGCGAAACGATTTATCGCGAGTCTGCCAGCACCTTTGCCTTCGATGTTGGATCCAATTTTGATCTGGGTATTTACGGATTGGTTTTGGGTATGTCGATTCAAAACTTTGGTGTTGGAAGCCGTTTTGATGGCCCGGACCTGAATCAACCTCTCGATGTAAATGATGAATTTCAGAGTAGCCCTGAGTTAACGACTCGACTGCTTACTGAAGAATGGCCACTTCCCCTGGTCTTTCGCGCTGGATTGCGCATGGATATTATGGGTGGAAAAAGCCCCTGGTTGCCTACACCCGTTCACCGTTTAAGTCTCCTGCTTGATGCCAATGATCCCTTTGATGCGGTTTTAAGGGGGGCCATTGGTCTTGAATATAGCTTTGATGATATGCTCTTCCTCAGAGGTGGCTATAAGTTGAAATATGAATGGCCCGTGGAATACGAGGAATATGAGTATGTACTCAATGGTGAGTATGATCTGGGTGAACCATATATTGACTGGAATGACAATGGCATACGTGATGCCAATGAAGACTTTGAAGATGGGTTGGCAGTAAAAACTGCTGAGTTTTCATCTTCCAGCTGGGATAGTTATTATGGTTCCGATAAATACTCATTGAGACGCTTTTCCATCGGTGCAGGTTTAAATTATAATTTGTACGGTACCAAATTGTTATTTGACTATTCATATTCAAATTATGGTATATTAGGCATGGTTCAGCAGGTATCTGTTGGATTTGGTTTTTAATACAAAATATAGAGATTATAAAGAATTACTGAGATCAGAAATAAAGGAAAAAAAGGAAAAGAAGATGAAGTCGCTATTTAAAGTTTTAATGATTACGCTTGTCGCCGTGTCAGCGTTTGCTGGTTCTGTTCAAGAACTCAAGTATACGAATAATCAGCCAATGCTTAAGGGTATTCAACAGGATGCGAACAGTGAAACTCGAAACCATGAAGCAGGCGCTCTGAGAGATCTCAGAAATGGTGATTTTGCATTGGCCTGTCAAACTGAAGATCTCACCTACCTTCCTGGTATGTTGAACTATATAACTTCACCGGTGATTGCCGTTCCTGCAGGAAGTTCAGTTCTCTTTGATTTTTATGTTAGAGGATTTTTTGATGATCCAGGGGTGTTCCCTGACGTGGATTATTGGGGTTGTGAAGTGTCACCAGATTCAGGTGTATCTTGGTATCCCGTTTCCAATCCTTATGATTTGCCAGACCCAGTACCGAGCTATGTCTATACAGATGCTGGGGATTGGGGCTCGTTTATTGGAGGTTACCAGGATGACGCGGGGTATCCCACGGGAGACATCAGTGATTATGCCGGTATGTCTTTGCAATTTAGGTGGTATTTTCAATCAAACGAAAACGATCCTATAGGAGAAGGTATTTTTATTGATGATTTTTCAGTTACCGTAGATGGTGCTTCTGTTTTCTTTGCCGACTTTGAAGATGAGGATTTAACCGGATGGGTATCTTTTGATGCAACCGCAGAACCTGCTCATTTCCATCAGACAACGATTGGTGCTTATGAAGGCCAGTCCTGGGCTATGAATGACCCAGATCTTGGTACTGCAGGAGGTTATTTGGATCATTGGTATCAGGTTCTAGATTCACCAGCGCTGACGCTACCTACTGGACAAACCAATACGATTACTTTTCAACAAAACAGGAATGTTGAAGGTCTTGGAACCGATGGGGACTATAATGGTTGGGATGGAATGAATATTAGAATTTCCTCCGATGGTGGAAATATCTGGGAAATATTAACTAATGCTTCACCAGCTTACAATTCAACATCTCTATATAGTTTTGGCTCAGAATTCAATGAAGGACCTGGAGTACCCGGTTGGGGCGGTGCATCCACTAGCTGGGAAGCCGTATCTATTACAATTCCTGACAGCTATCAGAATCTTGAAGTAATGGTTCGTTTTGCCTTTGCTTCAGATCCCGGATACAACACAAGTGATGATGCATCTATGTTCGGTTGGATTATTGACAATATTGATATTGCTGGTGTTGTCACCAATGATGGTGAAACCAATGAAGGTTGGACTGCTAGTTCCCAAGTGCCTATTGCTGGCGACTTATGGCATCTTGCTTTTGTAGGAGCTCTACCTGTTCCTTTTGGAGTGACTGCTGATGCGGGTGATTCACAAGTCGCGCTTGAGTGGACCGATCTAAATGTATCACAGGAAATTACATATGCCTGGGGTGATGAGACCATGGAGTCTTTTATCTCAAGCTCCGTGCCTTGGACGACCGGTGAAGTTCTTGGCTCGGCATGGGCTGCACATTACAATGCTGCTCAAACCACAGCCCTCCATACATTCTCCTATGTTTTAAGTAGTGGAAATAAAACGACTCCTGGCTCCATTCTGCCCATTATTGTGACGGTCTGGGATGGAACTTCAACAATTATTTATGAGAGTGACCCTGTAACGGCCGAAGCAATGGACGTTTTACAGGAGTTTGATCTGAGTTTAGCCAATATCACCGTTGATGGTGGATTTTATATTGGATGGGCATATACGGATACAACAGCTCCATTTATAGCTCTAGATTCAAATAGCCCATCTGCTGGTGAAGCTTATGGATGGCATCCAGAAGGGACCATGCTTTCTCTTGCCGGTACTACTATGGACGGAAATTACGCCCTCTACGCAACGGGTACCACCACTTCTGAAGGTGGCTTCACATATAATGTCTATAGACGGCGTGCTTTTACGTCTTTTAATACGCCTCTGAATGCTACTCCATTGAGTGTGCCATCTTTTACTGATGACACTGCAGTGAATGGCCTGACTTATTACTATGCCGTCTCTGCAATTTCCGATGGTATGGAAGGACCTCTTTCCAGTGAACTAATTGTCATGCCTGAATCAGAGAGTGTGATAGAGATCGCCTATGATGATGGTACTGCTGAATTTGGATTTAACATCAATGCGGGGAACTACCAGGGGGTAAAATTTACACCTGCAGGATATCCTACACTTATAAAACGTGTGAAATTGTATGTCAATGCTACAACGGCTACCCCATTTATTGCTTATGTCTGGGATGATAATGGTTCCAATGGAATGCCTCTCACTCCCCTGAAAACGATTGGGTGGAGTTTCCCTGTACCCGGTTGGAATGCCATGGATCTGACCAGTGATTCACTGTGGATTACCGGTGGATCCGTCTATTTCGGTATTAAAGAATTGGATGGAACTGCTTCAGTCGGTGCTGATACTGATGGGGACTATAGTGGCAACTCATTCTACGGTCTTACTGAAACAGATGGTAGCATTACCTGGGAAAATATGTCAGGGGCAGGTCTCCCAGATACACCGAATCTGATGTTCAGACTCGATGTTGACACAGCCTTTGTCCAGGTTGGAATTGAACAATTCAATCAGGGTGTTCTTCCTACGGCATATAGCCTGGAGCAGAACTATCCCAATCCCTTCAATCCCAGCACCAAGATTGCATATACATTACCTGAATCAGGCAATGTTGAGTTAAAGGTATTTGATCTCAGTGGTAAGGAAGTAGATGTTTTGGTACAAGAACACCAGAGCGCAGGTTCATATAGACTCAGTATTGATGGGTCTCATATGAGCTCAGGTATTTATATCTATACTTTGAACACTGGCAATGTCCATCTCACAAGAAAGATGATATTGCTCAAATAGTACAAGTTAGTTAAAGACGAAACGAGCTGGATCTCCGGGGTAAGGAATTCAGCTCGTTTTGTTTATCGGGGGGTAAGGAAAAGCATGAAAAAATTTATACTCAGTAGTTTACTATTAATGGCATCATTGGTGTATGCTACATCTCCCGAAAAATCGGCCTATTATGCCGATCGCTTCCTGATTTGTCTCCAACCTGATGTATCGGCGGAACAGATCGACGCTAAAAGTGGCGTTTCTATTACAGGGATAGCCAGCCTGGACAGATTATTGGCATTGCGGGAAATCGTTGTCATGGAACAGTATCTTCCTGGATCTACACCAGACGATATGGATGGTGATATCATCCTTTCAAACATTTACCGATTAAGCGTAACTGCCGGGAGAAGTGATCTTGAACAGGTAATTGCCAATTTTGATGCTGATCCCAGTATTTTATATGCAGAGCAGGAAGTGATTTATTATCCTCTCTACTCACCCAATGATTCACAATATTCCAACCAATGGTATCTTCCTAAAATTGATGCTCCAGAAGCATGGGACTTATTCGATATAGCTGGCGGTATTTTACCCGGCGATAGGGCAATTGTGCTGGCCAGTGTAGATACCGGAGTGCAATACACACATCCAGACTTGAGAGATCGCGTCTGGATCAATCAAGCTGAGGTTC
>Ga0307992_1000249_pt1 | contig 35195 bp, 23 predicted proteins | sample EllFjometagen133_FD_203162 | JGI IMG/M metagenome (GOLD analysis project Ga0307992, IMG submission 203162) | Marine microbial communities from Ellis Fjord, Antarctic Ocean - #133 | ecosystem: Environmental > Aquatic > Marine > Unclassified | place: Southern Ocean | collected 2014-10-08
AGGAGCTCTAACTGGAGGAAATCTGGGATTAGAATCAGATGGAACTTTCTATTACACTCCTTCTACTGGCAAGATAACTGCCACTGGATTTGTAGGAGCTTTGACAGGAAATGCAGATACAGTGACAGGATTTACTCCTGCTTCAGGAAGTCTAACTCTAGCTGGAGCAGATGCTCTTACTCTTACAACTACAGCAGCAACCAATGTAACTCTTCCGACTACAGGGACTTTAGTTAATTCAGCTGTAGCTACTCTTTCTTCTCTAAGTTCAATTGGAACCATAGGTACAGGAGTGTGGGAAGGCACACCTATTACCAACACATACATTGCTTCTTCCACCGAGTTCTTGGCAGACGCTAATACAACTTACTCTGCCACGGGCACACTAATGCAATTAACAGGAACAGCATTTAACTTAAAAGAAGGGACACTCACTAATGGAAGTTTTTGCACCTACGACACAACAAGTGGCTTGGTTTGTAATTCGTCTGCCGGAGCCACATTAACCCAAGAACAGGTAGAAGACTATGCAGGGAATTTAATAGCAACTACAACAGGAACTCACACACTAATTACAGTTACTTATCAAGATGCAACCAATGACATTGATTTTGTAGTAGATAATGATTTACACAATTACTCCTGGACCAGTGTAGATGGAACAGATCTTAAAACAGGAAGTGTCACCCAAGCATATGATGCAGGTCTTCTTTCTATAGCCGGTCTAACCACTGGAGCTAATCAAATGCTCTACCTTACAGGAAGTAATACATATTCAACAACAACATTAAGTTCATTCGGAAGATCTTTAATAGATGACGCAGCTGCTTCTAATGCAAGAACAACTCTTGGATTAGGCACCATGGCTCTCTTACCAGAAATAGGTTCTTCTACAATCACTACTCTGGGAATCATAGGGGCAGGAACATGGCAGGGAACTGCCATAGCAGACGCCTATGTTCCCAATACTATCACTATTGATTTAGCCACCTTAGCAACAACTTTAACAATAACAGACAACGAATCTACTGCAGAAAACAATGCTGTTATATTCTCCTCCGGAGGAGCTCTAACTGGAGGAAATCTGGGATTAGAATCAGATGGAACTTTCTATTACACTCCTTCTACTGGCAAGATAACTGCCACTGGATTTGTAGGAGCTTTGACAGGAAATGCAGATACAGTGACAACCATTACAGGATTAGCTCCAGATACAGCAACTACCCAAGCAACACAAGCAAGCATAACTTCTATTGCTAACTTAGCAACAGTGGGAACAATAGGGGTAGGGACATGGGCCTCTACAGACATAGGCACTGCCTATGGGGGAACAGGAGCTACCTTAACAGATCCTGATGCTGACAGAATATTTTTTTGGGATGATTCAGCGACTACTTCTGCGTGGCTCACACTGGGGATCGGACTTTCTGTTTCAGACACCACAATGAATTGGTCAAGCACAGGTTTGACCTGGGCGGGTAATGCCATAGGCGTTGGCTATGGCGGGACTGGCCTTGCTTCATATACTGCTGGCGATTTAATATATTCTTCAGCTACTACTACTTTGGCTAAATTAGGAATAGGCACTGCTAATAAAGTTTTAATTTCTTCGGGCTCGGCACCACAGTGGTCTGATTCTTTGACTTTATCTGCTATTACAGTTTCAGGCACAACAACATTAAATAGCGTTGCATATAATTGGCCAGCAACCGCTGGAACAAGCAATTATCTTTTAACAACCGATGGTTCAGGCGTTCTTTCTTGGTCAGAAGCTGCAGGAGGCGGACTTTTTACAGACGCAGGCGATTTTACATATTTAACTGCTACTACTGATGATTTAGTTATTGGTGCCAGCGCCACTTCTTCAGCGAATATTTGGTTTGATATCGGAGGGCAAATGATTCGCACTGGCTCCGGCGATTTAACTATTGATACAGCCGGCAGTTTGATTGTCAGTGATGTTATGGATGTTAATAACTATATTGATTTAGATATTTCATACGCTTCAGGATATGCTTTAGATATAAACAACTCGTCTGCGACTGGCTATGCCGCCAGATTTCAAATAGCTGGCTCCGATGTTCTTTCAGTAGGCGACCCCAATGTGACAATTTCTCGACCACTCTCTGTCACAGCGCCGGGAGACACGGGCATTGCTTATGATTTACAATTTACTAATCTTACTGCTTCCTATCTTAAATCCTATTCAAATTTATATATTCAAGCAGGAGACGATAACGGCACAACTGAAGATTTAATTTTACAAAAAGATTCTGGATATGTCGGCATTGGAACGGTTGGTCCGGATAGAATATTAGATGTTTTAGATGCCTCAAATCCACAACTGCGTTTGACTCAAGCAGACGGTTCTGTTTATGCTGAATTTCAAACAGCTGCCAGTACAGGCGATTTAACCCTTACTCTTTCCGGCGATGATTTATTCCTCCTTGATGATAATATTTGGGCTTGCGAGGGAGGAGGTTGCCCGAGCTTAACATTATCAACAGATGGAAATATTATAGCGGAAACAGATATGTATGTTGACGCTTCTGGTAGTAACTTGGGGGAATATAGAAAAATTTGTCCAACGAATTATGTCTGGGTAACAGGTTCAGCAAAATATGGAACATTACCTGGCTTCTGTGTTATGAAATACGAAGCAAGATGCCCTGGGGATTCAGATGGCACGGGATGTGCAACAAGCACAAGTCCCAGTGTAGCTACAGCAGATTTAGATTATGACCCATGGCGAACAGATATTAGTCAGGAGGAAGCAATACAAGTTTGCCAAAATCTTGGCGAGGGTTATCACTTAATATCTGATAAAGAATGGATGACTATTGCTGAAAATGTTGCTTATGTAGATAGTAATTGGACTGGTGGAAGCATTGAATCTGGTCATCTAAGAAGAGGTTTTTCCGCTGCTACTGCTGATGATGGCTTTGTAAATTCAGCACCAGCTCCAACTACAGGCGATTCTGCAGATGCATGGAACAGTGCTGCTGATACTGTAGCAGCTGCTTCTGGTTGTGCAGGAGACAATTGTCGTCTCGTCAGAACACATACCTTATCTAATGGCGAGATTATTTGGGATTTTTCTGGCAATCTCTGGGAATGGACTGATGCTTATATCTATAGTGACGCAACAGACAAACAAGAAATGCCGAAGCCAAATACTGCTTCTCAATGGAATGAATATACCGCTGTTACTGATTACAAGGGGATTGGATATATTAGACCTCCAGAAAGCGGTTGGAGTAGCGCCATGAGTATTGGTAAGATTTATATTGATTCAGATGCAGCAAGTCCCAGTGGGAATTATCACGCTTTCGAGCGCGGTGGCGGTTGGAACATTGGCTCCAATGCGGGGGTCTTTACGCTGGTTCTGAGTGATTCTCCGGCGGGTGTAAGCACGAGCATTGGTTTCCGTTGCGCCCGGTAGTCCCGAATTTGTTAGCAAATTCGGGAAACCGTAGATATTTGGGATTTGTCTTTGGCTCGGAGAGAAAAAATAAAAAATAATAATTTTAATTAAAAAAGATGTTCCAAAACTTAGCGATTTTTGAAAAAATTTATGAATTAATATTATGGCTTTATCTAAGAGTGAACAAATTTCCCAAGTCACAGAGATTTGTTTTAGGGCAACATATTGAAAATACAACATTAAAAATATTGGAAATAATTATTGAAGCCAATCAAGAGAGAAACAAATTATCTTATTTAAAACAGGCAAGCGTAGAGTTAGATAAGTTGAGGATTCTAATTAGATTATCAAAAGATTTAAGATTTATTAGTATTCGCCAATACGGATTCGGTGCTGGTAAAATAAACGAAATAGGTAAAATGCTTGGAGGTTGGATAAAAAGCTGTAGATAGGGTTTATAGTTTTGAAAAGAAATTTTCTTTTCAAAACTCTGCGCCTTATTAAAGCCGCAGAAGGGGTTAAATTAGAATAATAGCGCTTTCAAACGCGGTGGCAATTGGAACAATGGCTCCAATGCGGGGGTCTTTACGCTGAATCTGAATAATTCTCCGGCGAATGTAAACACGAACATTGGTTTCCGTTGCGCCCAGTACTTTTCCTTTCTGGCCAGAGTAAAATATTTACGGATATTAATCAGAGCCAAGAAAACTACAAATTTATCTCCTTTCCGAGTAAGCATAATGCTAAAAGGAAAAATATTAGACCTGTATCCCAGAATGATATTAGTATCATTGGAGACGAGAAAATTTCATTTTGGGATAATGGTTTACCCTATTAAATGTGCTTTTGGCACAATTTGCGGAGCAAATTATTTAACAGGGTGGACCCCGTTAAATAATTTTAAATTTTTTATTTCTTAATATGTTTTATTATATCTATATCTTACAATTTGAAAAAGATAATAAATTTTACACAGGATATACAAAAAATTTAAAATTAAGACTTGAGCAACACCGAAAAAAGCGGGTGAACTCAACAAAAAACAGAGGACCATTTACACTAATTTATTTCGAAGGTTGTTTGAATCAACAAGATGCCACACATCGAGAGAAATATCTTAAGACCTATTTGGGAAAAATGTTCCTAAGAAATAGACTCAAGTCTTATTTAACAGGGTAAATGAAAACATATAATAATTTATTTAATAAAATTTATTCTTTTGAAAACCTGCATTTAGCTTATTTAAAGGCAAGTAGATGTAAAAGATATCGTGATAATGTTTTAGAGTTCAGCTATAATTTAGAAGGAAATTTACTGAAATTGCAAAAGGAACTTTTGAACCAGACATATCAGCATGGAAAGTATAGAGAATTTATTGTTAAAGATTTGAAAAAACGCCACATTAAAGCAGCGCCATTCAGGGATAGAGTGGTTCACCATGCCTTATGTAATATTATTGAACCGATTTTTGATAAGGGATTTATATGTGATAGTTATGCTTGTCGGAAAGATAAGGGAACACATAAAGCCATAAAGAAAACACAGATATTTTTGAGGTCTATTTCCGATGTTAAAGCCAAAAAGGCATTATTAGAAGATACTTATTGTTTACAATGTGATATATCAAAGTATTTTGCCAGCATAGACCATAAAATTTTGCTTAATTTAATAAAAAAGAAAATTGCTGATAAAAAAGTTTTGTGGCTGATTCAAGGAATATTAGATTCAAGTTACGACAATGAACCAGGAAAAGGAATTCCTATTGGAAATCTAACCAGTCAACTCTTTGCCAACATTTACTTAAACGAGCTGGACAAATTTATGAAACACGAATTGAAAATTAGATATTATTTGCGGTATATGGATGATTTTCTAATTTTTGGATTTAAGAAAAATACGCTTCGTCAAATTGAGAATAGAATAAAAGAATTTTTAAACAATAGCTTGAGGTTAAAATTACATCCCAAAAAAGATATTATATTTCCAATAAACAAAGGAATCAATTTTTTAGGATATATTATTTTTAAAGATTACAAACTTTTACGAAAAAGCTCTGTTAAAAGATTTATAAAAAGAACTAAAATTTATCAAAAAAAATTAGACGAAGGATTGATGAACCGTAAAAAATTTAAGAGTTCATTACAGTCATGGCTTACTTATGCCCGATTTGGTAATTCTTTGAGATTAAGAAAGTCCTTAGAGAAAAAATTTAATTATTGTTTGTCGCTTGTCGTTTATTAGTAATTGTTTTATCCGCCCCCGTCTGACCTTTTCCGCCCCCGACCTCTTTAAGAGGTCGTGAGCGGGGATAGCTCGGGTAGGGACGGGGAGAGAGAATATTATGACTAAAAAGAAAAAACAAAAAAATAAAGAGAAAATGCTATTTAATAAAATTATTCATTTTATAAAATATCATAACGCTTTTACTATTGGATTAGTTTTAGTTGTCGTTATAAGTGGTTCAGCTATGGCAAGCGAGGGAGTCAGGAATGCAGTAATTGGTGGAGAAACTATTGAAAGGCAGGGAATAGACAATACAATAATATTGTCTGCAGATATTGATAATTTTGATTTCCAGATGCGAATTGAAGGTGTGACAGAAGACGAGAAAGATTATTATGTTGCATACAGCTATAATACAATGGCAATTCAAGATAATATTTGGCAGACAGTTGTCAAAGAGGGCATCTTAACTGTTTCAAAGAGTGCCCTTGCAGGTGGGGATTTAGGGCTTTATGTTAGTGAGGAATTAGGAGAAATAATAGATAATCAATTAGCTTATTTACAAGAGGTTCAAACAATAGAGGGTCAAAAAGGCAAGACCCTTGCTTATGAGACAACAAAATATAATGGATTAATAGGTTTAGTTTTAAATTCAAAAACCAAAGTATTACCAGGATATGAACCAGTAGTGAGGCCTCCAGAACCACAAGTTGTTACTTATAAAGAACCAGATAATAATCAAGAGTTACTGATTGGCGGTGATAATATTAACAGTACATCCAGCGAAAACTCAACTATCGGAAGTCCGACTTCCGAAGATACAACTGAACCAGTTGCCACAAGTACTGAACCAATAGCAACAAGCACAGAACCAGTTGCTACTACAACAGAGCCAGTTGCCTCAAGCACAGAGCCAGTCGCAACAAGCACAGAACCTGTTTGTGAACCAATAGAAGAAATCTGCGATGGCATAGATAATAATTGCAACGAAGAAATTGACGAGAATTGCGACTGCGGGATTAGCTCTTGCGATAGTTCTTTGAATCTAACTGGAGAATGCCAGAATCCTTGTTTAGGAACAGAAGGATGCGGAACTTGCGAACCAAGTTGCGTCTGCGCAGAAGGTTGGACTGACTGCGACAGCGATTTAAGTAATGGCTGTGAAATTCAAGGCGAGTGTGTTGTCCCAGAGCCAGAGCCAGAGCCTGAACCTGAATCCGCTCCCGTTCCCGAACAATCGGAACCAGCGGGCGGGGAAGGAGAGTAGAGTGTGTCGGAGTCAGACTCCGACAGAACTCTGACAGAAACAGAAAGAGCTCTTTTTCAAGAACTCTTTCTGTAGCACCCGATTTTGGTCCATAATGTATAAACCATAATCAGCGTTTGTCATTAGTATAGCGAATCAGAAAAACTTGTCAATGATAATTTGTGGAAAAGGGGTTAGTCAAAGTTTGACATCGATCAACCAAAGAAGATAATTAATTATTAAAATGAAGTTTTGACAAAGTGAAGTATTTTTACTAAAATATGAAAATAATGCGGTTAAATTTAATAAATAATGAAAAATATGCTTTATAAGAGAAAAATACAAGAAAAAATAGATAATTGGCTATTAAAAGATGAGATTATTGTTTTGAACGGACCCAGACAGGTTGGAAAAACTTCTCTTTTAAAATTATTACAAACCGAGCTAAAACATAAAAAAATAAAAGAAGAAAGCATTTTTTACTTAAATTTAGAAGAGCTTGAGGTTTTAGATGAATTAAACAATTCACCTAAAAATATTTTAAATTATATTAAAGTAAAAAACAAAAAAAGCTATTTTTTTATAGACGAAATTCAATATCTTGATAATCCTTCTAATTTTTTAAAATATATTTATGATGAGCATAGGGATAAGATTAAGTTAATTGTTACGGGTTCATCATCTTTGGAGCTAAAAGCTAAATTACAAGACTCTTTGGTTGGCAGAAAAGTAAGCTTTAGAATTAATCCTCTTTGCTTTGAGGAATTTTTACGTTTTAAACAAGTAAATATTTTTGATTATTATCATCTCCAAAAAATTCCATCAGTTATTCAAACTCAATTCAAAAAATATCTAAACGAATATTTGCTTTTTGGAGGTATGCCAAAAATTGTTTTAACTCCTAAATCTGAGGATAAAAAAATGTTGCTGAAAAATTATGTCAACGATTATATTAATAAGGATATTAGATATATTGGGAAAATTGATAATTTATTAAAATTCAATCAATTAGTTAAAATTTTAGCCAATCAAATTGGTAATCTTCTTAACATTAACGAACTCACAAATACCATAAATTTACCGCGACAAGAGATTGAGAAGAATGTAGACATTCTTGAATATTCCTTTGTTTTGCATAGAGTTGTTCCGTATCACAAAAATATTCGTTCTCAAATTATTAAAATGCCAAAATTTTATTTTTTTGATATTGGGATTAGAAATCAAATTTTGAATAATTTCGTTGAGCCAGGAAACAGATCAGACGCTGGTTTCTTGTTCGAGAATTTTATTTATCTTGAACTGAAACAACATATTAGCAAGGAAAATATTTATTTTTACAGGACTATTCATAAAGCAGAAATAGATTTTATTTTTGAAAAGAATGGCATTATTTATCCTATAGAAGCTAAATATAAGAATTTTACAAAACCGGCTATGAGTAGAGTTCTAAACAATTTTTGCAAGACAGTTAAAGGCAATTGTCCTTTTGGATATTTAGTTAATCTTAATTTGAATCAAACCACGGAGAGTAAAATAAATTTCTTAACTTTTGTAAACTTTTTTAGTAAATTAAGATAGTTAGAGGCGGAGTTCAAAGATAGAAGTATAGACAGAAATAATCATTAATAAATTGCTCATCATTAAGATTTTTAAAATAAAAAAATATTTGGAAGATTGGTGCAAGGCAGGAAAAAAGAAGATAGCGTTTTTAATTAGCGTTAAAGATAAGCATATCAAGAAGTGGCAAAAATTTTCCCGAAAACAAAAAATCCAACGGATTGGAGTTGTTTTGATTTTTGTTCTTTTTTTTCTTTTTTCTTTTTATTCTTTTTTTAATCGCCAAGCCGAAGCGGATTGGTTTGATGACGGGTGGCATTACCGCCGCAAATTTACTTTTGGCAATGCTTCTTCTACCGAACATTTAGCTAATTTCCCTGTTTTAGTAAAACTTGACTCTAACCGAGTAAATTATTCAGATACTCAAAATTCAGGCCAGGATATTCGTTTTACCGACCCTAACGGCGTGCTCCTTAAATATGAAATTGAGAAGTGGAACGAATCAGGCACTTCAACTGTCTGGGTAAAAGTGCCTCAAGTTGACGCTCAATCCACGATTGATTACATATATATGTATTACGGCAACCCCGACGCTTCCGATGCCCAAGACATGGAAAATGTTTGGGACAGCAATTTTAAAATAGTTCAGCATTTGCAGGAATCAGCAACAACAAGCGATGCCTATATTGACTCAACTTCTAATAATTATGACGGTACCGCTACTTCAACTTATGCAGCAGCCAATTTGGATGCGACAGGCAAAATTGACGGGGCGAATGAATTTGACGGAACAGACGAATTTATTGATATCGGCGCCTCGTATAACGGAGTCAAGACAGTCGGGTTTTGGGTACAAGCAGCAACTACTACGCAGGACATAATTGACCTTAATGGCACTGCCTATGTTCATTTTAGTGGTGGCAATGCCAGCACGACTGGGTTTACCAGCCCTACCATATATGTAGATGGCGTAGCTACTTCAACCATTGATACTAATTGGCATTATGTTGTAGCAACAACTGGAACTGGTCTTAATGCCAGCGATTTAGATATTGGCAGAAGGGAAGGTAGTACCTATTTTGATGGCATTGTTGATGAAGTTAGAATTTCCTCTACCGCCCGCTCGGCGGAATGGATTGAGGCGCAGTATAAGTCAATGATGGATGATTTTATTTCGTTTGGAGGGGAGGAAAATCAAGAGGGAGCCATGGTTTTTTGGAATTTTAATGAGGGTTCGGGTAGCACCGCTTATGACGGTTCAAATTATGATAACGACCTTACAATTTCAAGAGCTTCGTGGATAACAGGAAAAGCTGGAAAAGGATTATCTTTTAATGGTTCAAGCGACAGGGCCACGACCTCTGATTCTTCTACCTTAAGCCCTACTGGCACTTTTTCTATCTCTGCTTGGATTAAGCGCGATGCCGCCTCAAATACAGACATTATTGCTAACAAATGGAATAATTCTTCGCATAGCTATAAGCTTTCAATTGATTCTTCCGATAAATTGGCTTTAGACCTTGAAAATTCTGCCGCCGGCTCTACTTCAGTAAGCGGTAACACTATTACTGATACCAGCGAGTGGCATCATGTGGTGGCTGTTTACAATGGTTCAAGCCCTTCAGTTCAATTATATATAGACGGCCAGTCAGAGTCAGTTACCACTTCGGGTTGGGAAGTCGGGAATACGGCTAATTTATTATTTCAATTAAGAGGTTCTGGGGCTGTTTATAAAGATGCTAACGAGGCATATATTTTCGGTGGATACGATAATAGTAATTCTCAATTTAATACTAATATTTACAAATTTGACCCGTCTTCGCCAACAAGCGACGCTACTGATACAAGCCATGATTTACCCCAAGCAGTTCAATATGCTCCGGCTGTTTATTATTCCTCTGGAGATAAGGCGTATGTTTTTGGTGGCTATTGGTTGGACGGCTCTCAAAATGCTCAATATACTAATGAGATTACAGAATATAATGTTAGCACAGGAGCAGCAACTACAACTTCTATTGGAAATTTGCCAGTAGAGTTGGCTGGCGCCAGCGCTGTTTTTAATAGTTCTGATAATCTTATCTATGTTTTCGGCGGATATGACAATACTAACTCGCAATTCAATGCAACGATTTACAAGTTTGACCCATCAAGTCCCTCTACCAACGCTACCACTACTGGACATAGCTTGCCTTCGGGAAGGCGAGATACAGCTGCTGTCTATGATCCAGCTACCAGCGAATTCTATATCTTCGGCGGATATTACGGCACAACAACCCCCACTTATTTAAGCGAGATTGTTCAATATAATTATTCTACTGGAGTGGCAACTACTACAAGTATTGGCCCTTTGCCAGTAGAACTAAGAGGCCATAGTGCCACTTACAAGGATTCTGACGAAATATATATTTTCGGTGGATACGATAATACTAATTCTAATTTCAACGCCAATATTTATAAATTTGATCCTTCTTCTGCCTCTGCTACCTCTACTGATACTGGTTACGATTTGTCTCAAGGGCTGAAAGATGCTCCAGCCGTTTATGATATAAGCGGAGGCGCGAGTTATATCTTCGGCGGTTATTACGGCACTACCACGCCTGTTTATTTAGACGATATCGCCAAGTTTAATCTAAGCTTATCAACTCCGATTTCTTCTATAACCGACAGTACCCAAGATTTTGTTGTTGGGGCAGGCGAATCAACAGCTGGCTCTTATGCCAATTTCTTTGGCGGCGATATTGATGAACTTTATTTCTATAATTTTGCCTTGACTCAAGCACAAGTTAGGAGAACCTATAATGTTGAATTAGCTGTTGCCCTCCCAATCCAATTTGGTTCTGATTCTGCCGCGACTAGCGCTGACCCGGTTGCTTATTGGAGGATAGATAAAGGTTCTGGTTTAACTGCTTACGACGATAGTTCAAATAACAATGATTTGGCGATTGCTGGCGCTTCGTGGACAACCTCTGGAAAGTTTGGAAATGCGCTTTCTTTTGACGGCACAAACGATCAAGCGACGACTTCAAATAGTTCAAGTTTAAATATTCTAGGCAACCTATCTATTTCTGGCTGGGTTAAAGCCACTGATTTTTCTACAACCACTCTCCAATGGCTCGTTCACAAAGATTCTGGGTCGGCCGGCTATGGTTTTGGTTTTGGGCAAACCACCAATGATTTGTTTCTAAGTATTGACGGAACAAAATATGAATCAAGTAGTAATTTTTCTTTGAGCAATAGCACTTGGCATCACTTAGGAGTTTCTCTTGCCTCAACAACAGCCACTTTTTATATTGACGGACAAGTGCTTGGAAGCACGGTTGCCTGTGCTAACGCTCCGCCTGCCGATGCCAGTTCAACAATTTTTCGTATTGGCTCTGACGGAACAAATTATTTCTCCGGTGTTTTGGATGAAATTAAAATATATAATTATACTCGTACTGCTTTAGAAATGATGGTGGATTATAACCAAGGCATGGCGGTAATGCTGGGAGGAGGAACAACTGCCGGAACAAGCAGTGTAGCTTTTTGGCGGTTTGATGAGGGTCAGGGCGGGACAATTTACGATGATTCAAGTAATAATAATGACGGCACAATACCAACTAGCACAATATCTCATTGGGCAACATCTACTTTAGCCAAATATGGCAAGACGATTGATTTTGATGGGACAAATGATTATGTTCAGATTTCGGATTCTACTTCAACAAGCATTACTGGGGATTTAACAATCTCTGCATGGATTAGACCGGATGTGGTTTCAAAAGAGCAGATAATTTTGGGAAAATGGGATGAAACAACAGCAAACAATGACAGGAGTTATCGCTTATATCTTGATGCAAGCAATAAACTTAATTTTTCGGTTTCAACAGATGGCTCTGCTATTGTTAGTCATACGGGGAGCAATACTTCGTTTAGTGCTGGCACTTGGTATCACATAGAAGCAATTTATGATGCGAGTTCAACGATGGATGTTTATGTAAATGGCGAGCTTGATGTTACTCAAAAATCGTCAAGCGTGCCTGTTTCTATTGATGACAATGTTTCCAACCTATATATCGGAGCGAAAGAAAATACCGCAGGAAGCATTGATACTAAATTTGATGGAGCAATAGATGATGTTAGGATATATAATTATGCCCGCTCCGCCTCACAGGTATTTGTGGACTATAATGGCGGCTTTTCCACCTGGCTCGGCGAATAAAGAAAGAGCGTGTCGGAGTCTGACTCCGACAAACATATTACCAACATATTATGAGAATAGAACCATTCATAGTCGGAGATTATATTCATGTATATAATCGAGGGAATAGAAAGGCCGAAATAGTTCGGTCAGAGGAAGATAAATGGCGTTTTATGCAGGCCTTACGATTTTTTAATGATAGCCATTCTTCTCAAAACATTTTAAGAAATATTTCAAGTATGCCTTCAAAGAAGCGTCTGTCGGAGTCAGACTCCGACAGACCAAAGTCGGTGTTCGGAACAGGGTGGCCTCCGAATTGGCCAGAGAAAGATCCTTTAGTAAAAATTCTTTGTTATTGTTTGATGCCTAATCATTTCCATCTGCTGTTAAAAGAAATTAGAGAAGGGGGAATAAGTAAATTTATGCAAAAGATAGGGGTTGGATATACGAATTATTTTAATCTTAAGTATCAGGAGGTGGGTAGTTTATTTCAGGGCGCTTATAAGGGGAGAACAGTAAAAGACAATCAGTCGTATTTGGAATATTTAAGTGTCTATATCCAAGTTATAAATGTATTAGAGTTATTCCCCGGAGGATTTGAAAAAGCGCTTGAGGATATTGATGAGGGATTAAGATTTGTGGAAAAATATCAATTTTCGAGCTATCAGGACTTTATCGGACTCCGAAAATCTTTGATAATTGATAAAGATATCCTTGGAAAGATTTTCCCCAACTCGGATGATTATAGGGAATTTACCGTGAGCGTGATTAAAGGCAAAAGATACGAAATATTAGAAGATTTAAAATTAGAGGATTAAGGATAGGGCTGTCGGAGTCTGACTCCGACAGACGCACTTCGACAGACGCAAAACAAGAACCCCCGAAAGGGCTCTTGAAGAATTGTATATTTACACTGTTGTCGAATTCTATAATTGTCAAGTCCTTTTCTGTGGATAAGGTGAAAATAGAGAAAATTGGGGGCATTGATCAATCAGCAATTGATGTTTTGAGAAAAAAATGGTAAAAATAATTCATTATTAGTTATTTTTAATCAGTCGTCAATTATAATTAAATTAAGAATTAAATAAAAATATGTTGAACAAGATTCTCAAGGTTCTTATGTACGGTACGGTGTTTTTAATGCCAGTGTTTTTTCTTCCTTTTACTTTTGAGGTTTTAGAGTTTAACAAGCTCTATCTTTCGTTCTTTTTGGTGTGGCTTTCTGCACTCGTCTGGCTATTAAAGATGATAGTCAAAGATAAAAAAGTGAGTATAAGATACTCAGTTATAGATTTTGCTGTTTTGGGTTTTATGGCAATAGCTATAATTTCTTCTGTTTTTTCGGTGGGAAAAACTTTTAGCTTATTTGGATATTATGGGAGATTTAGTACAGGGCTTGTATCTCTCTTAACATTCGGTGCATTTTATTTTTTAATTGTTAATAATCTTGGGATTAAGAGCAAAGATTCAAAAACAGAGAACAAAAAAACAGGAGTTATAACAATAAATGGAATTATTAAAACTTTACTTTGGTCTGGTGGGGTAGTAATGTTTTTTGCTTATTTTGCTTTATTCGGGATTTGGGCAAAATTAGCAATGATTAAGCCGTTGGAGCCATTGGTTAGAAATTTAGCGTTACGCATCAGTCCAGTAGGAGGAACTTTAGAGGCCTTAGCAATGTTTTTAGTGGTTTTGCTTAGTTTGGCTGTCTTGATGGTTTTGGGCACTTCAGCTCCTTTCGCAAATGTTTCAAAAAGAAAAAATATGCGTAATGTCTTGCTTGGGATTTTTATATTCTTTGCTTTTCTGCTCTTGATTATCGCTGACTTTACTCCAGCTTGGATTATTTTAGCTCTAAATTTATTATTTTTAGTAATTTTTGTTTTAAGAAAAAGGACTCTTAAAAAAGAGGTTCATAAATTAATTTTGCCGATTGCACTGATTATTGTTTCTGCCTTGTTTTTAGTTTTGAATTTCAAAATAATGGCAACAACATTTCCTAATTTTGTTTTGAATAAAAGTCCGGGCTTTGCTTCAGAAAGAATAATGACACAAGGAGAATCTTGGAGTGTAGCAGGAAAAACAGCGATTAGTGGTGTCAAAGAAGGATTAGTTGGGAGTGGATTAGGCACTTTTTATTATGATGTTTCCAAATTTAGACCAGCAACTCTTAATAATGGAGGATTTTGGGCAATTTCTTTTGAGCGTTCTGGCAATGTCTTCTCTGAAATTTTAGCTACAACCGGATTTTTGGGATTACTTGCATTTTTAGCGATTATTGGATTTTTCTTTTGGAAAATTCTTGTTTCAAGAGAAGAATTTGGATTTACTTTCGCGAAAAAGAAAACAAAGAAACTGGATAGTGGAAGCCAACTATTGCTTCTTGTTTTTGCTTCTCTTCTTTTGATCCAGTTTTTCTATTATCAAACATTAACTTTGTCTTTTCTGTTTTGGCTTTTCTTGGCTTTAATAATTAGTTGGTTTAGCTTGAAGACAGAAGAAGGGGACAAAACCTTTATTAGAAATAAAGAATTTAAGTTAAGGGATTTTGTGGAGATAGCGTTAGTGTTGGAAACATTCTGTATAATTCTATTCTTGGTCTTTATAGTTGTTTCTTTTTTCGGACTTAAAGTTTATTTAGCTGATGCTAAATATGTTAAAGCGTTGAATGAACCTGATATTAATAAAAAAGGAGAAATTCTTCAGCAAGCAATCAAACTGAATCCTCGGGAAGCAAGATATCAAATGGTTTTTTCTAAAGTATTTTTAGTTAAGGCCCAACAAGCATTAACAGAGACAGAATCTGGGGGAAGTCAAGAAGATGTTATGAAAAATCTTGAAACATCCCGCTTGTTTGCTAATAATGCTATCGCCATTGCTCCCAATGATATTAATTCTTGGCAGAATTTGACTGATTTATATCAAACAATAGCAGCAATGTCTCAAGACAAGAATCAGTTCATTAATTTAGCGATTGAAAGTTTGGATAAAGAATCGGAATTAGCACCTAAAAATCCAAGAATTTATACAGACAAAGGAAATTTATATCTGTTAGTAGGGAAGAAAGAGGAAGCTAAGATAGAATTTGAAAAAGCATTAGCGCAGAAAGAAAATTATGCACCAGGGAATATAAGTTGGGCATTAATGTTGGAAGAAGAGGGGAACAAAGAAGAGGCAATTGCGAAATTAGAATGGTTTTTATCAAAAGAAGTCAATAATCCAGAAGCTTTGTTCCACTTAGGACGACTTTATTACAACGACAATCAAACGGATAAAGCAATTAATGCATTTATAGGAGCATTAATTCTGAATCCTCGTTATTCAAATGCTAGATATTCGTTGGCTGTTGCCTATGAAAAACAAGGGAAAATTGATGAGGCATTAGCGCAATTAGAGATTGTTACTGTTGCAAATCCTACGAATCAAGAAGTAAAAGACAGAATTAAAAGATTAAAAGCCGGGACAAGCGAGCCAAAAGAGGAAATTGAATTACCAGAAGAAGAAGAGGAGGGAGTACTGGAGGAGATTAAATAATTTCCAATTTTTAGATTTTCTATATTTCAAAAAGTTGATAGCTTGAGAGGGACAAACATTCAAACGCAAGAAAACATAGAAGAGATAGAAACGAAAGAGGAAGAATAAGTCGCTTAGAGTAAATCTAAAAGATTGACAATGCGTTAATCAAGGATATAATAGGGATTATGGCTAGAGAAAAAAAACAATTTAAGATTATCGTTGAGCAAAATGAAGACGGCTATTTTGTGGCTTCAGTCCCATCATTGCCTGGTTGTTATACTCAAGCTAAAACTTTGCCAGAGCTTACTAAAAGAGTTAGAGAGGCAATATCACTTTGCTTAGAAGTGGCTAATATTGATTCCCAATATCGAAGACGCATAAAAGATTTTGCCCATGAGCCAGTTTTTATAGGACTTGAGACAGTGGAAGTGGTATGAAGAGACGCCTTCCGATACTTAAGGTCCAAGATCTAATTAGAGTTTTAAAGAAACTTGGATTTTATGAGGTGCGTCAGAAAGGGTCGCATATTTGTTTTAAACATGCTGATGGAAGATTTACATTGGTGCCGCATCATGGCGGCGAAGATATTGGAAAAGGATTATTAAGGCAAATTTTAAGAGAAGTTGAGCTCACGCCAGAAGAGTTTTTAAAACATCTATAATACTAAATGATATAAAAAACATGGCTACTATTACTGTTCCGAAAAAAGAATATCAGCAATTATTAGACAAAGCTCTTCGTTATGAATATTTGCGTCAATTGATGGAGAGAGATATTTTTTCTCCCCCCCAAAGCCAAAATAGCAAAGAGGTTGTTGAAGCATTTAAGAATACGGGGCTTTATAATCAAGCATTTCTTAAGAGTTCAAAGAAAGGATTAATGAGATCTTCTCATTTCAAGACATGAAAATTCTTCCCCTACATTATGAAATTGACATTAATGACCATTATCAATAGTAAGTATTGACTTATTTTTATAAGCGTGTAGAATAAAAATCAAATAGGATATTTAACTTTGAAATTATATTCTTCTTAAAGAAGCATAAGAAGCATTTTGCCCTTTGAAGAAAAGAGGGGAATTTTTTGTCGTGCTCTATCAATTGAGTTGCGATAATTGATAATTATAATTATTGATTTTTAGTCAGCAAAATGACAACAAAAGATTTTTCTAAATCTAATGTTCGCCTACCTTTACCTTATTTATTAGAAGTACAAAAAGCAAGTTGGAGAGAATTTTGGAGAAGAGAGCTTAAAGAATTGTTTGAAGAAGTTTCGCCAATGCGCGATTATACGGGCAAATGGCTGGAGCTTTGGTTTTTGGATTATACTTTAGGCGAACCGCATTATAAGGATGAATTTGAAGCTAAAAAATACGAAGATTCTTATTCTGCGCCGTTTAAGATGTTGATTAAATTAGTTGACCTCAAGACAAAAGAAGAAACAGTCCAAGAGGTCTTTTTTGGTGATTTCCCCTTAATGACAGAAAGGGGCACTTTTATTATCAACGGCGTTGAAAGGGTTGTTATCTCACAATTGATTCGCTCCCCCGGAGCATTTTTTACTTGTAGGAAGATTAAAGGAAAAGAATATTTTGGAGCAAGAATAATTCCAAACAGAGGGAGTTGGTTGGAGTTTGAAACAGATGCCTCTGGTTTTATCGGAGTAAAGATAGACAGAAGAAGAAGAGTTCCTGCCACAACAATTTTAAGGGCCTTTGGCGTTGATAGTGACGAAAAAATTAAATCCCAGTTCTCCGACATTGATAGGGGAGAAATTAATTATATAGAAGAAACACTTAGAAGAGATTCTACTAATAATCAGGCAGAAGCATTGGTAGAAATTTATAGGAGATTAAGGCCTGGCGATTTAGCTTCTCCAGACACCGCGAAAGAATTGATTGAAAATATGTTTTTCAATTTTGAGAGATACGATTTATCTAAAGTTGGTAGATGGAAAACTTTGCAAAGATTACCAGAATTGAAATCAAAAATTAAGAGTAAAAAATCAAAAGCAAAAAAAGAAATAAAGTTTGGAGAAGAAATTAACATAGAAGACAGAGTGCTAAGAGTTGAAGATGTAACGGCGGTTATGAGAGAAATAATTAGACTCAACAACACTCCGGGAAGCAAGGCAGACGAGATTGACCATTTGGGGAACAGGAGGGTTAGAACAATCTCAGAGCTATTGAAGGACAGATTAAGGGTTGGGTTAGCGAGAGTAGAGAGAATAAGCAGAGACAGAATGACCACCTTAGATCCAATGGATTTAGCTCCGAATAGAATTCTCAACCCAAGACCGTTTATGGCTGTTATTAAACAATTTTTTGCCTCAAGTCAGCTTTCTCAATTTATGGATAATGAGAATATTTTAGCCGAGTTGGAGCATAAAAGGAGATTAACTGCCGGAGGTCCCGGTGGTTTAACTCGTAAAAGAGCTGGACTGCAAGTAAGAGATGTTCAGCCCTCTCATTATGGTAGAATTTGTCCAATTCAAACCCCAGAAGGCCCAAATGTAGGATTAGTTGGGCATTTAGCAATGTATAGCAGAATTAATTCTTATGGGTTTATTGAAACCCCATATTTTAAGGTTGAAAAAGGAAGAAAAACAGAAAAATTTTTATATCTTAACGCTTTTGAAGAAGAAAAATACAGTATTGCAGATGCAGGAATTAAGGTTGACGAAAAAGGTAATATTTTATCCAAAAAATTAGAGGCCAGAGTGAAGGGTAGGCCAAAAATGGTAGATAAGAATAAAATTGACTTTATGGATGTATCTCCAGAACAGTTTATATCCACTGCAACTGCGCTTATTCCCTTTCTTCAAAATGATGATGCGAATAGAGCTTTAATGGGTTCAAATATGCAAAGACAATCAGTGCCATTGATTAATCCTTCGTGTCCTTTGGTGGGCACTGGTTTAGAAGATAGAGTAGTCAGAGATTCGGGCAAAGCGGTTTTTTCTAAAGAAGAAGGAGAAGTAACAGAAGTTGATGCTCAACATGTAAAGATTAAAAATAAAAAAGGGAAAAAAGAAAATGAAATTTATAAATTAAGAAATTTTGACGCTACTAATCAATTTACATATTTTCACCACAAACCCGTTGTGAGTAAGGGTCAGAAGATTGAGAAAGGACAATTATTGGCGGATTCTACCGGCTCGGATAAAGGATCGTTAGCTTTAGGTCAAAATCTTTTGGTTGCCTTTTTATCATTGAGAGGTAATAACTACGAGGATGCAGTTGTTCTCTCCAGTCGTGTTTTGGAGCAAGAGCTACTTTCCAGTATTCATATCGAAACATTTTCTTGTGATGTTAGAGAAACTAAATTAGGACCAGAGATAACAACTTCTGACATACCCAATGTTTCAGAAGAAAAGCTTAAAGATTTAGACGCAGAAGGCGTTATTCAGGTGGGAGCAACCGTGGAACCAAATGACATTTTAGTCGGTAAAATTTCTCCAAAAGGCGAAACAGGATTGACAGCGGAAGAGAGATTGCTCTGGGCAATTTTTGGAGAAAAGGCGAAGAATGTAAAAGATACATCTATGTTAATGGAGCACGGAAAGAAAGGCAGAGTTGTAAGAGTAAAAGAATTTTCAAGAGAAGCTGGACACAAACTTCAGCCAGGAGTGATTAAAAGAATTCAAGTGGAAGTAGCTCAATTAAGAAAAATAACTGTTGGAGATAAGATAGCTGGAAGGCATGGCAATAAAGGTATCGTTTCTAAAGTTTTACCGCCAGAAGAAATGCCTTTTATGGCAGATGGAACTCCAGTAGATATTGTGTTAAATCCTTTAGGAGTAATTTCTCGAATGAATCTTGGACAAGTTTTAGAAACTCACTTAGGTTGGGCGGCGAAGATATTAGGATATAGAGCCATTACTCCAGCTTTGTCTGGGGCTAACGAGAAAGACATTAAAGAGGAGCTCAAAAAAGCAGGTCTTCCAGAAGATGGAAAAATAGTTCTTTATGATGGGAAAACAGGAAAACCTTTCGAAGATAAGGTGATGGTGGGCTACATATATATGATGCGTTTAATACATATGGTTGAAGATAAAATACATATGCGTTCTATTGGTCCTTATTCTTTAATTACTCAACAACCGTTGGGAGGTAGAGCCCAATTTGGAGGGCAGAGATTTGGAGAAATGGAGGTTTGGGCATTGCAGGGATACGGAGCAGCTTATGCCTTACAAGAAATGCTTACAATTAAATCAGATGATGTTGCTGGGCGAGCGGCAACTTATCAAGCGATTTTAAAGAATCAAAAGATTGAAAGTCCCTGCGTTCCAGCATCATTTTTATTACTTGTTAACGAACTTAAATCTTTGGGGCTAAGCGTAAGTTTTGGGGAAAAGAAATAAACAATTTAACATTTTAAATTGATTTTATGAAAGTTGAGGATATAAAAAGTATAAAAATAACACTGGCTTCTCCTGAAGAAATTTTATCGTGGAGTCACGGTGAAGTATTAAAGCCAGAAACTATTAATTATCGTACACAAAAATCCGAAAAAGATGGCTTATTTTGTGAGCGAATTTTTGGTCCAGAAAAAGATTATCAATGTTATTGTGGCAAATATAAGGGTATTCGTTACAAAGGATTAACTTGTGATAGATGCGGGGTAGAAGTAGTTAAATCATCAGTTAGACGAGAAAGAATGGGGCACATTAAGCTCGCTTGTCCAGTTTCACATATTTGGTTTTTAAGAGGAGTTCCTTCAATTATGGGGAGTATTTTAGGGTTATCGTCACAACATTTGGAAAAAATTGCTTACTTCGCTTCATACATTATTGTTAAAGTAGACAAAGAAGGGAAGAAAAAGATTATTGCTGAAATTCAAAGAGAATTCAAGGAAAAATTAAAAATGCAGGATGAAGGCAAGAAGACAAAGAAACAAGAAAAAGGAGAAAAAGTGAAAAAAGAAACAGCAAAGATAAAAAAAGAAAAGTTAGAATTTGTTAAAAAATTGAAGCGAGCCAAGGTTGTGGCCATGAAAGACCTGGAAATAATTAAACCATTGAAGGTTATTTCAGAAATAGAATATTTGGAACTTTCTTCTAAATATGGAGGTATTTTTGAAGCTGGAACAGGCGCAGAGGCATTGAGAAAAATCTTTGCTGATTTTAACTTGAAAAAGATTATTGACGAAGCAGAGAAAAAAGAAATAAAACTTACAGCGATAGAACAAAAAAAGCTTTTCAGAAAAGTTAATTTATTAAAGCATATGCTTGAGAATAAGATTCGTCCAGAATGGATGTTTCTAACTGTTCTTCCTGTTTTGCCCCCTGCATTGCGTCCGATGGTTCAATTAGATGGTGGAAGATATGCTTCATCTGATTTAAACGATCTTTACAGAAGAGTAATTAATCGCAATAATCGTTTGAAATATTTATTAGAGATAAATGCTCCGGAAGTTATTTTGCGAAACGAGAAAAGAATGCTTCAAGAGGCGGTTGATGCCTTAATTGATAATGGAATGAGAAGCGGGCACACAACTATTGCTTCTACCGGACAATCAAGATTGTTAAAATCTTTAGCTGACATGCTGAAAGGAAAGCAAGGAAGATTTCGTCAAAATCTTTTAGGCAAGAGAGTAGATTATTCAGGCCGTTCAGTAATCGTTGGAGATTCTGATTTAAAATTCAGCGAGTGTGGCTTACCAAAAAAAATGGCATTAGAGCTTTTCAAGCCATTTGTAAGCGCTGAACTTTTAGAAAAAGAAATTGCTTATAATGTTCGACAAGCATCTAATCTAATAGAAAAAGGAATAGAAGAAGTTTGGGAGGCCCTGGAAAAAGTTATTAAAAATAGGTTGGTTCTTTTAAATAGAGCCCCGACTCTTCATAGATTGGGTCTTCAGGCCTTTAGACCCAAATTAGTTGAAGGTGAAGCAATAAGAATTCATCCTTTGGTTTGCGAGGCGTTTAATGCTGATTTTGACGGAGATCAAATGGCTGTTTTCTTGCCTTTGTCTGAAAGGGCGCAGAAAGAAGTAGAAGAAAGAATGCTTTCTGGTTCTAATCTATTAAAACCAGCCACAGGTCTTTCAGTTGTTACTCCTCGCCAAGATATGGTTTTAGGATGTTATTGGTTGACCAAGATGAAAGAAGGCGTGAAGGGGGAAGGTAAGATATTTTCTTCTCCAGCAGAGGTACTGTTAGCCTATGAATCAGGAGTGATTAATTTACAAGCTAAAATAAAAGTAGAGATTAATAATGAATTTTTAGAAACAACTTTAGGTAGGATAATTTTTAATAAATCGCTACCAGATAATTTTCCGTTTCAGAACGATTTGATAAATTCTAAAAAATTAAAAGATTTTACGAGACGAATTATAGAAGATTATGATAATAGTGTTGCGACAGAGACCTTAGATAAAGTTAAAAAAATCGGTTTTGAATATGCCACTATTTCTGGTTTAAGTTGGGGCATAGATGATTTAGTTATCCCTCCAGAAAAAACAAAATTAGTAGAGCAGGCAGAGGCAGAGGTTAAAAAAATAGGAGAATATTTTATAAAAGGTTTATTAACAGAAGAAGAAAGAAAAACTCAAGTTATTGAGATTTGGCAAAAAACCAAAGCAGAAATTCAATCTTTAGTGCCCAAATATCTTCCTCCAGATGGAATTGTTTTTACTTCTATTGATGCTGGAGCAAGGGGAAGTTGGTCCCAACCAGTTCAGATGGCTGGTATGAAGGGATTAGTTATCAATCCAGCTGGTGAAATTATGGAATTTCCAGCCAAGAGTTCTTTCAAGGAAGGTTTTGGTATTTTAGAATATTTTATTTCCACTCATGGAGCGAGGAAAGGAACAGCAGATACAGCATTGAGGACTTCTACGGCTGGTTATCTTACGAGGCGTTTAGTAGATGTAGCCCATGATGTTTTTGTGAGTGAGGCAGATTGTGGAGACACAGAGGGAATTTTAGTTTCTAAAAAAGATAGCGACGAGGTGGGACAAGACTTTATCTTTAAGATTGTTGGTCGCATTAGCGTAGAAGATATATCATTTTCCAATGAAAAAGGAGAAAAGATTTTAGTTAAAAAGGGAGAAATTATTGATTGGCAGAAAGCCAGAGAAATCGTTGATAGCGACATTGATGCTGTGAGGGTTTTTTCTCCATTAAGTTGTAAATCAGAGAGAGGCGTTTGTCAAAAGTGTTATGGTTGGGATTTAGGACATAATAAATTAGTGAATCTTGGCGAGGCAGTAGGGATTGTAGCAGCACAGGCGATTGGAGAACCTGGCACACAGTTGACATTAAGAACTTTTCATACAGGAGGGGTTGCTTCTGTTGGAGACATTACTCATGGTCTTCCAAGAGTAGAAGAGGTGTTTGAAAAAAGAATACCTAAGGGAGAAGCAATTATTGCTATTTCTGACGGAAAGGTAATAAAAGTAGGGGAAGGGATTATAAGGGTGCAAAATAAAATAGAGAAAAAACAAGAGAAAAAAACAAAAAACAAGGGAGAAGTTAAAGAAGAAAAAACATCAAAAAAGAAGGATAAGGCAATTACGGAATATGAAATGCCCGTAAGAAGAACAATTTTAGTTAGTCCTGGAGACGAAGTTAAAGCAGGTCAGCGACTTTGCGAGGGTAATATTGATTTAAAAAAATTATTTAAAGCAGCTGGGAAATACCCAACCGCTGTTTATATTGTTAAAGAAGTCCAAAAAATTTATGCTTCTCAGGGAGTAGCAATTCACGATAAGCACATAGAAACAATTGCCAAACAAATGTTTTCGCGAGTTAGAATCAAAAAAAGAGGTGATAGTAAATTCTCGGAAGGACAGGTTGTTGAGAAAAATGTGGCTTTAATAGAAAATAGAAAATTAAAGAAAGAGAATAAAGTATTAGCTACTCTACAAGAGTTAATCCTCGGAATATCTAAAGTGTCTTTAACAACTGAAAGTTTCCTTTCAGCAGCCTCCTTTGAAGAAACTTCGCGTGTCTTAATAAACGCATCAATAACTGGACAAAAGGATGAGCTTAGGGGCTTAAAAGAAAATGTTATAATTGGGAAACTTATTCCGATTGGAAGTGGATACAAGAAGATGGTAAAATAGATTTATGGTTAAGCGTAAGAAAAAGAAAACCTATAAAAGAGCTGTTAAGAAGCCCTCTCTATTCTTGCGTCTATTTAGAAAGAAAGAATATAGAGAGCCAATTTTACCGGAGGCGGTTAAGCCCTGGGTTACGGGGATTTTACTTATTTTGTTTGCTTTTTTTACTATTTTGTCATTTTTCAATTTAGCTGGCATAGCTGGCCGAGGTTTTTTAAAATTTTCTGAATTTTTAGTTGGAAAATCTATTTTCTTAGTTCCTCTAACATTTTTGCTTGGAGGGCTTTCTTGTTTTGGTTTGAAAAAGAAGAATGGGTGGTCTGTTTTTTTAGCAATTGTTTTTTTATGTATAGGTGTTTGTGGCATATTTGCTATATTTGAATTTTCTGGAACTGAAAATTTACATTTTAATCTATTATTTTCAGGAAGAGGTGGTTGGATTGGTAACATAATTGCTTGGCCATTGTTTAAAATTTTTGGTTCTTTGTTCAGCAAGATTCTTTTTTCCGTTATGATACTTATTTCAGGATTAATTTTTTGGTATTTTCTTTATCTTCCGCATAAAAAGAAAAAAACAAATTTATCTAAAGATGAATTCTTAGAAGAAAGAAAAGAGTCGGTGCGTCCGATTATTAAAAAAGTTTTTGCGCCGAAATTTCAAGTTAATAAAATTGAAGAGGAAAAAGAGAAAGAAAACACAGGGAAAGAACATAAAAATATTATTTCCACAGAGGCAACAGAAACTCCTGGAATTTTTGAGCCAGAAATAAAACCAATAGAACCATCTGCTGGAGAAACAAGTTGGAATCTCCCCCCGTTAAAATTATTGTCAGAAGACAAGGGGGCGCCACAAGCAGGTGATGTTAAAACAAATGCAGAGATTATTGAAAAGACATTAGAAAATTTTAATATTTCGGTAAAAATGTCGGAGATTAATATAGGGCCTACCGTAACCCAATACACACTTAAGCCGGCAGAAGGAGTAAAGCTTTCAAAAATTACCGCACTTAATAATAACTTGTCATTAGCTTTAGCTGCCCATCCTTTAAGAATGGAAGCGCCAATTCCTGGTAAATCATTGGTGGGAGTTGAGGTCCCAAACAAGACAAGAACGCTGGTGCGCTTGAGAAATCTTTTTACAGAACCGGGATTTCAGAACTCATCATCTCATCTTTTAATAGCTATAGGTAGAGATGTTGTAGGTAGTCCGTTTTTTGCAGATTTATCAAGAATGCCTCATTTTTTGGTAGCCGGTTCTACTGGAAGCGGGAAAACGGTATGTTTAAGCACTATTATTTTAAGTTTATTATATCGTAATTCACCAAAACGATTGAGGATTATCTTAGTTGACCCGAAGAGAGTAGAATTTATTAATTATAATGGTCTGTCTCACTTATTAACGCCTGTAATATATGATGTTCAAAAAACGCTTACTGCTTTAAAATGGTTAATTGAAGAAATGGAAAGAAGATTCCAAGTTTTTGCGGAGATCGGAGCTCGCAATATTGATGAATATAATCAAAAAATTAAATCTTCTTCAGAAAAACTTAAGCAAACCAACAAAGAGATTCAAGATAATGAAGGAATGGCATACATCGTTCTTATCATAGATGAGTTAGCGGATTTGATGGCGTCTAAGGGTAGAGAAATGGAAGCTGGAATTGTAAAATTGGCTCAAAAATCACGGGCTGTCGGAATTCATTTAATATTAGCAACCCAAAGGCCTTCCGTAGAAGTAATCACTGGACTTATTAAAGTGAACATTACTTCTCGTATTGCTTTTCAAGTTGCGTCTCAAGTTGATTCTAGAACTATCTTAGACACTAGGGGAGCAGATAAACTTTTAGGATTAGGTGATTCACTTTTCATTTCAGCAGAAATTTCTAAACCAAAAAGAATTCAAGGAGCCTATGTTGCCAGTAAAGAAATTGAAAAGGTGGTTGATTTTATTATTAAACAAAATCATATTCCAGCGGAAGGAGAGGATAGTTTAGCGGAAAGTATTAAAACTGAATTTGATAGAATAGAACGAATAGGAACCTCTATGAGCGGAGTTGTTACAGAATTAGACCCAGTTTATCAAGAAGCAAAAAGATTAGTTTTGGAAACGAGGAAAGCATCAGCGTCATTTTTACAAAGAAAATTACGCATTGGCTATGCGCGAGCCGCTCGCTTATTAGATACATTAGAAGAAAAGGGAATAGTCAGTCCAGCTGACGGAGCAAAGCCAAGAGAAGTATTCTTTGACGAAGATGCCCTATTAGAACAAGGAGAAAGCGAGGAAGAAGAAATAAACAACGATGAATAATTCTTGATTATTAATAAGAAGTTAGTTATATTAAAACTATGGTTAAACAAGAGAAAAAACAAGAGAAAAAAATAGAAAATTCCAATCTTAAAGAAGCTATTGAAGAAATTAGAAAAGAATTTGGAGAAGGATCAATTATGCGGCTTAAAGATGTTGAGTCCGTGGATGTTGATGCAATTCATACGGGTTCAATTTTTTTAGACATAGCATTAGGCATTGGCGGATTGCCTCGTGGTAGAGTAATTGAGATTTATGGTCCAGAGAGTTCTGGTAAAAGCACTTTAGCGCTTCATTGTGTTGCTGAAGCGCAGAAAAAAGGAGGTGTAGCCGCTTTTATTGATGCAGAACACGCCTTAGATCCAGATTATGCTAAACGACTCGGCGTTAAAATAGAAGATCTTTTTATTTCCCAACCTGATTCAGGAGAACAAGGGCTTCAAATCGTTGAAAGTTTAGTAAGATCAAATCAAGTAGATATTATTGTTATTGATTCAGTGGCCGCCTTAACCCCAAGGAGAGAAATTGCAGGAGAAATAGGGGATCAACACATTGGTTTGCAGGCTAGATTAATGAGTCAGGGTTTAAGAAAATTATCTGGCATTGCTTCTAAATCAAAAACAATAGTGCTTTTTTTGAACCAGACAAGAATGAAAATCGGAATTCCGTTTGGCAATCCAGAGACAACCCCGGGAGGATTAGCTCTCAAGTTTTATGCTTCTGTAAGAGTTCGTTTGCAAAGGAGAGCTCAAATAAAACAGGGCGATAAAATTGTTGGTTCTCGGATTAAAGCAAAGGTAGTCAAGAATAAAGTAGCTGCTCCTTTCAGGACAGCAGAATTTGATATTTATTATAACGAGGGAATTTCTCATTCAGCTGACATTATTAATGCTGGATTGACATATGATATTATTAAGAGAAGCGGGAGTTGGTTTAACTATGGTAATGTAAAATTAGGACAAGGAATGCCAGTTGCTAAAGATTTTTTGAAAGAGAATTCAAAAGTCGCTAAAGAAATAGAAGAAAAAGCACTTAAAGCAATAAAAGAAGAAAAAGCAAAAGAAAATTAAGTTTTGATTAAGTTAAATTGAATCATTTTTGACAAAAAAACTGCTAAAAGCAGTTTTTTAGTTTTAAGGTATTTTTTTTATTTCTTAGTAGCGGAAAGAAGACCAAAATGTCTAGCTTGTTTTACAGCCTTGGCAAGTTGCCTTTGGTGAAAACGACAAAGACCAGTTCTCTCTTGAGATCTGATTTTTCCCAATCCAGTAAGAAATACTTTTAGCTGTTTTGTATTTTTGAAGTCAATCTCTTTTATTCCTTGTTTGCAAAAAAGACAATTCATATTTTTGTTTTATGTTTCTGTTGTTTAAAAAGGAATTTCGTCAATATTAATATCGTCGCCTTCTTGAATAGTTGGAATATCTTCGGGAGTCGGAATGTCTTTGGATTCAGAAGATTTTTCTTTTGTTTTTTTGGCAGATTGTTCAATGCCTTCCGTTTTTTTAGCAACTGTCCCAGTTGTTATGGTGTTAGATTCTTCTTGAGCTCCTATTCGTCTAGGACCAAGCTGAAGATTATCAGCTATAATTTCCGTCTTATATTTTTTTACACCAGACGAATCTTCCCAGTTTCTTGTTGAAAGATGACCCTCTATAAAAACTAATCCTCCTTTTTTCAAATATTGAGAAGCAATTGTTGCTAAATTTCTCCAAGCAACTATATTGTGAAATTCTGCTTTTTGTTTTTTTTCGCCAGTCTCTCTATCTGTCCAGGTCTTATTAGTTGCCATACCAAAATTACAAACCTGTTGTCCAGAAGGAAGATTCCTTAATTCTGGATCGCTTGTTAAATTACCCAATAAGAATACTTTATTTAAGTTCATTTTTTTTGAGGTTAATTTATTTTGATTCGTTAGAGAGTTGTTCTCCAGTAGTAGATGGAGATTCTGTAGAATTAAATATTTCTTCTATTTTTTTATCTATATCTTTTAATTCGACCTTTCCTTTTTGTTTAGGCTCTTCTTTTAGTTTTGGCTTTCTTTTGTGAATATGCATTTTCTTTTCAGGAGAGATTTTTTTCAAAAGGCAACGAATTATTTTTTTATCTTTCTCTATTTCTTTTTTTATATCCATCAAATCAGTATTTTCATACTTAAAATTCAACACTAATAATTGAACTTTTTCCTCTCCATTGATTGGGTAACCCAAGGTTACCTCGGATATAGAAATAGGTTTTAGAACCTCACAACCCTTTTCTTGCGCGAGTTTATTAATATTTTCTATAATTGTATCTCTTTCTATTTCGTCTATTCTGCTGGAGACGAGACAGGAGAGTTCGTAATTTTTAATCATATCACGATATTAACACAAGAGATTGCCTTGGTCAACAAAATAAGATAAAATGGGAGCATATGAATATAGATTCTTCAATTTTTAAGGCATACGATATTAGGGGACTTTACCCAAAGCAGATTAATAAAGATTCAGCTTACGCTATTGGCAGAGCTTTTGGGATTTTTGTAAAGGATTTTTATAACATAGCAAATCCAAAAATTGTTGTTGGTTATGATATAAGAAATTCATCGCAAGAATTATTAGAAGGAATAATTCAAGCTTTATCTTTGGAAGGATGCGATGTTATTGATATGGGACTTTGCACAACTCCAATGAATTATTTTGCTAACTGGTATTTAAAAGTTGATGCTTCGGTAATGATTACCGCTTCCCATAATCCTAAAGGATATAATGGATTGAAATTTTCTCTTAAAGGGGTGATGGCTTTAGCAGAAGTTGGGGGAATAGAAAAAATTAAAGAAGTTCTTCTCTCTGAATCTCTGCCACCCATTTCAGAGTCGCAGATTAAAAAAGGGGAAATTAGAAAGCAAAATCTTTTGCCCGATTATTTAAATTTTTTATCAGCGGAAGCAGAGGGTATTGATTTTTCTAAGATTAAAATAGCGGTTGATTGTGGAAATGGAATGGTTGGTCCTATTTTTGAAAAATTAGCAAAAAAAATAGGGCTTAATTACAAAGGATTTTTTATGGATATGGATGGCAATTTTCCCAATCATGAGCCCAATCCGTTGGATAAAAATGCGCTTCTTAAAATTAAAGAATTGATGAGTAAGGAGAAATTTGATTTAGGAATATTATTTGATGGAGATGGAGATAGGTTTATTCTTTTAGATAATCAGGGAGAATTAATAAAGACCGATTTTTTGATTGCCCTATTTGCCCAATTTTTTCTTCCTCAAATGGAAAACAAAAAGATTCCTTGCGATACGCGTATTAGTAGGGGAGTTAGAGAAGCAATAGAAGAAATTGGAGGAGAGGTTATAAAAAGCAAAGTGGGATATCCTTATTTAAGAAAGGCGATGAGAAGGGAATCGGCATTTTTGGGAGGAGAACTTTCTGGTCATTTTTTCTGGCAAGATTTCTCTTACAGCGAGAGTGCTCTTTTAACTATGATACGGCTTTTGAAAATTTTAATAGAAAAAAATCAATCAATTAGAAGATTAATTGAACCAATGGAAAAATATTTTAATTCTGGAGAGATTAATTTTAAGGTAGAAAGCAAAGAAACAACAATTAAGAAAATAGAAGAAAAATTTAGCGATGGAAATATCTCAAAATTAGATGGCCTAACCGTTGAATATAAAGATTGGTGGTTTAATGTGAGGCCATCCAATACAGAGCCGCTCTTGCGCTTGACAATAGAAGCAGAAAGCGAGGAGTTATTGATACAAAAGGAAAGAGAATTAAAGGAACTGATTGAATAAAACTATACTTCAATAACAACGGGCAAAATCATTGGCCGTTTTTTTGTTTTTTGATAGAAGAAATCGCCAAGCTCGTCTCTTAAATTCTTCTTAATGTATGTCCAATTTATTGATTGTCCGGAGCCAGTTGCTTTATTAATAACAGCAACTACTTTTTTACGGCTTTGGTTCAAAAGCAATTTAGATGCGTCTAAATGAACAAATCCTCGTGAGATGATATCGGGAGAGTTTATAATTTTTCCCGTTTGATTATCAACTGCTGCTATAATCACGAATATACCATCAGTGGCAAGAGCTCTTCTATCGCGAAGCACAATTGCCTCAAAATTATCAGAGCCAAGTCCGTCTATAAAAACATAACTTGTGTCTACCTTTTTTGCTTCAATTACGGGCCTTTTGTCTTTGTTAAACTTGATAATATGCCCATTATCTAAAATAAAAATATTTTTAGGAGGAAAACCAATCGCTTGAATATCTTTTTCCGCTTCTTTCAAAAGATAATGATTAGCATAAACAGGAAGGACAAAAGTTGGTTGTATTTGTTTTACAACTTTTTGGATTGCCTCTATATTATTATGTCCGCTTACATGGATATTCATAATTTCATTATGGATAACATTGTCGCATTGGCGATAAAGATTGTCTTTCAATCTCTGAACAGTTCTTTCATTTCCCGGGACAACAGAGGAGGAAAAAATGATTGTGTCTTTTTTCTTAAGATGAACGAATCTGTGATTACCAGTTACAATTCTGGATAAAACGGCTCGGTTTTCTCCCTGAGCTCCGGTACAAATAATAATAACCTTATTGTCTGGCTCTTCACCAATCTTTTTTATATCCACAAGCGTTTCCTTTCCGCTTTTTATATAACCTAATTGTTGAGCTATCTTGATGTTTGTTTTCATGCTAAAACCGTCAACAGCAACCTTTTTACCGATTTTTTCAGCATAATTGATTATATCTCTGACTCTTTTAACTTGAGTGGAAAAAGTGGCGACGATTATCCTGCCTGGTGCTTCGCTTAAAATTTTTCTAAGATTTTTCCACATATCTTGTTCGGTAGACAGCGGAGTTTTATTGGTTGCGCCCAAACTTTCTATCATCAAGACGCTTGGCTTGGCTGTTTTTGAAAGAAAGTCATATGAAATTGGTTCTTTTGAAGAATCAGTGCCAAGAGTCCAATCCCCGAGATGAATAGCCGTTGCCACTGGTGTAGAGAAAACAACGCCCATAGAATCCATAATAGAATGTTCAACTTCAAAAAATCTTAATTGAAAATTATTCAGTTTAATATTTTCGTTGATTGATTTTATTTGGATACTTTTTAGATTTTTAGAAGAACCCTTTTTGTGGTTTTCCATTCTGTTTTTTATCAAAGCGATTGTCAAAGGCAATCCAATAACTAAAGGATAGCCCAGTTTTTCTAAGAGAATAGGCGCAGCTCCGATATGATCCATATGGCCATGAGTAAAAACAACTGCTTTTATATTTTTACTTTTTCCCTTTAGATAGTTTATATTAGGAATAATATAGTCAATTCCGGGCATGTCTTCTTCAGGAAACTGGAGTCCCATGTCAAGGATAACAATATCGTTTTTATACTCAAAAACGGTCATGTTGCGACCTACTTCTTCTTGTCCTCCAAGAGGAATAATTCTTAATGAGCTATCTTCTTCTGTTTTATTAAGTTGTGTTTGCATATTTGTTTATAAATTATAAATTTTAACTGATTTTTATTGTGTTGCTAATTGTCCTGGTTTATTGGTGCGACCTGCAATAGACCCGGCCTGTTGATGCCTATTGTGCCGAAGAAGGGAGTTGAACCCTTATGCCCTTGCGGGCACACGGCTCTGAACCGTGCGCGTCTGCCAATTCCGCCACTTCGGCTTGACTAAAAATAAATAAATGTTAAAGTAGGGACATCTAAGATAGAAGGAGGAGTACGATGAGAAAAATAGGAATGTTCTATCTATCGTTGACAGGGCTTATTGTTTTAGCAGGGGGAATTGCTTTAACAGTTGGTGCGAGAGAGTGGCTCCCTGTTTATTGGCATAAGATGACTATAGATGCCTTTAAGGTGTTGGGGTCATCCATAATAGTTCTTGGCCTTTCTCTTTTTTGGAGTGGAGTATTCTATTATGTGCGTGGTATGTCAATTACATCTATGCCTGTTTGGGGTAGAGCATATCAAGTGCTTTCCATCGCTCAACTTCAAAGTAAGAGTGCATGCAAACATTTGGTGTTAATGCCGTTAGAAGCAGAAGAGAATGAGTCTCTCTATTTTTTCCTAAAGAGGAACCAACTCCCTAAAGGGATTAAGGTAAGAGAGACAATTGTTTGGACTGGTAGGAAAATGGAAATTTTGACCGCCAAGAATGTTATCACTAAAAGACCTCGATCATCTAAGAAGTCTCGCTCATCAAAGAAATAATACAGCTTTCTCCCGAAGAACAAGAAGCACATTAACGTCGTTCACGGTCAAGTCCCTTTTGTAGCTTTAACGCAAAAGGGGCTTCTTTTTTTTAAAAAGAAAAATTCTTTGGAAGAGATTTTTGGGGTTGTTTAAAGCGAAGAGATGGGGTGCTTGTATAATTTGGATTTTTAATCCAACCATTGATTGTATAAAAATAACAAGCCCCTTGTTTCTGTTGGATTCCCTTATAATCGCTTTTACAGTTTTTGTCAACCCAATTAGCCATTTTTAATTCTGTTTGACCGGGATTTATAGTGAAGTGGGCGTAATAAGGCGGGATAACACAGACATCCCCATTTTTCGCTTTTACGGCGTAAACATCTTCTACAATTCCATTATTTTCTTTTTGCATTAAATATATTGCTTCACCTTCAAGCACTATGTATATTTCTCCATAATCCTTATTATGTTTATGTCCTTTTGTTTTATTAAACTCTTTTCCAAGCATTTTGGGGAAAATGACAGTAATATCATATCTGTAATTCTCTTTTTCTTTTAATCCTCTATACATATAGTATAGCTCCATTTCTGGGTCAGCGGTTTTTTGCCACTCCTTATCATAAAAAACAGTACCCATATCTTCCAGACAGCGAATATCTGGCTTTATATTTTCTAAATCAAAATCTTTTTTCATATCCCATATTATTTAATTGACATACTTAGAATTATTTCCACTCTCGTTTGGTTTTTATATACCAATCTTGAATCTCTGCAAACCTTTGAGATGGCTCTGCAATTAAATGAGAGTTGATTCCCTTAATTCTTGTTGAAGCAAGATAGAGAAAGTCGGGATTGAAAAGAAATAGAGCAGGCATATCTTCCATTAGATATTCTTGTGCTTTTTGAAATTTTTCAGATAGTGCTTCTTGGTCTTTTCCTGTACGGATGTCTTCTAATAATTTGTCAACTTTTTCATTCTTATATCCCGCCAAATTTAATCCAGGATAACTTTTTTGAGATGAGTGCCAGAAAGAAAAAGGATCGGGAACGATTCCAAGAACTTGGCCAAATAAAAGTGATTCATAATTTCTTTCTCTAATAGTTTCTTGTTTAACAACAGAGATGGGCAAAGATTCAATTTTTATTGTTATTCCAATTTTTTCCCATTGTGCCTTCAATAGCTCAGCTGTTTTTAACAACATCGGATCTTCTGTTGTAGTGACAATTATTTCAAAAGGAATGGTTTCGGCAGGGGAAATAATGCAAACTTCATTCAATTTTTTTCTTGTGCCTGGACCAACTCTGCCATTGCCTTTAGTCAGGTTGGAGGGTTTTAAAATTTCATCAGCATATTTTTCTTGAAAGTTTATTACTGCCTCTTTTGTCTTTGAGCCGAAATAGCCGGTAATTTCTCCATCAGGATAAACGCCTTCAATTTTAGATAAACATTCTTGTAGATATTCCACTGTTTTACCCCTTGAGCCAGAAGTTAGAGTGCTAATGAAATGCATTGTTTCTGCTTCTTTCATCTTTATTAATTTTCCGTCTTCTTCTATAAACTTAGCTTCTTTGAAGAGCTCAATTGCCTTTTCTATGTTAAAGTAAATTGAAGAAGTCGCACTGGTTAGATGATAGATATCAGGCAAAAAAGGAGAAAAAACAATCGTTCCCTTATCAAATAAAACTTCTTTTTTTAATTCTTCTTTGTCGGTGGCATAATTAAGTGCCATTTTTATAGAGGATTCTCCTAAAGATGGATTCTCTTTAGAATTGAAGAAAAGTGCGAAATATCTGGGAAGAGTAAAAGAATAATCGTTGAAGTTATATATTTTTTTATCCGCATTAGCCGTCAAAGACACAAAAGAATCAACTATATTATTTTCAGCAGCTTGTGATAGTTCTTTTTCGTTTTCAAAGAAAAGGAAAGAAATTTCCTGAAGATAGGGGAGTTGATTATAATAATCAGGGAATTTTTCTAAAATAATTGTAGTAATATTTCCAGATTTATCCTGGGAAATATCTTTAAAGCTAAAAGGACCCGAACCAATTGGCTTAAAATTATATGGAGAAAGAGGAAAGTTTTGCGCAGAAATATTTTTCCAAACATGAGATGGAAGAATTTTTAAGCAAAGAGTTTCCAAAAAAGCAGGGTAAGAATTTTTTAATCTAAGAGTAATTTCATATTCAGAGATTTTTTCTGCTTCCACCTCTAACCATTTTGCTTGAATAGGACTTTGAAAGTCGGGATTTTGAATCGTTCTAATAGTAAAGAGAACATCGTCCGCTGTTAATGGTTCTTTATCATGGAATGTTACATCTTTTTTTAGAAAAATATCGTAAAGTTTACCATTTTCTTCGATAGAATAATTTTCAACTAAATCTGGAATTATTTTCCCAGCGCTGTCATATTTGAAAAGTCCGGAGAAGATAAGATTAACAAGGTCTCTATCAGAATCATTAGATGCCGCGTAGATTGGATTAATGA
>Ga0307992_1000252_pt1 | contig 34847 bp, 40 predicted proteins | sample EllFjometagen133_FD_203162 | JGI IMG/M metagenome (GOLD analysis project Ga0307992, IMG submission 203162) | Marine microbial communities from Ellis Fjord, Antarctic Ocean - #133 | ecosystem: Environmental > Aquatic > Marine > Unclassified | place: Southern Ocean | collected 2014-10-08
TAATCCCACCTGTGGAAGTTGTGTTCCAGAACCTGCAACTTTATCTCTACTCACTCTTGGTTTAGGCGCATTCTTATTTAAGAAAAGATAATCTGTCCGAGGCTTCGCCTCGAACAGATATAGCTGTATAGCTGCTATAGAAATAAGGTGCAAATTTAAAATATAGATAATCAAAGAAAAGGGAGTAAGTTTTTAAGCTTACTCCTTTTCTATGAAAACTTGCCACCTTGACCAGTATTAAAATATAAGATATAATATGTCCGAGGCTAAGCCTCGGACAAAAGCTAAGCAGAACAAAGGGAATCAAGGATATGAGAAAGATTGAATTTATTAATGGAGAATATTATCATATTTATAATAGAGGGGTAGAAAAACGCAATATCTTTTTAGATGGAGCTGATTATTTTAGGTTTGTTTTGGGGATGCGAGAGTTTAATGATATTAATCCAGCTTGCAAACTCTGTCGTTTCCAAGAAATGCCGGACATAAAATTTCAGCAGGATAGAGAACCAATAGTTAAATTTATATGTTATTCATTGATGCCCAATCATTATCATTTTCTCGTTCAGCAAATTGAGGATGGGGGCATATCTAAATTTATGCAAAAATTAGGCACAGGTTATACTATGTACTTTAATAAGCGGTATGAAAGAAGCGGCGTTCTTTTTCAAGGTCCATATAAGGCGAAGCATATTTCCACAGATGAATACATCCTTCATTTATCTCGGTATATCCATTTAAATGCTTTAAGCATTAAGAGTTCTAATTGGAAGTCGAGAGGGGTAGGGCATAGGAGTGAGGCTTATCAGTTTTTAATGAAATACAAATGGCATAGCTTGCCTTTTTGGATAGATAATAAACCCAATTTGGTTAATTTGCACTCAAAGATTGTATTGAATCAATTTTCTTCTAAAAAATCCTACACCGATTTTTTACTAAGTTGGATTGATGAAGATTTAGATAGGATTAAAGAGATAGTAATTGAATAATACTGTTCGAGGCCTCGCCTCGAACAAACTTGACAAATAGTATGAAAATCGTTATACTAAAGTATAGAGGTAATTAAAATGCAAAATACATTTAAAATAGCTATTAGTTTACCAAGGGAAGATTATGTAGAGATAGAGAAGCTTTGTAAGAAAACTGGCCTTGGTCGCAGCGCTCTTATTGATCAAGCTATCCGTTTCTGGTTGGAGCAAAAAAATGTAGAGAAAATGATCAGAAAATATGAGGCGGGTTACAAAAAATCACCGGAAATAGTAGCTAATTTAAAAGCCTTTGAAAAATCGCAGTTGGAAGTTTTTGATTCAAAAGAGGATTGGTCATGAAGCGCGGTGAAGTGTGGTGGGCTGATTTACCTAAGCCTATAGGCAGGCGGCCAGTTGTTCTGCTGTCTAGAAATGAAGCTTATAATCTTCGCAATGCCCTGACTGTAGCAGAGATAACTCAAACTATACGCGATATTCCCGTGGAAGTAGCGCTTAGTAAAGAAGACGGATTGAAGAAGAAATGTGTTGTTAATCTGGATACAATTATTACTATTAGAAAGTCCATTCTTATTGAGCGCATAAGTTTACTGAGGCAGGAAAAAATTAGTTCTATTGATAAGGCGATTAAATTTGCCTTAGCGCTTTAGTTAGTTATTGACCTAATTATAGTTAGTAAGCTTTTGCTTCAGATAAGCAGGGTAGAGTATAAGGGTTTTGGTTCGGGAAGCACTCAGTATGAGTTAATGCGACAGCAAGCGTCTTGACTGACAATAAGATATAAGATATACTTATTATAACTTAAAAACAGAATAAAAAATGATGAATGAACTCGATTACATAGGTATATTTAAAGAATTAAATAAAAAGAGAATCAAATATATTGTTTGTGGCGGGATAGCTGTGAACTTATTAGGTATACCTCGAATGACTTATGATGTAGATATTTTAGTTGAAATGGATGATAATAATTTAAAGAAACTACTAAATTTATTTAAGGTATGGGGTTTTAAGCCAAAAGTTCCTGTAGAAATTATGGATTTTGCAATAAAAGAAAAAAGGGATGATTGGATAAAGAATAAGAACATGAAAGCCTTTTGCTTTATAAATAGTAAATGGGCTATTTCAGAAATAGATATATTAATAGATGTACCTATTGATTATGAGAAGGCAATAAAGAAAGTGGTTTTTAAACAGATGGATAATATTAAAATTCCTGTAATCTCTATTGAGCACCTTGTAGAGATGAAAAAGAATACCGGTAGGCAGCAGGATAAGGCTGATATAAAATATTTAAAGGAGCTTTGATGGTGATAGGGTTTAATTATTATTTAGATAACGATATAATTAAGGATTATCAAAAGAAACCTCTTAAATTACGGCTCAAGTGGCTTTATCAAGCCAATAAGCTAAGAAAGTACTATTCTAAAGATATAATAGAAAAGCAAGATAGGTTACGCTGTAAAGATAATTATTAATTGTTTAAAAGGAAAAGATATAAAGAAAAGGAGTAAGTTTTTAAGCTTACTCCTTTTTTGTGTTGATTTTATTAATACTTATTTACTGGCCTAATCTAGAGAGTAAATCTTTAGCTTCAGCTAGATTGGGGTTAATTTCTAGAGCTCTTCTAGTGTAGGAACGAGCCATATCATTTTTATTCTGCTTAAAGTATATCTCAGCCATATGATAATTAATTGAAGCGTCATCAGGTTTCATATCTGCGGCTTTAGAAATATAATTAGTTGCTTCTTTTAAATTATCCATCTTAAAGTAGATCCAGCCTAATGTATCCTTAATAGCCGCTTCATTATCGTTTAAACTCTCTGCTTTTTTTGCATTTAAGAGAGCTTCATCAAATAAACCTTTTTCCTGATAAAGCCAGGCTAAGTTATTATAAGCATAGGCATAATCAGGGGAGATCTTAATTATTTCTTTATAGATACTCATAGTTTTATCTTTATCACCTGAGAGGTCATAAGTAAGAGCTAAGTTCATTTTCACTGATACAGAATCAGGTGCAAGTTCTCCGGCTTTTTTAAATAATTTTAATGCTTCTTGATGGTTATTTTCGGTTATGTATACGCCGCCTAATTGCAGAAGAATATATATGTTATCAGGATATTTAGCCAAAAGGGAGGTGTATATTTTTTTAGCACCGCTTAAATTACTTTCCTGCAGATATATATTAGCTAAAGCCAGGTTGGCCGGATTAAAATCTTTATTAATTTTTAGGGCCTTTTTATATTCGCTTCTGGCTTTTGCGAGGTTGCCGCTGGCTGCATAAACGCCACCTAGATTATAATGAGCACTTGCATCGTCGGATGAAAGCTTAGTGACAGTTTCGAATTGTTCTATAGCATTTTTGAAGTCTTCTTGGGCTAAGTAGGTATTACCTAATATATAATAGCCTAATAGGTTAGCTGGGTCTTTTTGAATAATTTTCTTAGCCAGATTTTCAGATTCTTTATATTTACCGGTCTGGGTGTAGATTTTACCCAGATTAAGCTGAATTGGGCTTAAGTCAGGATTATCAGAAAGAATAATCTCAAGCTCCTTGGTTGTTTTATCAGCTTGTCCCTGAATGCCGTAAGCAGTTGCTAATCCTAATCGGGCATCAATATTTTTAGGAGATACCTTTAAAACATTTTTAAATTCTGCTTCAGCCTGGTTGTAATCTTCTTTAATAAGATAAATACGAGCTAAAGAAAAGTAAGGGCTGAGATACTCTTTATCTAATTCAATAGATTTTTTAAAATGGGTGACAGCTCCGTCATAATCCTCCGCTGCAGCCAAGATACTACCGTAAAGATTATTAACTTCAGCATTATCAGGGTTTAAGGTAAGGGCTTTTTTAGCTTCTGTTTTAGCTTTTTCTGTTTCTCCCTTAGCTGCGTATATGCCGGCTAGGCTGATATGGCCGGTTACGGAATTAGGGTTTATATTTACCGCTTTTTCCAGATTAAGCTGGGCATCATTTAATTTACCCTGAAGCATATAAATTCTTCCCTTTAGGTCATAGCCAGCCGCGCTCTTAGGATAATATTCAATTAATTTATTGGCTTTGACAAGAGATTGTTCAGATTCAGATTTTTTTAAATGAATAAGTCCCATTTCAAAGAGGGCATTAGGGTTTTTTGGATTAAGGTTAAGTGCTTCTTTAAGATGATTAATGGCCTGCTCGGTTTTGCCTTGAGCTTCAAGGCTGATGGCTAGATTAAAGTGAACTTGGTCTAGCTTGGGATTCTTTTCAACAATCTTATAAAATTCTTCGCTAGCTTCTTTATATTGACCATTTTGTAAGTAGGATGTACCAATAATATAATTAATAGCCAGGTTGTTATCATTTTTTCCTGCAAGGCTTTTTCCTATCTTTAAGGCCTCATCGGGCATGTTTTTAAGTAAATATGTATTGGCTAAGGCTAATTGAGCAGTTATTAGCTCAGGATTAATTTTAATGGCCTTTTTATACTCAGTTATTGCATCATCTAATTTCTGTTGGGCTGAATAGATTTGACCTAATTGTAAATGCAAAGTCGCATTATCCGGATTAGAATCTGAAGCATTCTTAATAACTTCAACTGCTTCATTTTGTTTACCCATTTGAATGTAGATAGCAGCCTTGATTAACGGTGCGTCTATAAGTGTTGGCTCTAATTTTATAGCTGAATCAGCGTTTTCGATAGCTTTATCATAGTCTTTCTTGGCTATATTTACCTGAGAAAGAAGTAAATATGCTTTAGCATCCAACGGGTTTGATTCAATTACTTCTGTAGTTAATTCGTTCGCTTTATCGACATTATTAAGCAAGATCATTACTCGGGCTAATTCCAGCTTTACAGTTGTATTCTTAGGGCTGGTTTCAAGGGCTGTGCTTAATTCTTTGGCCGCAGCTTCATATTTACCTTGAGCGGTATAACAGACTGCCAGCTTATAACGGGCCTCTGCATATGTCTCATTAAGCTGTAAGGCATTTTTAAAGCTGATAACTGCTTCAGATACCTTGTTACTTTTCAGGTAGTTATTGCCGGAATCATAGAATTGTTTGGCTTGTTTTTCCTTATTAGCCCCGCAGGCGGAAAGCAGAAAACAGCCCATAACTAATAACAGGGTTAAGGTAATTAATCTTTTATTTAATACTTTATGCATTTTTTTCTCCTTTTAACTTTGCATTAGTGTAAATAGTATTGTATCACTTAATAACCCAAAATTCAATATGTAATCATTATGTGTTCAAGCATCAAAATTTAGCCTTTTTTATATAGGAATAGACTATTCTTCAAGTAAGATAATAAAATAATATCTTGATATGTTTTTTTAGAGTGGTATAATAATAATCGAGGTGTAAAGATGCAGGACGATTATAATTATCTAGAAAAACGGGAATATAAACGTCTGAGATTAAAGTTTCAGGTTGAAATTGAAAATTTTATAAATCACCGGACATTAAGCCTAATTTCACAAGATATTAGTGTTGGCGGCATGGGTATTTCAAAACTTGCCCCAGAAGGTATGGAGATTTTTACAGAAGAAGAATTAGAAACGGATGCTCCTATAGGCATCCGTCTTATTTTGCCTGGATCTGATGGAGAGTTAGTTTTAAAGGGAATTGTCAAGTGGGCCGAGCGGACCAAGACCGGTATCTGGAAGGCTGGTATAGGATTTGATGACCCTCAGGTAGATATTAATAAGTATTACATTAAGCCTAATATCGTAGAAGGTAAAAAAAGGGGCGAGAGATATAATCGCCTTTTTCAAATTGAAATCAAGAAACAATCTAGCAATAAAATATATACTGGCATATCCATAAACTTAAGCAGTGAGGGGATGCAAATATTCAGTGATCAATTGTATTCTACGGATACACCCATAGAAGTAAGAATGCATATCATGGGTACGAATAAATTAATTTTAATTAAGGGCAAAGTTCTCTGGGCTCGGCAAGAAGAAGGAAGCACTTGGAGAATGGGTGTGGTCTTTGATGAAAACTTGCCTCTAGAGGATTATAAAAATCTCTAATCTTCAATATATCCTATCATGAAACATGACGATTTATTAACTTCTGCGCAGTTCGTTAAAGGTGTCGGCCCCAAAAAATTCCAAATCTTAACTCAACTCGGCATCCAGACTATAAAAGACCTGCTTTATTACTTTCCCTATAGATATGAAGATAGACGCCATCTCAATCAAATAAAAGATTTAAGAGAGGGCCAACTGCAGTCATTTCAAGCTGAGGTTTTAGCTAAAGGAATGCGCAGAGCACGCAACAGGCGTACTATTTTTCAAATGTCTTTGGGTGATGAAACTGGTAGAATAGATACTCTTTGGTTTAATCAACCTTATCTAAAAGATAATTTTAAAATAGGGGATAAGGTTATTATTTACGGCAAGATTCAAAAAAGAAAAGGTCTGCAGGTCATTAACCCCGAGTATGAAATTATTTATGATAGTGATAGTTCAGATGATACCCTGCATACTAAAAGGATAGTGCCTATATATGGCCTGACTAAGGGGATCGGTTCTCGGGCTTTAAGAAGAATATGTTTCAATGCCGTAAATGAATTCAGCAATACGCTTAAAGATAATCTTCCTGAAAGTCTATTAAAAAAGTACAATCTTATAACTCTCGCTCAAGCTCTTCGGGATATCCACTTTCCTGATAATAATAATGCAATTACGTCGGCTAGAAAGAGGTTAGTCTATGAAGAACTCTTTGGTTTAGAATTAACTATGGCTTGGCGTAAGCATAATTACAAGCATCTTCATAAAGGCATAAAATTAAGCTTTAAAAAACCACTAGTAGAAACCTTTATTAAGAAGTTACCTTTTACGCTGACTCAATCACAGGATAAGGTTATTGCAGAAATCAAAGATGATCTAGGCAGTCCGCAGTGCATGCAGAGACTTTTACAGGGAGATGTCGGTTCCGGCAAAACAGTAGTAGCTCTAATAAGTGCCCTCTATGCTGTTTCGGCTGGCTATCAGGTAGCTTTAATGGCTCCCACAGAAGTTTTAGCCCAACAGCACTACAGAACGATTAGTGAGTTACTCAAAGGTATGAAAATAAATAAAGGGCTCTTAATTTCACAAATAAAGAAAAAAGAAAAAAGTGAATTAATTGAGAAAATAAAAAAGCATAAGGTAGATATTATTATCGGGACTCACGCCCTTATTCAGGAGAATGTTTTTTTTAAGAAATTAGGCTTGGTAATAATTGATGAACAGCATAAATTTGGGGTCATCCAGAGGGATACGCTTTATAAAAAAGGGGAGAACCCTGATTTATTAATTATGACCGCTACCCCTATTCCCAGAACACTGGCTTATAGCATTTATGGTGACTTGGATGTCTCAGTGATTAGTGAGCTTCCCGCAGGTCGAGAGGAAATTACTACCTGGTGGGTGACGAAAAATAAAATTGAAGGAGCCTATAATTTCATTAGTAAACAGATTAAAGCCGGCAGGCAGGCCTATATAGTTTATCCCTTAGTTGAGAAATCAAAAAAGTTGGAACTTAAAGCAGCCAAGGAAATGTATGAACATTTAAAAGATGAGATATTTCAAGGGCATAATGTCGGGCTCTTACATGGACAAATGAAAGGGCCTGAAAAAGATAAAGTCATGACGGCTTTCAAGAAAAATAAACTTGATATCTTAATTTCTACAATAGTTATCGAAGTGGGTATTGATGTAGCTAATGCTTCAGTTATGCTCATTGAACATGCTGAACGTTTTGGCTTAAGTCAACTGCACCAGCTTAGAGGCCGTATTGGCCGCGGGCCTCATGAGTCTTATTGTATCCTGGCTTCATCAGCTTTAACTGAAGTTGCCAAAAGGCGTCTGGCGATTATGAGTAAAGTGACTTCAGGTTTCAGGATTGCTGAAGAAGATTTAATTATTAGGGGTCCGGGAGAGTTCTTTGGGCTTAGACAGCATGGCTTTAAAGATTTAAAAATAGCTGATTTAATCAGAGACGAAGACGTTTTAAAGAAAGCCAGGAAAGATGCCTTTGACCTGTTCAATAAGCCTCAATTTATCGAAAGCCCAGACTATAAAACACTCTTCAGCTACTATATAGAGCATAATATATAACCCTTTATCATTATAGTTAATGTGGTATAATAACTGGTATGAAAAAATACATCTGGTTAGTTATTTTTGTGTTTTTTTCAGGTTGTATGTCTACTCAGTATAATAGAGCTACGGGACAGCATGAACGCACTTTATATTCAACTGAGAAAGAAGTGCGCATGGGTGCTAAGATTTCAAAAAAGATTATCAAGAAATATGGCCTCTGTGAGGATGAAGAGGTTCAAAAAAGAGTTAAGGGTATCGGAGCAAAACTAGCTGCAGTTTCTGACAGGGATGACCTGAAATATCATTTTGCGGTTATTGATGATGAAGAGGTAAATGCTTTAGCCTTGCCAGGTGGATATGTTTTTGTTAGTAGTGGGCTAGTCGAGGCGGCTGATTCAGATGATGAAATTGCTGCGGTTGTTGCCCATGAAATCGGGCATGTTGCGGCCAAGCATTCCATGAAACAACTGCAGGGTGAGTATCTTTTTACTTTTTTAACTGCTCTGACTATGATTGGTAATAGTGATCGGAATGTTCAAAGCGGGAGTAACTTTACCTATATTTCTCTGATGATGCAGTATTCCAGGGAATACGAAAAGGAAGCTGATAAACTATCAGTCAGATATTTAAAGCGGGCCGGATATGATCCTAATGCAGCCCTAGCTATGTTAGATAAACTCGAAGCCATTGATGAAAAAAGGCCCTCTAGAGTTTATACATATTTTAAAAGTCATCCGCCGCATGATATGCGCCAGGCCCTGATTAGAAAAGAAATAAGCGGTGAGCTTTATTATGATGATTATCTGGATTTAATAAGTGTTTATGAAGAAGATAGATAATATATTTTCAATACGTTTGTTTATTGTTTCAGCGGCAGTTATAGGACTGCTTATTTTATCTGTTGGCTGTAAAACTGCCAATGAAGGCAACCTTCAAGTGGATTCGACAGATAGCATTGGCCTAAGTTGGGGTATGACTTTTACAAAAGATGCTCCGGAAAATATGCCTAGCATAGATGAGCTTACTAGAGGAGCAGATTTAATAGTTAAAGCAGAGGTGGTCTCGAGCCGGCCGGTAAATTTTAAATTTAACGGTATCACTTATTATCAGCTGACATTATTAAAGTTAAATGAGGTAATAAAGGGCAGTAGTAATTCAGAAGTTATAAGTGTTTATGCCAGAGAAAACAATGTACCTGCTAAGTATATGTCGGCTTATGAGTTATGTGATGATGTCCTGGTTTTTCTAAAAAAAGATAAAGGTTTATATTTTACCTATGGTAATGCTTATGGCCAGATGTCCATTGCTGGCGGACGGATTACTAACTGGCGGAAGATTGAGAGAGGTAAAGTTGAGGATAATATAATAATTCCTTATAGTGAGGCGAAACAGTTGATTATTATTGCTTTATATGTAGATAACTTAAACAGAAAGATAGATACTAAAAACGATGAGTAAAGTAAAAACAAAAGCTGGGTTTGCGGTCTTAGTGGGCAGGCCTAATGTAGGCAAATCGACATTTTTAAATAATGTTTTAGGTAAAAAAGTAAGTATTATTTCTCGAGTTCCACAGACAACAAGATTTTCTATTAGAGGAATTTTTAATGACCCTAGAGGCCAGATTGTTTTTGTGGATACCCCTGGAATTTATCTATCCAATAAGCACCTTATGAAATTTCTATCATCCAGAAGTTTTTCTGCCAAAGATGAAGGTGACCTGGTTTTATATATGGTTGACTTAAGCCGTCGTCCGGGTAGGGAAGAGGAAGAAGTCTTAAGTCAGTTGTGGGAATTAAAAAAACCGGTCATTATGCTCTTAAATAAAAGAGATATAGGCCAGAAGTACGCCGATGATTATATAAGACTTTGGAAAGATGCTGTGGGGGATAATAAAGACCCCTTGAAATACTTTATACCTATATCTGCTTTGGAGAGTATTGGTTTAGATGAAGTCTTGACTACTGTTTTTGAGCATTTACCTGTCTCGGAAGCATTATATCCGCCCGATGTGGATAGCGATTTACCTGATAAGCTTTTTATGTCTGATGTTATCAGGGAGAAAATATTTACGCATATGAAAAAAGAAGTGCCGCATTCTGTGGCCGTTAAGGTGGATAATATTGAAGAGCGGGAAAGTAAAGTTCTCTTTATTCAAGCCACAATTATAGTTGAACGTAAATCTCAAAAGGCAATTGTGATCGGTAAAAAGGCTAATATATTAAAAGAGGTCGGCCAGGAGGCACGGCTGGAATTAGAAAAAGTTTTTGAAAGAAGGATTTATCTTGATCTTTGGGTTAAGGTCCAAAAGGACTGGCAACTGTCTATGGAGACCCTAAGAGAGTTAGGATATATCGTTTAATGCTATTTTATATTTTTTACTTGACATTTTGTTATTAAGGATATATACTTAACATAAACGTTAAGGATGTATTCTTAAGATGAATTATTTAAAGCTATTAAAACTCAAGAATAAACTTTATTTTACAATTGAGGATGCAGCTGCTGTTTTTGACATTAAGCCGGCATCAGCCTATGTTTTATGTAGCCGCTATGTCAAAAAGGGTATCTTTATAAGGTTAAAGAAAAATTTCTATATTTTACAGCAGAACTGGGAAATTTTGTCTGATGAGAATTTCTTTAAGCTATCAAACTTTCTGCAGGTTCCTTCGTATATTTCCTTTATGACTGCTTTATCAGCATATGAAGTAACAACTCAGGTTTTGCGAAACTTTTATGAAAGCGCGTGCATAAAACGTTCTGTTAAGTTTGAGCAAGGGCAAGCGTGTTTTAATTATTATAAAATAAAAAGAAAATATTATTTTAGCTTTGAGAAGAAAAATGGTTTTTTTATTGCCACAAAAGAGAAAGCCTTTGTGGATATGATGTATCTTTATTCTTTTGGGAAATATAAAGCAGATTTAAATTCTATAAACATTGATGCCTTAAATAAAGATAAAATATTAGAAATTGTAAAAGTTTTTCCTTTAAAGACCAAAAATGCGGTAAAAAGAATATGCAAAATTTAATAAAGCAAGAACGGTTTGAATTGGAAGTTTTAGACAAGTTTAAAACCGCTAAACTTTTAGATAAGATAATTTTTACTGGCGGTTCTATGCTGAGGCTATGTTATGGATTAAATAGATATTCAGTAGATTTAGATTTTTGGATATTAAAAAATGTAGATCAAAATAAATTATATGAAGAACTAAGCATTTGTTTAAGTAAGTATTATACTCTAAAGGATGCCGCCAATAAGTTTTATACTTTGCTTTTTGAATTAAAATCTAAAGATTATCCACGCAGTCTCAAGGTTGAAATAAGAAAAGAACGTAAAGAAGTCCAGATTGAGCGCTCAATTGCTTACAGCATATATTCAAATAATCAGGTTTTTATCAATAGTGTTAGCCTGCCTGATATGATGAAGGCTAAAATATGTGCTTTTTTAGACAGAAAAGAAATAAGAGATGTTTTTGATATCGAATTTTTACTGAGAAAAGGAGTGGCTTTAGACGCCTCGCAAAAAGAATTAGATGATATTCTTAAGAACATAAATTCTCTAACTAAAAATGATTATAATGTAAAGTTAGCTTCTTTACTTGAAAAGGAAGAGCGAGAATATTACAAAAATGAAGGATTTAAATTTGTAAAAAGTAAACTAATTGAAAAATTAGCTAAGGAGTAATAATTAATAGAATGCATTTTATTTAAAGCACTACATAAAAATTAATTAGAATCGGAATATTTAATATAATCATGAAGAAATGTAAACATTTTAATATCTGCGGCGGCTGCAAACTACAGGATATTACCTACCAAAAGCAACTTAAATTAAAGACAAATCTTATAAAAAAAAGGGCAGATAAATATGGCGTTATAGTTAAGAGGCGTCTTAAGAAAATTCTTCCCTCTCCAATAAAATATGACTATCGTAATAAAATGGAATTTACCTTTTATGCCGAAGAAGACGGAGGTGTTTGTCTGGGGCTTCACGGCAATAAGCAAAACAGAAGAGTCATTGAATTAAAAGAATGTCTTATAGCCGGCCCGGAAGTTATTAATGTTCTAAAAGCTACTCTAAATTTTGCCAGAAAGAATAATTTAAAAGGATATCATCGCTATAAGCAAAAAGGCTACTTGAGACATCTTTTAATCAGAAAGAGTGTCTCTAATAAAGAGCTTATGGTGATAATAGCCACTACCAGTAAGGGGCGTTTGAAGAAAGATGAGTATGTAAAAAAATTATTATCCTTGAGCCGGTCTAAAAATAATGGCTATAAAATAACCAGTATTTTCCACGTCATTAATGATTCAGTCGGTGATGTTATTAGCTTTGAGAAAGTAAAACTTTTATACGGCAGAGAGTTTCTTGAAGAGAAAGTAGGACGCATTACTTATAGGATATATAATCAATCCTTTTTTCAGACAAATTCCCGCTGCCTGAAAGTGCTATATAATACAGCTAAAAAATTAATTAAACCTGGGAAAACGGATAGGGTTTTAGATTTATTTTGCGGTTCAGGCGGTATCGGGCTTTATCTGGCCAAGAGTGTTAAAGAGGTTGTCGGTATTGAAATTAATGAGCAGGCAATCATAAAAGCCCATGAAAATATGCATATAAACTCTGTAGAAAATATGAACTTTATCCAGGATGATGTCAAGCTGGCCTTAAAGGATAAAAAGGAAGAACTTATTGGTAAGTTTAATAAAGTTATTATTGATCCTCCTCGGGCCGGTATCAGCCGCAAGGTCTTTGAGCGGGTTGTTGCCCTAAAGATACCAAAAGTGTTATATATTTCATGTAATCCTGAGAGTTTATTCGATAATATTAGATTATTTATTGAAGCCGGATATAAGTTAAAAGTGGTTCAGCCTGTGGATATGTTTCCGCATACAAGGCATGTGGAGACTTTGGCTATACTTGAGAGATGAGCAAAGATTAAGAATTATCTAAATTATCCAGATTATCTTTTTTGAGTTTTTCTATGAAGGACTTAATGTCACTTTGAGCTGATCTTGAAACCATAGAGGCCACGTAAATAAGAAGTGAGAACTTCCATGCTTCATCCGGGCCGATGACTAAACCCAGGCGGACGTCTTCTTGTTTCTGCAGTAAATTCTTATAATGATCAATAGCTTTGTTTAAAGACCCTTCGTAAACCTCTATAGCATAGGTGTTGTTGTAATATTTTAAAGAAGGCAGGCTTATGCCGCGCATTAAAAGAAAAGACCTTAGGCTATCATCACTAATATCCAAATCTTCTTTAAAATCAAATCCATCAAATACCGGATAATGTTCCGGCATGACAATAAGCGGCTTATCTACCTTAATAGTTCCTTTTCTGACTACTGTGTCACCTTCATTAACTGAGGATTCGGCCAAGAGTATATAGGGTAGCTCTGTGGTTTTAAAGGTGTGCAGCTTATTTAAGCGGGCTCTGTGTATTTCTGTTTTTTTAAGGGCTTTTTGCCAAAGCTCTTCAAGGTCCATTAATTAACTCCTTTAAGTAATTAGGGTTGATTATAACTATTACCAACGCTTCCTCAAGTGCTATATCTATTATATACTATTAAAACCTAAATGTTTGACTTTTTTAAATTAATATGATATTGTAAAATATCTAAAAAAACGTGTTTATAATGAAAAAAGTATTACTATTTATATCCAGATCTTTATTTCTTATAATTTCATTATCAATTTTAGCTCACGCTGATGAGCTGCATTTAAAAAATGGCAGGTATTGTGATTTTTCAGTTGTCTGATTTTATGTTTAAAGCAGCCATTAAATTTTATCGTCTTGAGAGTAATGAGTTTATAGAAATAGTAAAAATTGATAATATTTCTTCCGGGATGGCCCAGGTAAGTGTACCTCAGTATCCAGGTGTTTATAGGGTTTATTAGTTCATCAAGGATGATAAGGGTAATATTACTTGTGCTAATTGCAGTATATCAATAGGAGAGTAATGTGGCTAAAAGTAAAAAGAATATTACAATCAAAGATATAGCAAAAAAAGCTGGTGTGGCTCATTCAACTGTTTCATTAGTTATGAATAATAAGGGTTATGTAAGTGACAGCCTAAAAATGAAGGTTATGAAGACTGCTAAAACCATGGGCTATGAACCTAACTTAATTGCCCGCGGTCTAATTAATCAAACATTTCCGGTTATAGCTGCAATTTTTCCGGAAAATCCCTCATTTTTTACAATTACATATTTTATTCAAATTATAAGCGGCATTCAGGATGTCTGTAAAGACACTGATAATGCCCTGATGATATTTAATCTAGATCAGACTCAAGGTGAGTCATATTATCAGGTGTCAAGGAAATGGCTTAGTAAAAATTTAATCATAATGAATATTGACTACACCAAGGATATGGATCAGGATATAAAGGTACTTAAGAAGAATAATATATCCTTTGTTTTAATAAATAAATATCTTGGTGATGAAGATGTTAGTTATATAAATGTAGATAACTTTAGCGGTGTTCATCAGGCCTTGAAGCATCTTATTGATTTGGGTCATACGGAAATCGGTTTAATTGCAGGTGACCTAAAGGCACCTGATGGCATGGAAAGATTTGATGCTTTTAAGAAGATATTAAAGGAGTATAAACTGAAATTTAATCCTAAATATGTTTATGAAGGAGGCTATTTCAGTTTTGATTCAGGTGAAAAAGCTGCTTTGCAGTTTTTAAATGCCAAAAAGAGGCCTACAGCAGTATTTTCGTCAAGTGATAATTTGGCAATTGGTTTTATGAGAGTAATTAAGACCAAAGGTTTTACAATCCCCGATGATTTATCATTAGTCAGCTTTGATGATTCACTGGAAGCTAACTATGTCACTCCTCGCCTAACCACAGTTAGGCAACCTTTAGTTGAAATCGGCAGGGAAGCCGCCCGGCTTGTTCTAAAACAATCTGCTGAAAAGAGATACAGAACTAAGCATGTAACTCTTAAGACTGAGCTTATCCTCAGAGAATCAACCAAGCCCCGCAAATAAGTTCTCAATAGGTATTTTTACCATATAAAGACAATATATTACTATTGACATAACAAAATATAGGTGCTAATCTATTTGCTAAGCACTATAAATTGGTATTTTTTTGCATTTATATTATACATACTAAGGAAAAATAATGTACGAAAAGAGAAGCAGCAAAAGAATTGAAACGGAATTATTAGTTGAAGCCCAGCTTGTTAAGCGTAATTACAAAACTCCCTTAACTCAGCCAATAAAGTTAAAGACAAGTGATATCTCCAGGGGTGGAGCTCGTCTGAAATGGCCCAGCGGCTGGAATTGTGAAACTTGCAATAATTGTGTGGGTTGGATATTTAACCGCGATTGCAAGCTAAAAGAGAGTATGGATGAACCTTTGAATCGTGACCTTACTTTAGGGATCAGGATTAAGCTGAAATTTTCAAAAAAGCGGCTTGCGAATAAAGAATATTACGCCAAGATTGTTTGGAAGGCTTCGGCGGTTAAATCAAAATCTTGTTATGATGCCGGTTTATCATTTGAAGACGCTGATAGAGAACTTATCAGTGAATTAGGCCTCTAAATAAGCGCTTTTTGCAGGAAGCACATGTATTAAAGTAATGTCTACTGCTAATCTTTCTCAGAGAGCAGGTTGGGCTGGTATTTATTGGCAGAACCCACCTAATAACTGGGGTAATCAGGCTGGCGGTTATGACTTAACAGGTACAAAAAAACTTACTATTATGGCAAAAGGCAATAATGGTGAAGAGATAGTTGAATTTAAGATGGGCGGAATTATGGGTTCTTGCGGCGATACAGATCAGGCAAGTTCCGGCTCAGTTCAATTGACAAATGAATCGCAGAAATATGAAATTAATTTAGCAGGTTTGGATTTAACCAATATTATTGGAGGATTCTGTTTTTCAATATCCAGTATGGAAAATCCAGAAGGTGTTGCATTCTATCTTGATGAGATTATTTACGAATAAAACATTTTGATAAAAAAAGAAAACCAAGGCATATCTTTTATTAGATATGCCTTTTTTCGTGTGTGATAGTTACTTGTTTTCTATATTATATTTGCTTAGATTTTTTTAAAAGATATATGCTATAATAAAAATGATGAAAATTAAGGCTAAGGCACCACTTTTATGTTATAATATTTTAAAGGGTAGGGGAATAAAACCATTTAGTCGCAATCTTGAAAATACACTAAATGTTCACTCTGGATTAAATAAGAAATTAGAATTGTTTTATGATTTTTACTGTGTTGCTGAATACAGAGTAGGCAAGGAAAAAGTCCTTCATCTTTTTGTAGAGCCGGATATCAATTTAATTAACGCTGATAATCAGGCAGTACTTGATAAAAAGAATAATATGTTAAGTCTTTTTATTAAGGCAAAAGATGCAACTGTTATTAGTTTAACCGTATAAACAGGAGGTTTTATAATGGATTCTACTTTCAATGTGTTTGACTTTGGAATAAGTGGAGTGATTATACTTATTTTTGCGCTGGCTATTACAGCTCTTGTTGTAACTTGCTTCTGGCAGATATTAAAAAAAGCAGGTTATCCTGGTCCATTAAGTCTTTTAATTTTAGTTCCCGGATTAGGTCAGCTGGCCGCTTTAATCATTGTAATTATGTTAGCTTTTGGCAAATGGCCTGTCTATGACAAATTAAGTCAAGGAATGATGGATAAAGACAATAAATAAAGGAGATTCGAATGAAAAGGCGGTTACTTTTACTATCCGTAATAATTATTTCATTAGCGATTTCAGGTTGTATTGATTCAACTACAAAGATTACGGTTAATGGAGACGGTTCAGGCATAATTACCGAGACCATGGGCATGAGCAAAGAAGTCGTCAAGCAAATGCAGCAGATGATGCCTTCTGAAGATGGTCAGGCTATTACTGATGAAAATTTCTTTAAAAGAGAAGACTTTGTAGAGAAGGCCTTAGAGTATGGACAGGATGTCAAATTAATTGATTTTAAGACTTCTTCTAATGAAACGTCAATATATGCCCAGGCGGTCTTTGAATTTAAAGATGTAGCTAAAATAAGGATTAAGCAGGGTGATAATTCCGGGGTGGACAATGCGCAAGATCCTGCTAAAGATGAAAAATACATTACTTTCAATTTTGATAAATCTACAAAGAACCCTACGTTGAAGATTAACATTCCTCAAGAAGATACTGCTGAGACTGAGACAGTTGCTGCTCAGCCGCCAGTAGAAAAACTCTCAGCTGCGGAAGCTGCAATGATTAAACAGATGTTTACCGGAATGCATTTTGCGGGATTAATTGAAGTCAATGGTAAGATAACTTCAACCAATGCTCAGTATGTTGAAGGAAGTACTGTTTCATTGTTTGATGTTCAATTTGATAAAATATTAGATAAGCCGGAGCTTCTTGCTCAGCTGCAGACGGGTCCTGGTTCTCAGTCGGCACGGGACATTCTTGAAGGTATCGATGGTATTAAACTGGATACTAATAAAGAGATAAATGTTACATTTACCCCGGCGGGTGGAGATGCTATAGCTGGTTCTTTAGATGAGGCAATAGCTAATAGCGGAATTACAAACCCTATGGATTTTTCAGCGTCTTCGCTAATAGCTTTATGTTTAGGTATGGGACTGGTTCTATTGATACCATTTGTTATAGTGTCAATTTTATCTGTCTGGTTTTATGCCCGCATATTAAAGAAAGCTGGTTTTTCACCTGCGCTGGCTTTTTTACTATTGATTCCAGTACTTAATACATTTATTGGGTTGGTAATTCTTATGATATTAGCTTTTGTCGATTGGCCGGTTTATGGAAAGTTTGCGGCGATTACTGATCAGATAAATGATCCTGATGATGAGCTAGTAGCTGATGTCGAACCTGTAGTAATCACAGAAGAACCAGAAATAAAGATTGATGATACATCAAGTTTTAATGAATATGTTGATAGTTCAGAGGAGAAAAATGGAGGAGTCCCGCTTCCCGGTGAAAGCAATCATACCCGTGGTCCTTTAGATAGCGAGAAACTTTCACAAGATGAATCTAAGAGTGAAGCGCCTATAAGTGAAACTCCCGCTAACCCTGAAATTATCTTATCTAGCGGGAATTTACCAGGTGAAGAAAGCAAAGAAGAGCCAATAAAGGAAGATCTGTCTTTGCAAACACCATCTATAGAACCCGTAGAACCTGTGAAAATAGAGGAAAATGAACCACCAAAAATAATTGAGATTCCTGATGTCGAACCTGAAATACCTCAGGAACCTATAGTTCAAGATAATGATTTGTCTCAAGGAGAACTTTCTGAGTCAGATGTTCTCAAACCTGAAATAACATCAATTCCGGATAATAATGAAGATAATTTAAAGATGCCTGATGTAGAATCTCATGATGAGTTGAATCTGCCCGATGCGCCTAAGGATACGCCAAAACTTCCCACAGAAGACGAAGAGGAAGCAGATAAGGATAAGCCTGTAGTTTGATTAATTCGACCATATCCCTTCTACATTCTTTTTTGATGCAAGAATAGGGATTTCCTGGAAAGCGCAGGGATTAAAAAGAGAAGTTCGCAGACAACTTCGTTTATAACTTATTTCACTACGTTCTATAAGTTATCTGCTCATTTAAAGGAGGATAATTATGCAAGTTTCCTTTGGTGCAATTATAAAAGATTCATTTCAATGGATGATTACTGTTTTATTTAAACCTTTTAATTATCGAAAATGGATTGCCTTAACTTTTATTGCAATAATGGCAGGATATTTAAGTTTTAATATGAACTTTAATTTGCCAAGTAATAAAATGATCAATAATGCCACTCGGACTTGTCCGTCTGCGGGGATAATATTACAGTCTTTAGGTCTTGCGGAGGCCGAAGAAGCCCAAGAGGTGATATCTCTTGAGATGGAGCAGGAGCCCATTGAGGATGTAGCTGAAGTGAGTGAGGTAGGTGGGTTTTTGGATGAACCAGCTGATTATATTGTTGCCGGAGTAATTGGAGTAGTTTTTATAATTATTATGATTGTATTTACTTGGCTAAGTTCCAGGTTTAGGTTTATTTTTATTGAAGATATAGTCAAAAATGATGGTTCTATAAAACTTCCCTGGTCTAATAATGTGTTTATAGGTAATCAGTTATTTTTATTTAATATATTATATACTTTTGCCTATTTAGCCAGCATTGGTTTAATAATATTTAGGGGATATGTTTCTTTAGCGGTATTGGGCGTGTCTGGAGCTAATGCTGATCGAAGTTTTCTCAAACTGTTTCTAAGCATCATACCGCATATACTTATATTGATGTTGATTATTATGGCAGCAGGTTTAATCTATTTCTTTGTTAATAGCTTAGTGATTCCGATTATGTTTAAAGGGACGGGTAATTTTAAAGCTTCTTGGCGCGAGGCTTTCAGACTGCTTAAGAAAAATGTTGGTAATTGTTTTGCTTTTCTATTCATTAATTTTGGTTTGGGCATTGGGGCTGTTATTGCGACTGGCCTGATTGTGGTAATATATATGATTGTTGTTTTAATTTTAGCGTTTTTACTTACCATGCTGGCTTCAGGAATTTTAGCTATCTTGCCCTTAGGGATTAATATAGTTGTTGGATTTATATTCGGATTAATTGGCTTGGCGGGTTTAGCTTGCGCATATTTTATTCTGAATATGTTCTTATTGCCCATTGCTGTATTTTTTCAGACATTAGTATTGAAGTTTATAGCGGCCTTAGATACGAGTTATGATGTTTTTTAAATGAGTCCGCCTCAGGCGGACGAATTTATCCCGGAGCTTAGTTCAAATTATTTTTGATAATTTTAACTTGTTTAAGCGAGGGATTATTATTGAGCACATCAGTTATGGAGCAAAGCGCTCATAACTGATTAGTGCGAAATAATCCCGCATCTTTAAGCGTTAGCGAAATGCGGGATAATTAGTTTATTTGAAATTTCGAGGGAATCCCGGAACTTAAATGAGGCTGTAATTTACGCGACTATTAAGGAGCTTAAATTACATAGCCGAATTTATCCCCTCATTCTTTGTTTTTAATAGTGTGTTTTAGTTGGGGTGGTATTAGTTAATTATGTTATAGTTTATCTATTAAACCCTAAAAAATAAAATAGGAAAATAACGTGTCCGGATTGTTTAAATTCTTAAGAGTTGTATTCAAAACTGCTGTTATAATAGGTTTCTTGTTACTCATCTTGGTAACAGTAGGTTATTTTTTCACCAGAGCGAATTATTATGATATTCCCGTTCTTATGTATCATAATGTAAGCCCTCCTGAAGATGGAAATACAACTAATGTTACTCCTGAGCGCTTTAGTCAGCAGATGAGTTTTATAAAGAGTAATAACTATAAAGTTATTACACCATCTGAATATACTCAGATTTTAAAAGATGGCAAAAAAAAATCTGCCAATAATTTAGTAATGCTTACCTTTGATGATGGATATGAAAATAACTATACCTATGCTTATCCTATACTTAAAGATAATGGATTTTCAGCAGTTATATTTGTGGTGGTTAATAAAATAGGTGAAGAAGGTTACTTAAATATTCAAGAAATTAAAGAAATGCAGAAGAATGGAATTGTTATTGCCAGTCATACCTTAAACGAGAGGTATGTTCCTTCTTTGAAGAAGGTAAGGTTGAATGATGAAATTTGCGGTTCAAAGGAAAAACTTGAACTCTTGACTGGCGAACCGGTTGAGTTTTTTGCTTATTGTTCCGGGGGATATACGATTCAGGCTCAGAAAATATTAAAAGATGCCGGTTACTTAGTGGCTTTTACAACGAATAGAGGATTTGATAAGTCTTTAGCAAATGATGACCCCTATGCGATCAGGAGAACTAAAGTTACTAATAGGGATTATAGTTTTAAGTTTTGGGTTAAGTTGAGCGGTATTTATAATATATTTCATACAATCAGAGACCCGTATTAATAGTTTTATTAAATAATTTGGAGGTAAATATGATATTAGGATTATTTTTTATTTTATCAGGTATATTAATAGTTATTTTTGAACCATTTTTAAGAGTTATAGTGGCTCTGTTATTATTAGTTATAGGATTCTTTTTAATGTCAATGAGTTATTACTACAAAAAAACGTCCAAGCGCTCAGTAGATAATCCTTACGTTGATTTCTTTATAAGGTTCTAAATGACTAAAATATATCTTCCTCATAAAGTGCCCCTAAAAGATGTATATAAAAAAATCAAACATCTGGCTATAGTAGCTCATGCAGATGATATCGAATTATCAGCACCTCAATTCATAGTTAATGGATTGGGGAGTTTTTTTGGTATTGTTATGGGGGATAATAAAGGATGGCCTATAAGGCCTGAGTATAAAAAATTATCTTCGGATAAAATTCAAAAGATTAGAGAAAAGGAGCAAGAAAGAGCTGCCAGTATAGGCAAATATAACGGCGTGGCTTTTTTAAGGCTTGCCAGTAGGGATATAAAGAGTATTAGCAAAAAAGATAAAGTGGTAAATATGATTTACGATCTCATTAAGGATATGCCTGTTAAAAGTGTTTGCACTCATAGTTTATTTGATAATCATCCTACTCATGTCGCTGTGGTCCAAAGGGTTGTTCTGGCCCTAAAGAAGCTTCCCTTAAGCAAGCGCCCAAAAGCATTTTACGGCATGGAGGTTTGGGGCTCATTAGAGTGGTTGCCTAAAAAATATAGAGTAGTCTTTGATGTAAGCAGTTCAATTGTTTTAATCAAAAAGCTCTTAAGTGTTTATAAATCGCAATCCTATAAGGGGCATCGTTATGATCAAGCCCTTCTCACTAGATTAAAAGCCAATGCTCTCTTTAGTGAGACACATGGATTTAGCGAGAAAAGTGCTCTTATTTATGGGATGGATTTACTGCCGCTTTTAGAGAAGCGCGGCTTAAATTTTGAGAAATACCTGCAGGATATTATTAAAGCTTTTCTTAAAGAGAAGAAAAATAATCTATAGTTCTATTAAAGTTTATTTAATAATCGGATTTCATCAATATATAAATCATCTTCAATATGAGCTGTGCCTGGTTCTATAAAAAGAAGTATTTTGTTTACTTCATCTAAATTGTTTTTCAATTGAGTAGCCAGCTCCATATCAAAGGTTAGCGTATTCCAATCATCATTTTTACTTTCCGCTATTTCTATATCCTGTTGATTATTATCATCAATAAATAGTTTGGCTAATATTTTCACTTTTCCTTTAATCTTAATAGTTAAATAACGATGGATTGCCAGTAATTGTGGGTCAATTTCAACTTCAATGTAATCCCAGGCACTATCTGTTTTAATAAAATGTATTTTTAGCGCTTTAGTGTCCTTTGCTTGTTCATTTTTAATATTTACTATTTCAAATTTCCAGCTGGGATTTATGGATTGCCAGCCTGATAGTTGAGGTGAGTTAAAGTCATAAAGTACCGGTTTATAAGCCTCGGGGTTGCTTTTTGATGAAAGACAATCAGAAGGTGAGCTAAGATGCCCCCATTTATCTTTAGCGCGTATATTAAAATAATATAGTTCATTATCATCTTTGAGAATAGTTTTGTTTAATAGATGCGGGTTGTTATCAAAGTTGACGACTGTAATTTTTTCTGCAATATTAAAATTATTATTTGATGATAGGGGTTTTTTGCTGATATAGATAATGTATTCCTTAATATCATCTGCATTGGATTTATTCCAACTTAAGTTGATACTTTTACCGGTCTGGCCCTCGTATGCTGAAATAAAGTTTACTTTTGAAGGTGCTTGAGTTATAGCCTTAGATTCACAACTTATGTTATCAAGGGCGGGTTTCGAACCGGTTATCTGGCAATTAAGAGAAATAAATTTCAATTCTTTATTAGTAATTGAACCAGGTAGATTGAAATAATAATGTTTCCAATTTTCTGAACCGATAGAGCCTGCAGGCTTAAGTTTATTATACAAAAAACGACCGGTTTTAATTGAGGCGGAATTTATTTCCATATCGCGAACCCATAAAGAAATATATTTATTATAATCGTATTTTAATAAGTCGTTTTCGGAAAGTTTTGCAATTAAGATAATATTTTTATTATTAGATGTTACAGAAAGACATTTTAATCCACTTTGGGGGTTATCTGCACAAATTTTAAAATTTCCATTAGGAGAGTCCCATAAGGCATATGCGGGAGCCACAGGAGGTATTTCAAAATCATCAATTGTACCGGAAAATTTAGCTCGTTTAATAAAATTATGGATAACCTCAGTCTTCATAAATAAATTCCAAACCATACCGCTTCTGTAATTTTCAATCATACACATCATGGGGCCGGTTTCAATGCCGACATAAAAGGGGCTGATGAAATCTGTTTTGAGGTTGTATGAGCTGGACAGTCCGTATTTCCCCCAGTATTTATCACCATAGTATTCGATTGATTTTCTAATGGACATTAAGGATGCTTCCGGTACGAAGGGCAGAGAACAGACAAAGGCATTTGTAGCAATGGTTCCATCATTGGCGACATAGCCCGGAGGAGCGGCGTGTGAGTATGATTCTTTGCCGAAACAATCGCTTAAACCCCAAGCCCAGGAAGGATACTTATTTTCCTTTTGATTAAAGGCCATATCAGCCAGAATGGCATTTATTGTATCTAAATAGTAATCAATATTACCGTCGTGTTTACGCCTTGGGTCGATAAAGGAATACGGGACTTCTCGATTAAAAAGAGCGCCCGTCTTATGGCATTCATATTCAGCGTACTTTCCTTTGGAATAAGTTTTTGTATAAGCCTGCCAGGTATTTTTCGAAATAGGATGAGTGTCTGAACCTAAGGCTAGGGCATATATCAATAGAGAGTTATCAGCCAAAAAATCCATATTGAAAGGCAGGAGGCCGTCTATATCATAATAGCTTTCTGATGTTTTTGGCGGCACCCAGCCATAGGATAATAAACCTGCTTTATCATTTTTGTAAGTGGTGAATTTATCCCACTGGATATTGTCATATATTTTTTTTGAAAGTTCCTCAATTTCAGTCCCTTTGAAATATTCACCGGTAAATAAAACACCCGCAATAAAATCAGCACTATCGCACATGGCCACGCAGTCAATGGGTACTTTTTCGCCTGTACGTCCATTAATAAAATGCCAGTAAAGCCCATATTTACCCTCAGCGAAGATGTCATTCGGATCGTCGGGATCATCCCAGAAGGTATTTAAGATCAAAAGACATCTCTTGTAACCGTCTTCATAGCTTACCCAATTTCTCTCAATGCCGATACAAACGGCTACTAATTCAAAGCCGGTGGCAGCCACTTTACCGATTTTGTTTTGAGTGTGATCGTAAGCAATTCCAGTCTCAGGATAAATTTCATCCCAGAAATAATTAAAAATGCGGTATTCAATTTCATCAAGCAGTTCATCGTTAGACAGCTCTAGAGCATCCTTAGAAGAAATAAGAGGATCCTGAGTATTTCTTTTTTTTAATGTAGGATTTTGACAGAAGATAAGTATTAAAGAAAGAAAACATAGTACGATTAAGGTGTATAATCTTTTCATAAAAGTATTATACCTGATAATATTAAAAAAACAAAGAAAAGGGTTTACAAAGTGAGGGATGTTTATGTATAATAACATAAACTAATGATAAAGGGATTCGTATGAAACTATCTGAAGCGATGAAGATTTCTAGTGAGCTTAAGAATGTTAAATTAGTAAGTGCAGAAATACTGGAATCTCTCCTGCCATTCAATATAGCTTCATATGATTTATTAGATATACGGCTTTGCTTAGAAGAAGCCTTAATAAATGCCATAAAATATGGTAATAAATTACAAGCAGACTTACCCGTTGAAGTTACTTATAGTATAGAGAATAGTATCTTAAAAATTACCGTGCTTGATCAGGGAATGGGATTTGATCATAAGAATCTTCCTGATCCGACATTAGAAGAGAATCTTCAAGAACTAAAGGGTAGGGGTGTGTATTTGATTCGTCGCCTGATGGATGAGGTTATGTTTAATGAAGTAGGCAATCAAATCACCATGATGAAAAATTTAAAAAAGGGAGATTGAAGTGGATATATCTATAGAGAAAAAGGGTGATGTTCTTGTTTGTAAGATAACTGGGGAAATAACATTTTCAACCTCTCCTGATTTAAGAAAACAACTTATTGAAGCTGTTGACCAAGGAGTAAAGAAAGTAGTTGTGAACTTAAAGGATGTTGGCTATGTGGATAGTTCTGGTATGGCTACGTTGGTTGAGCTCCTGCAGAAAGTAAAAAGTGCCGATGGTGATTTAAAACTAGCCGAAACCCCTGAAAAAATAATAGAGATTCTTGATATGGTGCGGTTAAAAGATATATTTGACTTTGAAGATACAGAAGAAAAAGCGATAACCTCTTTTTAAGATATGGAAAATAAAAAATCAACAGATTTCATAACTTCTTTAGGCATAAAAGCTCTTACCTTGTTTGCTACGGTAAAAGATATGTTTTATCTTTTAATGCAAATATTGCATTGGCTTTTTATAGGGCCTTTTAAGGGCAAGGCGGCTAAACGAGACAGTATTTTTGATCAGATGGTCTTCGTGGGTGTCAAGTCGATCGTGATTGTCTTTTTTATTGCTGTCTTTACCGGTTTTGTACTTGCTATGCAGAGCGCTTATCAGTTGCAGCAGTTAGGTGCGGTTATCTACGTAACTGGATTAGTCGCCGTTTCTATAACTAGAGAATTAGGACCGGTATTGACCGCCTTGGTTGTGGCCGGCAGGGTAGGTGCGGCAATTACCGCTCAATTGGGCAGCATGAAAGTAAGTGAGCAGATAGAATCCTTAGAAACCATGGCTATAAATCCGGTTAGATTCTTAGTTGTTCCCAGATTTTTAGCTCTATTGATCATGATGCCCGCATTAGCAGCAATAGCTGATTTAAGCGGTATCTTAGGTGGTTTTTTTATAGGGGTTACAAATTTAAATATTAATCCGTATCTATATATTGAAATGACCAAGGAATTCCTAGCCTTAAAAGACATAATGACCGGCTTGCTAAAGAGTGCTGTTTTTGGTGTAATTATCTGTCTTGTTGCTTGTTATAAGGGCTTAAACACGAAAGGCGGCGCTGAGGGCGTTGGTAAGGCAACTACCGAGAGTGTAGTTACCTCATTTGTTTTAATAATAGTAGCAGATGCAATCTTAACGGCTGTATTCTACTTTGGTAATATGTAAGGATGGTTATGGAAGAAAAAGAAAAGCCAGTAATAGAGGTAAAAAATTTAATTAAGAGTTTTGCCGGGCGGCGTATTTTAAACAACGTCAACCTTAAAATTTATAAAGGTGAAGTTATGGTTATCATGGGCGGTTCCGGCTGCGGCAAGAGTACGCTTTTAAGGCACATTATCGGGATATTGCATCCTGATGAAGGCCAGGTGTTAATTGAAGGTCAGGATATTAATGCTGTGCCCCGTCAAGAGCTTGATATGATTAGGCACAGAATAGGTATGCTTTTTCAATCGGGCGGTTTAATTGATTATATGAATATCAAGGACAATATAGCTTTGCCTTTAAGGGAACACACTGCTTTAGATGAAAATGTAATAGATATTATAGTTAATTTGAAGCTCAGCATGGTAAGTATGCGCGGCATGGGTAGTCTATTGCCAAGTGAGATTTCTGGCGGCATGAACAAAAGGGCCGCCTTAGCTAGGGCTATCGCGCTCGATCCGGCCTATGTGTTTTATGATGAGCCAACAGCTGGTTTAGATCCGGTTGTAGCTGGCGTTATAGATCAGCTAATATTAGATTTTTCAAAAAAACTTTCAGTAACTTCAGTAGTAGTTACCCATGATATGCAGAGTGTATTTAGAATAGCCAGTCGTATAGCTATGCTTCACATGGGTGAAATCGTTACCGTGGGCACTCCGGAAGAAATAAAAAGTTCAAAGGATCCTCTTGTTCATCAGTTTATTAACGGAAAACCAGATGGTCCGATTACGTTTTTGCAAAAAGGTGATAATTATTTAAAGGAATTAACCGAGAAATAAGGAGTTAAACCATGCCCAAGATTACCAATGAATTTAAAACAGGATTAATGCTTTTAATTGTCCTTTTTATTGTTATTGTCTTTGTTTATTCAACGGGGGCTTTGCATTTTAAGAAGGAGGGTTATACTCTGCGTGTGTTCTATGATTACGTCAGTGGTCTAAGGGAACATTCACCGGTTAGACTTTGCGGAGCTGAAGTTGGGTATGTTAAGTCTATAACAATTGTATCTGATGAGGAGAGGACACATGTTGCTGTTGATCTTTTCTTAAATGATGATGCCAAGGCCAGGGAAGATTCAAAATTTTACATTACAACCTTAGGTATGATGGGTGAAAAATATATTGAAATCACCGGTGGCAGTACAGGCAGTCCTTTTAGGGATATTAAAAAACCAGTTATTGGAGAGAATCCTTTCAGGTTAGAGGCTCTTTTAGACAAGGCTGATGATATGGCTGAAAACCTTGATGAAGCTTTAAAGAATGTTAATAAATTGACCGGTCATGTTGATGATATAGTTACAAGAAAAGAAATTGATGTATCATTAGAAAATATGGCATCCATCACTCAAAACTTTAAAGATTTCAGTGCTGATTTAAAAGCGCATCCTTGGAAACTGCTCATTAAGTCTGATGAAGAGGATACAAAAGACACTACAAAGCCGGATAAGAAGGCTAAAAAAACTAAAGATAGCAAAAGTAATATCCAGGGTATATCTATAAATTAATTTTTTAAAATAAGATAATTATTTAATGCGCAAATACCGTGATAAGATAATAAAATATTCTCTTTTATCTCTGTGTGCTATCATTATCATTCTGGTAAGTTATTTTAGAGTATTTGAGATATTTGAACTTCAAACTATTGACTGGCGTTTTCAGTTAAGGCCTACCTTTAATAAATCACAAAAAATAAATCCTGATATAGTAATTATTGAAATATCTAATTATGATATTGAGCGCATTGGTTCCTGGCCGTTTAAAAGGTTGTTCCATGCTAATTTGATAGAAGCTTTAAAGTTAGCGGGGGCTAAAATGGCTATTTTTGATATTCTTTTTTCTGAGCCGAGTGCTTTTGATAGTCAATTAGTTAGTGCCACTGCTGATTACGGCAGGGTGTATTATCCCTATAGCTTCATTATTGATTATACAAAGAGTGGTGAAATTACGGCTGATTGTCGTGAAGGTGTAATCATTAAGAAATTAAAAGATGTATGTGTTGGAAGCGGACATATTAATATCATTCCTGATATCGATGGTAAATTTAGAAAAATTCCACTCTATATAAAAGATAAAGACGAATATTATCCTCAACTAACCCTCAGTGCTGTTAAAGATTATTTTGAGGTTAAAGACGAAGATATTATTTTTGATAAGGGCAATTATATCAAACTGGCAAATAAGGCGACTATCCCCATTAATAATAGAAATGAAATAATTATTAATTATATTGATAAATGGGGCGGAGTTTACAAACATTATTCTTTTGTAGATATATTAGACGCCTATTGTTATTCTGATTCTCTTGAAGCTATGAGTGAGCAAGTTGTTGATTTAAAGGATCTTGAGGGTAAGGTTTGTTATGTGGCTTTAACTGCAACAGGTCTTTTTGATATGCACCCAGCTCCTGTCGAGGAAAGATATCCGGGTGTTGGAGCTCACCTTAATCTTTTTAATTCAATAACCACTAATCAGTATATTATAAGGGTGGAGCGCTGGATAAATCTTCTTATCTTAGTGGGTTTGTCTTCTGTTATTGTGGCTCTGGGTAAGCACTCTATCTACAAAGGTCTTTTCCTTAATGTTATTGCTATAGCAGGTTTTGTGATTGTAAGTTTTGCGCTCTTTATATATCTGGGTTTATGGATTGATTTGTTTTATCCGGTAACATTTAGTGTTTTTCTATATTTAGGGATGACTTTTTATGGGCTGATTATAGAAATGCATAGAAGCGAGGTTTTAGAGAAAGAATTAGAAGTAGCTCGTCGTATCCAGGAAAGTTTTTTACCTATGGATCCGATAAAAATAGAGGGCTTTGATATTGCAGCTAATATGAATGCAGCTAAGCAGGTCGGCGGAGACCTTTATCAATTTGTAATTCTGCCTAATGATGAATTTGGGATTATGATCGCGGATGTTTCCGGCAAGGGTATTCCGGCCGCTTTATTTATGGTTAGAATTGTGACTGAATTTAAGGCCTGGTCAACTGATGTTGCTAAGCCCGATGAGGTATTGACCAGATTAAATAATGAACTGCAAAAGGGCTCTAAGACGGGATTGTTTGTTACGGTATCGTATCCTGTAATCAACATTAAGACAAAAGAAGTTATTTTATCTGATGGAGGACACTTGCCTTTAATGCATTACAGGGCCAAAGAAGATGAAATAGTTGAAGAGCGCCCCACAAAGGGTATGCCCTTGGGCCTGATACCTAATGCTGAATTTAATGAAAAAAAGTTTTCATTGTCCTCCGGGGATGCTTTAGTTTTTTATACTGATGGAGTTAGTGAAGCTAGAAATTTAAAAAAAGAAGAATACGGTTTTCAAAGAATAAAGGATGTCACTAAGGCTAATCATCAAAAAGATGCAGCCGGTATTTTAGAAGCTTTAAAAAAAGATGTTGCTGAATTTTCCGGTAAAGCTCCTCAGCACGATGATATAACTATAATCGTTTTAAAAGTTAAATAAACATCTTATGAAGCTTAAATATAATCTTAAGAATATTATTGTTGCGCTCATCATTATAGCTGTTTTGGCTATTGGTGGGCGATTTGTTTATGCTTATTACTGTATTGATAAATACGATATCATTAAGCCTCTTCCAGCTGAAATGCCTCTGGTTATTAGAGTTGATAAGTATGGAGATGGTCATTTTGCAGCCCCCAGAAGAGGTTATAGACATCGGGGGATTGATTTATCCGCTGGGTTAGGCACACCTGTTTTAGCTGCTAAATGCGGTTGGGTGGAAAAGGTAACTTATGACGACTTATCAGGTAATTATTTAGTTATCAGGCACCGTGATGGGACTAAATCATACTACCTTCACCTTAATAAAGTATATGTCAAGCCAAAGAGATGGGTGAGGCAGGGGCAGATAGTTGGTGAAGTAGGTAAGACTGGTAATGCTGATGCAGCTGATATGATAACTCATTTGCACTTTGAGATTAGAAAAGATAAACGGGCTGTTAATATACTTAAGGTTTATGACTTAAAGGATTTTATAGTTCCTGATTAGTTTTTTATGTTATAATAAAAAAAAGGTTGTGTGGTATGAAAATATTCGTTAATCATTTAAAAGAAGATAATGACTTGATTCCGGCTAAATATACCTGTGATGCAGACGGGATTTCTCCTGAAATTAAGTGGCAGGATTATCCAGAGGTAACTAAAAGTTTTGCTCTTAGCATAATAGATCCTGATGCGGTTGGGGGAGCCTACTTACATTGGTTGATTTGTGATATACCGGTTGATACTTCGGCTATTTGCGAAGGCGGGCCTATTCCCGAAGGTGCTGTGGAAATAATAAATACTTCAGGGAAAGCTTCTTATGTTCCGGCCTGTCCGCCAAGCGGAAAGCATCGTTATATCTTTACTATTTATGCATTAAATATCGAAAAAGTGGATGATAGTTTAGATATGGATAACTTTATTGATACTATACATAGATATGCGATTGATAAAGCAGTATTTACTGCTCTCTATCAAAGGAGTTAATCAATGAATAAAATAGTCTTATTGGTAGGTGTATTTATTATATTTTTTGCTCAATTTGCTGTTGCTGATATAATTTATCTTAAGAATGGTAATACTTATGAAGGTCAAATAGTAAAAGAAGATGATGAAAAGCTTGCTGTGAAAACAACGATAATGACTATAGTGCTCAGCAAAGATGAAATTAAAGGTATTCAGAGAGATTATCCTGACTCAGATTCACGTCTGGGGACAGGGGAAAAGTTTAATATCATAGACGTCCTCAAGGAAAAAGATGAAAGTTCAGACATTAAGGTAATCCAAAAAGAAGACGCTAATCTTGAGTAATTCCAATAAATATCACCATCTTATAGTTGATTTGTCTGCACATGTCGGTGTGACTTTAATAATATCTATAGTAATCTATAAAATATATTTGAGCTTTACATTAGTTGCTCTAGTGATAGTAGGTGGTATATTAATTGATTTAGATCATTTGATAGATTACTTTTTATATGCTGGTTTTACTTTCAACTTAAAGAAATTTGCTCTAATTGATTTTTTAAAATCTGGAAAAGTATATTTATTCTTTCATTCGTGGGAACTAATTATATTTTTGTATATAATAGGTTTTTTATTAGGTGTAGGTAAATATTCTTTAGCTCTTTCATTGGGTATATTAGGTCATTTACTAGTTGATAGTATATTTCATAAAACATTTTTACTATATTCATTATTTTATAGGATATGGTATAATTTTGATGCTAATAAAATATTACCTTGTTTTAAAAAAAAGATGCTTAATGAGAAAGGTGAAAAATGTCAGTAAAAATAAAATTCTGCGGCGGTGTTAGGACTGTAACTGGTTCCTCTCATCTAATTGAGACTTCAAAAAGTAAAGTTTTAATTGATTGTGGCCTTTTTCAAGGTAAAAGAGATGATTATTACAGGCTTAATAGTGAATTTACTTTTAATCCAGCTGAAGTAGATGCTCTGTTAGTTTCACATGCACATATTGACCATTGCGGGAATATTCCTAATTTTGTTAAGCAAGGTTTTAAAAATAAGATATATAGTACTGAAGCTACAGCTGACTTATGCAAAATTATGCTTATGGATTCAGCTCATATTCAAGAAGAAAATATTAAATTTTTAAATAAGATTAATAAGCGAAGAGGCTTACCTTCAAGAGACCCTCTTTATACAGCTGATGATGCCGAGAAATCACTCGAATTGTTTGAAGGTAGGCCATATGATACCAAATTTCAAGTAACTGAAGATATTAGTTGTACTTTTGTAGATGCCGGACATATTCTTGGTTCTGCTATAACTGTATTAAATATCAAATCTGAAGGTGAGAAAGAAATTAATCTGGTATATGCTGTAGATTTAGGCAGGGCGAATATGCCTTTACTTAAGGATCCGGTTATTTTACCCAAGGGTTCAATAGATTATTTAATAATTGAAAGTACATATGGCGGTAGGCTGCATGGTGATCTTGAGCATGCTGCCGATGATTTAGCTTTTTATATCAATCGCACAGTAGAGCGGGGCGGAAAGATAATTATTCCTTCGTTTGCCTTGGGTAGATCTCAAGAGATAATCTATTATCTGAGTGAATTAATGAAAGGTAAGAAGATTCCCGAGCTACCTATTTATGTTGATAGTCCAATGGCGATAAATGTAACTGGAGTATTTAAAAAACACATTGAATGTTTTGATGCGGAAGCTCGGGTTATGTTCTATCATGATGAAAGCCCTTTTGGAATAAAAAATCTCCATTTTACAAGCAGTGTTGAGGAGTCAAAGAAAATTAATGAAGATAAGAAGCCTATGATAATTATCTCAGCATCCGGCATGTGTGAAGCAGGGCGCATACTTCATCATCTCAAGAATAATATTGAAGATGAAAGAAATATGATTCTTATTGTAGGCTATATGGCAAAAAATACTTTAGGCCGGCGTATAGTTGAAAGACACCCGCAGGTAAAGATTTTCGGTGTTGAGTATAATCTTAGAGCGGAAGCTGAAGTGATAAATGCTTTTAGTGCGCATGCAGATAAAGAAGATTTAATTAATTATGTAAGAAAATCAGATTCTTCCCTGAAAGATATCTATATAGTTCACGGTGATGAAGATCAGTCGACGTGCCTGCTTGAATCTTTGATAAGGAGAGGCTATAATGCCCATCTGCCGCAAATTGATGAAGAAGTGGAATTAATATAATGAGAAAATACATATATATTTTATTGTCTTCTTTCTTATTGCTTTCTGGTTGTGTAACTACTGATTTTAGTAATGATCAATTTCAAAGTATTCCTGCTTTTTACAAGGTTAATAATACCTTGTACAGAGGTGGAGAGCCGGATATGGATGGATTGGTTCGCCTTAAGGATATGAATATCAAAACAATAGTCAGTTTTCAGCAGGATTCAGATGATGTTAATAATGAAAGGGCAATGGTACACGCCTTTGGGATGGAATTTTATAATATTCCATTAATTGCCGGTCAATTACCAACTGAGGAACAGGCCTTTCAATTTCTAAAGACAGCAACTAATCAAAAAAATTTTCCAGTTTTTATACATTGCGACAGCGGCAGAACTAATACTGGAATAATGATGGCTATCTATAGAGTTATAGTTGACGGATGGCCAGCTAATGAAGCTTATCAGGAGGCTAAGAATTTAGGTTTTTGGCCTTATAAGACAGATGCTGAACTTAAGGCATTTATTCAGCAGTTGAGAGAAACATACACAATAGAGGTTAATCGTAAACCTGTAGGTTCCTAATAATTATCATACAACGGAGGTGCAAGATGATTAAAGTAAGAATTGATGTGAGTAAAATTAAAATGTTTTTATCTATAACTTTTTTGAGTGTACTAGTAATACTTTTTAGTGCAAGTTCAGTCGATAGTGCCATGACTATGAATTTAGATAAATATGAGCCCTGGTCAATAACTGCTTCTTCAAGTAATGACGAAGAAGCTGTTCCTGGCTTTGCGGCTGATAATAACCTTGTTACTAGGTGGGATTCAGATCATAATGAGGCTAAAAGCTGGATTATGTTTGATTATGGATTGCGTAAATATATTGAAACTATTGTTATTGCCTGGGAAGCAGCTTTTGCTAAGGTTTATCGTATTCAGGTTTCTGAAGATGGTGAGCACTGGAGATTAGTTCATACGGAACATCAAGGGCATGCGGGCCTGCAGGTTATTCAATTTGCCAGCATGGTTAAGGGTCGATATGTCCGTGTGCAATGTAGTCAGAAAGCAAATGACGATTACGGCTACTCAATATATGAATTTCAAGTATACGGTGAACAGTAATCTCTAGAATCTGCAGGATATACCGCAAGCTACACTCATCAAATCATAATTGTATCTGTAGTATTTTTCATACTTCATATTTGAGTCGGCTATGGTGTAATCGAAAAGAGCTATAGCTTTTATCTGCTCAGTTAAAGGATATGATAAGCCTAAACTGAAAGTATGAAATTTATCCTCTTCATCATCAGTAGTATAAAGGCCTGTTGAGCTTTGAGCTTTACGGTCGCTATACTGTTTATCAAGAAAAGCATAGGACAAATGAACCGTAAGGTCCTTATCTTCCTTGATTGGGAAATCATAAGATACTTTAGGTCTAATCATATATGAGGTGTATTCATAGTAATCATCAATATACTCATCATCAGATGGAATGATAGAGTCTTTAGAATCATAAAAATTTTGATTACTATTGTTGAATGTTAATTTATTGTCTAAGTACAATGAAAACCGCTTGGCTGCTGGATATCTTAAATTAAGGTCTATAGTGTGTTGATTATCTTTACGTTTATCTCCATCAATAAGAACACCATCCGTACCGACAATTAACTTATCTGTATATCTTTTCCAGAGAGGTTGATATGTAACTTCAATAGAAAGTCCTTGGGGATTATCTCTTAAGTAACCGAAGATAAGTTTGTAACCGTCATAATCTTTTTCGTCTTCCTCAGGAGCAGTAGGAGTTGCAAGGGAAATAAGAGATTTAAAATTAGGATAATGACGCCTGTAATATTCAAGCTCTAGTCCTACTTCATCAAAAACGATATCCTGAAGATCGCCC
>Ga0307992_1000253_pt1 | contig 34763 bp, 48 predicted proteins | sample EllFjometagen133_FD_203162 | JGI IMG/M metagenome (GOLD analysis project Ga0307992, IMG submission 203162) | Marine microbial communities from Ellis Fjord, Antarctic Ocean - #133 | ecosystem: Environmental > Aquatic > Marine > Unclassified | place: Southern Ocean | collected 2014-10-08
ATTGCTCTTTTAAGAGATTTTTTTGTTGCTCTTATTAAACGATTTGCTTCTGGATCAACAGAGCCAACTGGCAAAGTTATCGCCATATCAGAATTAAATTCATTATAAATAAGTCCTAAGTCCAGACTTAATATATCTCCTTCTTTTAATTTTCTATCTGAAGGTATGCCATGAACAATTTGTTCATTGATTGAAGTACATAAAGCAGTAGGGAAATTATTATATCCTTTAAATCCAGGTTTGACTCCAAGACTAAAGATAAGTTTTTCTGCAAGTTTATTTAATTCATTGGTAGTTATACCTGGCTCAACTTTATTCTTTAATTCTTTCATAACACTAGAAAGAAGCCGACAACTTTCAGCCATTATTTTAATTTCTTCTGGTGTTTTAATAATAATCATTAAATTTTCCTTCTAATATCACTATAAACCTTTTTAATAGGATTATCTCCATTAATTTTAATTAATCTACCTTGTTTTTCGTAATAATCAATAGCTGGCTGAACATCTTTATTAAAATATTCTAATCTAGCATTAATTGCTTCTGGTTTATCATCAATTCTAATGATTAATTCACCGCCACATTTATCACATTTTTTAATGTTTTTAAAATCTCCTACCCAAGGAATTAATTGACCACATTTTTTACAAATTCTACGTTTAGTTAATCTATTAAAAGCTTCTTCTCTAGAAATATCAAGCAAAATAATTTTTACATCTTTCCATTCATACCATTTAAAAATATTATCAATTAATTTTGCTTCTATCAATGAACGAGGACTGCCGTCTATAATAACGCCACTATCATCTATCTCTTTTTTCATAGTTCCTATACTCTCTGCCCAAATATTGAACATAATTGAGGTAGGAACTCTTCCTCCCTCTATCATAACCTTTTTTAATTTATTACCAGTAAAATCATCTTTTTTACTTCTATCCCTTAACAAATCTCCGCTACTTATATATTTTAAACCAAAATCTTTAATTAAAAGATTTGCTTGTGTTCCTTTGCCGCAACCAGACCTGCCAAAAAGAATTATATTTTTTTGTTTATTTGCCATAAACTAAAATCCCTCATAATCTCTCATGGTTAATTGAGAGTTAATTTGTCTTATGGTATCTAAAACCACAGAAACAACAATCAAGAGAGCAGTTCCTCCAATAGCAAAACCAAATGCAGTAATACCAGTTGCTCCTTGAACAATTGAAGGTAGAACTGCAATAGTGCCTAAAAAGATAGCACCAAACAATAAAACACGATTAAGAATAAAGTATAAAAAATCAGAAGTTGATTTGCCCGGTCTAATGCCAGGAATAAAACCACCACTTTTTTGTAAATTACTAGCTATATTTTTAGGATCAAAAGTAACAGCTGTATAAAAGTATGTAAATAAAACGACTAAAAGAAAATATGCAACACCATAAAACCACATATTTTCAAACAACCTCCCAACTCCTTGAGCTAAGCTAGCTAACCATCCAACACTAGAAGCTCCAAAAAAATTAGCAACCATTCCAGGAAAAAGCATAATTGAAAGAGCAAAAATAATTGGAATTACACCAGCTGGATTGACATTAAGAGGCAAATAAGTAGAAACACCACCATAGACACGATTTCCTCTTATTCTTTTGGCATAGGAAACAGGAATATTACGTCGTCCTTCAGTAATAACAACTACGCTAACTGTAATGACTAAAGCTAATATAAGGAAAGCTAAATAAGAAGGAATTTTTGAAGGAGTATAAGTAACTGCTAATTCCCTAATAGAAAGAGGAACTCCTGAAACAATTCCAGCAAAAATTAATAAAGATATTCCATTCCCAATACCTTTTTCAGAAATTAACTCACCTAACCACATTAAAAATACTGCTCCAGCTGTAATCACAATAATAGAAGTCATCCATTGAACGTTTGAAACAAGATCTAAAATACCTTGTTTGCTTAAAATAGTTAACATCGCATAGGACTGAAGAGAAGCTAAAGGAATTGTTAATACCCTACCATATTGATTGAATTTTTGACGTCCTTTATCACCTTCTTCTTTATATAATGCTTCTAATTGAGGAAAAATCATTGTTAAAAGTTGCATTATAATCGTAGCAGTAATATACGGACCTAAACCAAGCATTATGATTGAAAGATTACTCATTGCGCCACCAGTAAAAATATTTAATAACCCAAATAATTGGTTATTACCAAAGAATTGGCTTAAACGTTCAGTGTCAATTCCTGGCACAGGGATATTAGCAGCGATTCTAAAAATCACTAAAATCATCAAAACAAAAAATATCTTTTTGCGTAAATCTTTAATTTTAAAAATCTGAATAACTTTTTTTAACCAATTCATAATAGTTACTTAATCTTTTCTTGAAGTTTTTTAGTTAATATAACACCTTCAAATTTTAATCCTTTTTTCGATTCGCCTAAAATCTTAACCTTGGGAATACTTTTCCTTACTTTACTAATTAATCCCTTCTCAAGTAAACTTTTAGGAGAAACTATTTCTTCTTTCTCAAATTTCTTTTCTATATTTTTTAAATCTAAAATTATCGGCTTCATTATTGATCTTGCTGTTTGTACTCCTCTTCTTATCTTTTTTAATTTACCAGACAAACCCCTTCTTTTAGGCAAGCGTTCAATCATAGTAGTATCTCCACCAGCAAAACCAATCCGTGGCTTTTTCCCAGCCCTAGATTTTTGTCCTTTCATTCCTTTGCCAGAATAAGTTCCTTTTTTGCCTCCTCTGCCAACTCTTTTACGAGACTTTTTCTTGTGATCAGGTTTTAATTGATATAATTGCATGATTATATTTTTTCTAATGCCTTAATAGTCGCTCTAGCATTATTTAATTTATTCTTTGTTTTCCCTATAATTTTTCCTGAAAGATTTTCGATACCAACCAAATTAGCAATTACACGAATTGCACCACCAGCTACAATACCTCTACCTTGAATACCTGGTTTTAATAGAACCTTAGCAGTATTAAACTTAGCCTCTACTTGATGAGGAATAGTTCCATCTACTATTTTAACTTTAATTAAATGCTTTTTTGCATCTTCAACAGCTTTTTCAACTGCCAAACTAACATCCTGTCCTTTAGAAACACCAACACCAACTTTGCCTTTTCTATCTCCAATAACCACTGTTGCGCGAAACCTAAATCGACGACCACCAGCAACAACCCTAACTACGCGAGCAATATCAAGTAATTTTTGTTCGTATTCCCTCTCTTGGGGAGGTCTTCTATCTCCTCTTTGTGAATTTTGATTAAACATATTTAAAATTTTAGTCCTCCCTTACGAGCTGCTTCTGCTATTGCTTTAATTCTACCATGGTATTTATATCCTCCACGATCAAAAACAACTTCTTTAATTTTTTTCTCTAATGCTTTTTCAGCAATTAATTTACCAATTTCATTAGCTGTGTCTGTTTTATTTAAATTCTTTTTTAATTTTAAGTCACTAATATTAGCTAATGTTTTTCCTTCTTCATCATCAATTAATTGAGCATATATATGTTGATTACTTCGAAAAACAGAAAGTCGCGGACGCTTTTTGCTTCCAATTACTTTTGCTCTAATTTTATTATGTCGTCTATGTTTTTTTTGTTGTTTTTCTAACATATTTTTTTATCTGCTCTTAGGATTATTCGCTTCCTACGGCTTTTTTACCAGCTTTTCTTCTGATGACTTCTCCCATATAATGAATACCTTTTCCTTTATATGGCTCAGGTTTACGTTTAGATCTAATATCTGCTGATATTTGACCGACTAATTGTTTATCAAAGCCAGAAATCGTAATTACATTTTTTTCTACTTTAAATTCAATTCCATTAGGCGCTTCTATATTGATTGGATGAGAAAATCCAAGATTTAAAACTAATTTGTTGCCTTCAACAGCTACTCTATAGCCAACTCCTTCTATTTCTAATTGTTTTTCATATCCATTAACAACTCCTTCAATCATATTAAAGATTAAAGTTCTCAATAAACCCCAAAGAGCCGAAGAATTTTTTGTTTTGTTCTTTGGATTTACTGATATCTCTTTGTCTTTAATTACAACTTCAATCTCATAGGGAATCTCCTGGAATAATTCTCCTCTGGGTCCTTTAACTTTGACTTCACTATCGTCAATACTAACGTCAACACCATCTGGAATTATAATTAATTGTTTTCCTATTCTACTCATAAATTTACCAAATTTCACAAAGAACCTCTCCTCCTAACCCTTTTTTCTTTGCTTCCTTATTAGTCATTAATCCTTGTGAAGTAGAAATAATAGACATTCCAAATCCTTGTCTAATTAATTTTATTTCGCTCTTTTTAATATAAACTCTACGACCTGGTTTGCTAATCTTTTTTATAGTATCAATCGTTGACTTACCTTTCTTATATTTCAATTCAATTTCAATACTCTTTTTTGTCTTTTTGCCCTGCGTAGTTACTTCCCCAATTATCCCTTCTTTTTCTAAAATTTCAGCTAATTTTAGTTTAAGATTAGAAAAAGGAATATCAACCGTCTTATGAGCAACGGCTTGAGCATTTCTTATTCTAGTTAACATGTCTGCAACTGGATCGTTTACCATGATGATTTTTTAATTCCAGGGATCTCACCCTTATTAGCCAATTCTCTAAAGCAAATTCGACACAAATTAAATTTTCTTAAATAAGCTCTTTTCCTACCACAACGGAAACAACGTCGAGTTATTCTACTGGAGAACTTAGGTGTTTTTTTAGATCTAGCAATAACTGATTTTTTAGCCATATTATTCTTTATCCTTAATTTTAATAGGAAATTCTAATAATTTAAATAATGCCAATCCCTCTTCGCGACTCTTGCATGTAGTCGCTACGGTAATCTGAAAACCAAAAATCTTTCTAACATGTTCATCTGAAATTTCTGGGAAAATTAGATGTTCTTTAATTCCGATATTTAAATTTCCAGATTGATCAATTCCTGATTCTTTTAATCCACGAAAATCGCGACCACGTGGTAAGGACAAATGAATTAATCTATTCAAAAAATCATACATACGCTTACCTCTTAATGTAATTTTTAATCCGTTGACCATGCCTTTTCTGGTTTTAAAACTAGCTTCTGGTTTTTTAACCTGACAAGCACTTGGCTTTTGACCAGTAATCAGAGTTAAATCTCTAGTTAAATCTTCTTGAAGTTTTTCTCCGCCCGTTACTGAATTAAAACCAATATTAACAACCGCCTTAATCATTTTAGGTACAGCTAAATTATTTTTATAACCAAACTTTTCTTTCAAAGCAGGCATAACTTCTTTTATATATTTTTCTTTTAATAACAACATATTTATAATTCCTGTTCACATTTCTTACAAATTCTATATTTGCCATTTTCAGTTAAACGATATCCTACTCTAGTTGTCTTGTTACATTTAGGACAAACTAATTTAACATTAGATGCATCAATTGGCTTTGGAATTTCAACTATTTGTCCTTTCTCATTCTCTTTCTTAGGTCTACGGTGCTTTTTAACTATATTAACACCTTCTATCATGAGCTTATTGCTTTTAGGAAAAGATTCCAAAACTTTAGCTTTTTTTCCTTTGTCTTTACCACTAATTATTAATACTGTATCATCTTTTTTGATTTTCATGATTTTATAGTACTTCAGGTGCTAATGATACTATCTTATCAAAGCCCTTTTCTTTTAATTCTCTTGGTACTGGACCAAAAATACGACCACCTCTTGGATTAAAACCATCAACAATCACGGCTGCATTTTCATCAAAACGAATATATGAACCATCTTTGCGTCTAAAGGCTCTTCTCTGTCTAACTATTACTGCTCGAACGACTTCTTTCTTCTTAACAATTTTTCTTGGTTCAGCGCTTTTAACAGAAGCTACTATTACATCTCCAATTTGAGCATAACGACGCTTGCTTCCACCTAAAACCTTAAAACACTGAATAATTTTTGCTCCAGTATTATCAGCTACTTTTAATTTTGTTTCTGTTTGTATCATGCTAGTTTAATTACTTCCCATTTCTTATTTTTGCTCAAAGGAGCACATTCATGAATAATCACTTTATCACCAACTTTATATTCATTTTTTTCATCATGAGCTTGATATCTTTTACTAACTTTATATCTTTTCTTATATTTAGGATGTTCTTTATATTGATTGACTGAGACAACAATTGTTTTATCCATTTTATCGCTCATTACTATTCCCTTAAGAAAACGACCTTTCTTTTCGGTTGTTTTTTCTGGCTCTTTATTTTTAATCTCTTTATTCTTCTTCTTTTTTAATAGCATTTTTTTGATTTAATATAGTTAAAATTCTAGCAACATCTCTACGCAAATCTCTAATTTCTCTAATATTCTTAATCTTTTTAGAAGATAAGTCAAATTTAAGTTTCCCTAATTTATAGCGACTCTCAATTAATAACTCATTTAATTCTTTTTCTGTTTTTTGATGTAAATCTTTTATTTTCATCTGTTAATTTTTGTAATAAATTTTGTTTTAATTGGCAATTTATGATTAGCTAAACTCATTGCCTCTTTGGCTAACTCTTCTGTTACCCCGTCCATTTCAAAAATAATTCTACCGGGCTTTATTGGCATCACATAATGATCAACGCTTCCTTTTCCTCCACCCATTGGAACCTCTATTCCTTTTTTTGTTACTGGTCTATCAGGAAAAACTCTAATCCATATTTTACCACCACGTTGAATATGACGAGTCATTGCTCTTCTAGCTGCTTCAATCTGACGAGAAGTTAACCAACATTCAGCCATTGCCTTTAATGCATATGAACCAAAAGAGATCTCATTTCCTCGAGTTTCTTTACCCTTCCCTCTTCTTCGTCCTTTTTGCCATTTTCTATGTTTTACTTTCTTAGGTGTTAGCATAATTATTTCTGATTTACTTGATCATTAAATACTTCTCCTTTAGAGATCCAAACTTTTACTCCAATTGTTCCATATGTAGTGTAAGCAGTTGCTTCAGCATAGTCAATGTTAACTCGTATAGTTTGTAAAGAAAGTCTTCCTTTTTTTAACCATTCTTTTCTTGCAATTTCAGCCCCATTTAATCTTCCCTTGACCATGATTTTAGCTCCCTGGACCCCAGTACTCTGAATAATCTTCTCTAATGTTTGTTTTATTACTCTACGATAGGGCATTCGTCTTTCTATTTGACTAGCTATATCTTGAGCAACAATTGCTGCATGACTATTAGAATCTCTTATCTCATTCACCTCTAAACTAATATCAACATTAGATGATTCAGGATTGATTTTACTAATTATCTTTTTAATTTCCTGTTTTAATTCTTCAATACCACTTCCTCCACGGCCGATTACGAGTCCTGGACGAGCTGTTTCAATAATAATTTTTATCAAATTAGCTGAACGCTCTATTTCTACTAAATTAACAGCTGCTTTATTTAATTTTTTCAAAATAAAATCACGCAATTTAACATCTTGCTCTAATAATTCCTTGTATTCTCTTTGATTAAACCAACGTGATTTCCAATTTTTAGCTGTATTTAATCGAAAAATAAATGGATGTACTTTTCTTCCCATGATTTTAAATGCTCTTTCTTCTAAATTGTTTTTTTACATTTCCAAAGGTCTGTCGACTAAAAAATTTTTTCTTTGATTGAGAAGTAGTTGAATAAGGTTTATCTGGTGCTATTGATTTGTGCTTAACAGATAAATTATCTTCTTCTTTTTCAACTGGTTTGCTAGTCTCTTCTAGTAAATCAATGTTTTTTCCTTTAGTATCTAATTCTTTTTCTTTTTTAATTTGTTTTTTATCTTCTTTCTTTTCTAGCAGTGGTTCTTTAGATTCTAACTCTATCGTTAAATGACTAGTTCTTTTCATTATTGGCGTAGCACGACCCATCGCTCTAGGTCTCCATCGTTTCAAAGTAGGCCCTTGATCAACAGTAATTTTAGAAATAAAAAGATTTTCTTTAATAGCATTAAAACTATTTAAAGCATTAGCTGTTGCTGATTTTAAAAGCTTTAAAACTGGTTCAGCAGATTTTTTAGGTAAAAATTTCAACTGATTTTCAGCTACTGTTATATCTAATCCCCTAATTAAATTAATTACTAATCTAACTTTACGAGGTGATGTTCTTAAATGTCTTAACTTTGCTGTTATCATAAATTTATTAATTATTTATTTTAGAGGATGATTCTCTCTCTTTCTGCATCTTGCCACCATGTTTAACAAATTTTCTAGTTAATGAAAATTCACCTAATTTATGACCAACCATATCTTCTGTGATAAACACTTGAATATGATCTTTTCCATTATGGATACCAAATGTAAAGCCAACCATTTCTGGAATAATAGTACTAGCCCTAGCCCATGTTTTAATTACTGTTTTATCTCCCGACTTTAACTTAGCTATCTTTTTCAATAGTTTAGCATCAACATATGGTCCTTTTTTAAGTGATCTGCTCATGATATTTTATTATTTTTTCTTTTTCTTAATTACTCTACGTTTTAAAATTAATTTACTACTTTCTTTCTTTTTTCTTGTCTTCACTCCATAGGCTAATTTGCCCCATGGTGTTTTTGGTCCCCTTCTTAACCCAATTGATTGACGATTTTCTCCTCCACCATGTGGATGATCGCAGGCATTCATAGCAGAACCTCGAACAGTTGGTCTTATTCCCATCCAACGACTTCTGCCTGCTTTACCAATTACCACTAAACTATGTTCTGTGTTGCTTACTTGTCCAATACTAGCGAAACAATTATCTCTTACCATTCTAATTTCACTTGAAGCAAGCTTTAAATGAGTGTAGCCACCTTCATGAGCCATTACTTGAGCAGAGCTTCCAGCTGAACGAATCATTTGTCCGCCCTTACGAGGTTGAAATTCAATATTGTAAACTTCTGTACCAATAAGAATATTTTTTAATTCTAATCTGTTTCCAATTTTTATTGGTGCTTTTTCTTTACAAATAACTTCTTCTCCGACTTTCAAACCATCAGGAGCTAGTATGTATCTTTTCTCTCCATCATTATAATCAAGCAAAGCAATAAAGCAAGTTCTATTTGGATCATATTCAATTGAGGCAACCTTTGCTGAGATACTTATCTTGTCATATCGTTTAAAATCAATTAACCTATATTTCTTTTTATGTCCACCACCTTTATGCCTTACTGTAATACGACCACGATAACCACGTCCAGCTTTTTTAAGTAACTTTTTAGTTAATTTTTTAGTTGGCTTTGATTTCGTTATAGAAGAGTAATCTACTGAAGTCATTCCTCTTCTTCCTGGTGTTGTTGGTTTATATCGCTTCATTTTTTTATTTTGGTAACAATTCTATCTTCTCTCCTTCTTTTAGATTAACAATCGCTTTCTTAAATCCCTTTTTTAATCCATGACGCCATCCTTGATGACGACCCAATCGTCTTTTCTTTGGGGCAGAATGAATTATATTCACTCTATCTACTTCAACATCATAAAGTGATTCAATCGCTTTTTTGATTTCTGTTTTATTGGCCTTAGGATAAACTCTAAAAACATATTTTCCTTGCTCTGTTAAAATACCAGCTTTTTCTGTAATATGAGCTTCCTTTATCTGTCTATAAATCTGAACATCTTTTTTCTTATTAATTATTTTAGGACTTTTCTGTTTTATCTTTTTTTCTACAGGTTTTTTAACTTCCTTTTCTGTTTCAGATTTTTCCTCTTTTTTAAATTTATCTAAAAATGACATGATTTTAAAATTTTATCTATTTATTGTATGTTTCTTTGATTACTTTAATTGCATCTTGAAACAATATTAGATATTGATGATTAAGAATATCTAAAACATTTAAGCTGTCTGCTCTAATAGTTTTAATCTTAGGAATATTTCTAACTGAAAAACTAATTTTTAAATCTGTTTTAGGCAAAACGATTAAAGTACTCTTGTTTAGATTCTTTTTAAGCTTATTCCCTAAATTATTAATTATTTCATTCATTAACTTTGTCTTCGTTTCAGCTAATTCAATTTTGTCCAATAAGACAAACTCATCTCCCTTTACTTTAGATGACAAAATCATGAAGAGGGCTCCTTGCTTCATCTTCTTGTTTATTTTATTACTAAAATTTCTATCTTTAGTTGGTCCGAAAGTAACTCCACCGCCACGCCAGATTGGTGAACGAGTTGAACCATGACGAGCTCGTCCTGTTCCTTTTTGACGCCAAGGTTTACGACCTCCGCCTCTCTTTTCACTTCTGTCTTTAGTATGAGCAATAGCTTCTCTGGAATTATTTGTCTGAGCAACAACTACTTGATGAACCAAATCAGAATTTAATTCTATATCAAAAATTTCAGAAGGCAAATCAACCTTTTTAATTTCTTCTCCTTTTTGATTGTATAATGATGCCTTCATGATTATTTATCTTTTTTCTCTTCTTTGATTTTTTCAATCTCTTTTGTTGTTATTATCTCCAATAAAGTTCCTTTTCTGCCTGGCAATGCTCCTTTAATAACTAAAAGATTCTCTTCTTTATCAATCTCAATGATTTCTAATCCCTCAACAGTAACCCTATCACTTCCCATTCTGCCAGCCATTCTCTTTCCCTTGAAAACTCTTTGAGGCCATGCTGAACCAATAGAACCAGGCGCCCTTTCATTATGCTTTGTTCCATGTGTTGCTTTCGCGCCAGAAAAACCATGTCTTTTAACTACTCCTTGGAATCCTTTGCCTTTTGAAATACCACTTACTCTAACTATTTCACCAGGATTAAAAATACCAACATCAATCTTATCTCCAATTTTTAATCCTTCATCAAAAAACTCTCTTAAATAGCGCAAATTATTTCCAATCCCTGATTTTTTAAAATGACCTTGTTGTGCTTTATTGGTATGTTTATCTTTTTTTTCTTCAAAACCAATCTGAACAGATGAATAACCATCTTTTTCTTCAGTTTTTACTTGCGTTACATAACACGGCCCAGCATCAATTAAGGTTATTGGGATAACCTTGCCACTTTCATCAAAAATCTGACTCATTTTTATTTTCTTACCTAAAATAAATTTCATGAAAAATTTAATTTCTAATCAAAAACCGGGGATAGCCCCGGCTATAATGACTAAATCCGTTATATCTTAGATCATTTTTATTTCGATATCAATACCAGCGGGTAAGGTTAATTCCATTAATGCATCAATAACCTTAGAACCAGGATTTAAAATATCAATCAATCTCTTGTGAACTCTCATTTCGTATTGATCGCGTGATTTTTTATGAACAAAAGTGGCCCGATTAATTGTATATTTATGAATCTCTGTTGGTAAAGGGACCGGACCACGTATGTTCACTCCATAGCGTTCAATAGTATCAACAATCTGTTTCACTGATTGATCAATTAATTTATGATCGTAAGCTTGAATTCTAATACGAATTCTTTGTTTTATCTCTTCTTGTTTTTTAGGTGCCATTATTAATTCTTGTTATTTAATAATCTTTGTTACTACACCAGCGCCTACTGTCTTTCCGCCTTCTCTAATAGCAAATCTTTGTTTATTCTCTAGGGCAACTGGAACTACTAATTTAATCTTTAAATTAACGGTATCTCCAGGCATAACCATTTCTGTACCTTCAGATAGAACAACATCGCCGGTTACATCAGTGGTTCTAATATAGAACTGAGGTTTATATCCACTAAAGAAAGGAGTATGACGACCACCTTCTTCTTTACTTAGAATATATACTTCTCCTTCAAATTCAGTATGAGGACTAACGCTTCCTGGTTTAACTAATACCTGACCTCTTTCAACGTCTTCTCTCTTAAGTCCTCTCAAAAGGATACCAGCATTATCACCAGCCTGTCCTTCGTCAAGAGACTTATTAAACATTTCAATACCAGTAACAACTGTCTTTTGAGTATCTTTCATACCAATAATTTCAATTTCTTCATTAAGCTTAATTTTTCCACGTTGGATTCTTCCAGTAGCTACTGTTCCACGACCTTCAATAGAAAATACATCTTCAACAGGCATTAAAAATGGTTCATCAACTGCTCTCTTTGGTTCAGGAATACTTTCATCAATTGATTTCATTAACTGAAGAATAGGACCACATTTAGGACATTCTTCTTTCCCGCAACCACATTCCAATGCTTGAATAGCTGATCCTCTTATAATAGGTGTCTTTTCTCCATCATATTCATACTTAGTTAAAAGTTCTCTTATCTCTTGTTCAACTAAATCAATCATTTCTGCATCATCAACTTGATCTACCTTGTTTAAGAAAACAACTAAAGCAGGTAATCCAACTTGACGAGCTAAAAGAATATGTTCGCGTGTTTGAGGCATTGGACCATCGGATGCTGAAACAACTAGAATTGCTCCATCCATTTGAGCTGCACCAGTAATCATGTTTTTAATATAGTCAGCATGCCCAGGACAATCAATATGAGCATAGTGTCTTTTCTCTGTCTCATACTCAACATGAGAAACAGCAATAGTCAAACCACGCGCCTTTTCTTCTGGTGCGTTGTCAATTTGATCAACTCCTTTATCTTGTGAAGTAAAACCAGCTGCTGACAAACATTTAAGAATAGCAGCAGTAAGTGTAGTTTTACCATGGTCAACATGACCAATAGTACCTATATTAAGATGAGGTTTATTTCTTTCAAATTTTTCGGCCATAATGGCATTTAGACAATAGATTATAGACAATGAACAATAAAAATTCTAATTGGCCATTATCCAAAATTCTTTGCCTCTATTAAATTTAGTTTATTTATACTTATATTATAAAATTAGCAAAAAAGACCCGAGTTGTCAAGTATATAAATAAGATACTAACTAAAATGGCAAATCCTCTATTTTAACTTCTGCATTTTCTTCTTTTATATCCTTATCTTCAATTTTATCCTTAGCATCATTTTCTGCTTTCCAATGATCAATATCACGATTAACTTCTTGTGCTTTTGTAGAGCGATTATCTATCATATCTTCATAATCTTCCCACTTAATAATAACATAAGTTGGTTGATTATCTTCTACTATAATACACTTGCCATCTCCTTTTGATAATATTTTTTTTATTTTTTCCCACATATAAATTTAACCTTATTTTTATTTTTTCCCAATAATTTCTTCTGCTACATTTTTAGGAACTTCCATATAATGACTAAATTCCATTGTTGAATTTCCTCTTCCTTGACTCATAGAACGCAATTGAGTCGCATAACCAAACATACTAGCCAATGGAACCTGTGCATCAATTAGCTTCACTAGATTAATGCCAATTCCTCTATCTTCCATTTTCTCTATTCTGCCTCTCTTAGAATTAAGATCACCAATCACATCACCCATAAACTGTTCTGGTACAACTACTTGTAATTTCATAATTGGTTCTAATAAAATTGGATCCGCATGTTTAACTGCTTCTTGCAATGCAATTGAACCAGCAATCTTAAACGCTGATTCAGAGGAATCAACATCATGGAAAGAACCATCATAAAGAGTTGCCTTAATATCAACTAAAGGATATCCAGCAATTACTCCTTTATCCATTGCCTCTTTAATTCCTTTTTCTACGGCTGGAATATATTCTTGAGGAATAATTCCACCTTTAATTTTATTAATAAATTCAAATCCCTTACTACGTTCTTGTGGTTCAACTTCTATCCATACATGACCATATTGTCCATGACCACCAGTTTGACGAATATATTTTCCTTCTGCCTTAGTTCCCTTTTTAATTGTTTCCCTATAAGCTACTTGCGGTTTACCAATGTTAGCTCCAACACTAAATTCTCTTAACATTCTATCAACGAGAACTTCTAAATGTAATTCTCCCATACCAGAAATAATGGTTTGTCCTGTTTCTGGATCTCCTTTGACTTGAAAGGTTGGATCTTCTTCGGATAATTTCTTTAAAGCTAATCCCATTTTTTCTTGGTCAGCTTTTGTTTTTGGTTCAACAGCGATAGAAATAACTGGCTCTGGGAATTCAATTTTTTCTAAGATAATAGGATTATCAACATCAGACAATGTATCACCAGTAGTTGTTCCTTTAAGTCCGACAATAGCTGCAATGTCTCCAGCATAAATTTCTTTAACTTCTTCTCTTTTATTAGCATGCATTCTAACGATACGACCAACTCTTTCTTTCTTTCCAGTAGAGACATTTAAAATATATGAACCGCTTTCTAGTGTTCCAGAATATGTTCTAAAATAACAAAGTTGACCGACATAGGGATCAGTCGCAATCTTAAAAGCTAAAGCAGACAAAGGTGCATCATCTTTTGCTTCCCTAGAGATCTCTTCTTCTGTTTTAATATCAATTCCTACGACTGGCGGCAAATCAACGGGAGAAGGTAAATAATTAATTGTTGCATCTAATAAGGTTTCCACTATTACACCACGTCCATCTCCAGTAAAAACAGGGAAAAAATCACCCTTAAGAGTACTTCGTCTAATTGCATCAACTAATTCTTGCTCATTAATTTCTTCTCCATTTAAATATTTTTCTGTTAAAGAATCATCAACTTCTATCGCTTTTTCTAATAATTCACTTCTATATTTATTTGCTTTTTCTTTTAAATCATTTGGAATTTCTTCTTCAGTTAATTCTTTATCGTGAAAATCCTTGTAAACATATGCTTTCATTTTGACTAAATCAACTACACCGTTAATATCTTTTTCAAAACCAATTGGCAATTGAACTGGAAGAGAATTAATACTTAATCTTTCTCTAATTGATTCTAAACTTTTATAAAAATCTCCTCCTACTTGATTTATTTTATTAACAAAACATATTCTAGGCACATTAAATTCATTTGCTTGACGCCAAACTGTTTCTGACTGTGGCTCCACTCCCATCTTTCCATCAAGAACTACGATAGCTCCGTCAAGAACACGTAAACTACGCTGAACCTCTGCTGTAAAATCGATGTGACCAGGAGTATCAATAATATTAATTCTATATTCATCGTTTGAATCTAATCTATAGTGTTTTGCTTTCCAAAAACAAGCAGTTGCAGCTGATGTAATTGTAATCCCTCTTTCCCTTTCTTGCTCCATCCAGTCCATTTGAGTATCACCTTCATGAACTACTCCGATTTTATGAGTCATGCCAGTCAAATATAAAACACCCTCGGTAACGGTGGTTTTTCCAGCATCAATATGAGCAATGATACCAATGTTTCTTGTTTTTTCTAATGAATATTTTCTAGACATAAACTTACCAACCAAAATGCGCAAAAGCCTTATTAGCGTCAGCGATCTTATGAGTATCTTCTTTCTTCCTAATAGCTACTCCTTCGTTTTTAGAAGCATCTAAAAATTCCTGAGCCAATCTTTCATACATTGGCTTCCCTTTCTGAGACCTAGCTGCTTGAATAATCCAATTCATAGATAAAGTAATTTTTCTTTCTCCTCTTACTTCACGCGGAACTTGATAACGAGCTCCACCGATTCTTCTAGAACGAACTTCTACAAAAGGAGAAGTATTTTTAATAGCTAAATCAAAAACCTCTAAAGCATCTTTTCCTTTATTATTCTTTTCAATAGAATCAAAAGCATTATAAAAAATCTTTTGAGCTACTGATTTTTTACCATCTTTCATTAGATGGTTAATAAATTTTGCTACCAAAGTATTATTATACTTATTATCTGGTGCAATGTCTCTTTTAATGTTTCTTTTTTTTCTCATAATATTTATTCGTCAGATTTTTCTTCAGTTGAAGTTTCAGCAGAAGCTTCGCTTTCTCCTCCTTTGGACTTAGCTCCTCCATCTTTTATTTTCTTAGCTCCATAACGACTTCTCTTTTGTCTGCGACCTTCTACTCCTTGAGTATCTAAGATTCCTCTAATAACATGATATCGTACTCCTGGTAAGTCCTTAACACGACCACCTCTAATCAAGACAACTGAGTGCTCTTGTAAATTATGTCCTTCACCAGGAATATATGCGATTACTTCCATTCCATTAGTTAAGCGAACTCTAGTTACTTTACGTAAAGCTGAATTAGGCTTCTTAGGTGTTACAGTATATACCTTTATACAAACTCCTCTCTTAAAAGGAGAGTATGATTGACCAGGTCTATTTTTCTTTAAATTAAAAGTGCGCCTAAGAGCTGGTGTCTTAGGTTTCTTCTTTATAATCTTTCTTGGCTTTCTAACTAATTGTTGAATCGTAGGCATGATTTAAAAAATAGCAGATTAACAATTTAATGTCAATCTTACAAAAATCTTATTTTTCTTTTACTTGTTTAACCACCCTTTGTGGAAAAGGAATTTCAATTTCATTTTTATCAAAAGCATCTTTAATTCTATAGCGCAATTCACCTAAAATATCCCATTGTTCTAATGGCTTAACTTCGCCTGATATTTTAACATCTACTGACGAATCAGCAAAGTTATCAATTCTAATAAATTCTGGCGCTTTAAAAATTTTATCTTTCCATTCAGGATCATTAGCCATTTCTTGACCAACTTTATTAATTACATTTTTAACTTTATCTATATTAGTATTATATGCTACACCAATCACTAAATTAATTCTAGCAAATCCTTTTGTTTTATTCGTTGCTATTTTAATTTCTCCATTTGGAATATGATGAACTGCTCCATCAATGTCTCTAAGAACAGTCATTCTTAAATTAATATCTTCTACTGTGCCACAAACAGTATCAATACAAACTACATCACCAACTCTATACTGATTCTCTAGGATAATAAAGAGACCAGTAAAAAAATCTCTAATAATATATTGAGCTCCAAAACCAACTGCTAATCCAATCACTCCAGCACCAGCTAAAAGAGGTCCGATATTAACACCAAATTCAGAAATAATCATTAAAATAACTGCTATCCAAATAATTACTTTTAATGTGCCTTCAAAAACAACAATTAAAGTATCTTCTCTTTTCTTTTCTGCTTCTGGAGTAAGAAACCCTTTGGCAACAACTGCTTTTCTAATAATTTTATCAATTAAAGTTCCACCGAATTTATATACAATAGAAGAGATAACAATAATAATCAAAATTCTAACACCATGGGATAAAATCCATGGAGTTAAATTATTAATAAATTTTAATATTATTTCTTGCATATGATTATATTATATTGGGGTGCCTAGAGGGAGTCGAACCCTCGTCACTAGTTCCACAAACTAGAGCTCTAACCATTGAGCTATAGGCACCATGCAAAGTACGCCTGGAGGGACTCGAACCCCCGGCCTACGGGTTAGAAACCCGTTGCTCTATCCACTGAGCTACAGGCGCATATAAGAATTATACCTAAAAATTACTAAAAGTCAATTATTGAAAGGTGTATAGTAATTTTCTGTCTTCACTCTTATTAGATTATCATTCCTTTCATCTATGATCTCAATAACTTTTTTAAAAACATCTCTATCAATAACGACTTTATCGCCAACTGGATCCACCTCCATATTTGTTGTTACATAAACATATTGATTATAGATAAAAGCATTAAAACAAAGTAATAAAATAAAAATTATACCCAAAATAAAAAAATGATATTTTTTTAAAAAATTAGATATTCTCTCTAATGATAAATTAATCTTTATTTTCATTTTGTATAAACCTTAATTCTTAAATTAGTATCTAACTCACCGCCTCCATCTTCTATTCTATTAATAGATAGTTTATCTATTTCTAACAAACGGTAAGGAGGATAGGGACTATCTTCTAAATTAGATATAAAAAGAAGTAAACTTTCAAAGTTGCCTAAAAGAGAAATATTTAAATCAAGAAATTTTTCTTTATTTTCTTCTTCGCCAGAAGAAATCATAACTGTTGTAATTTCAAAAATATTTCCAGTATTCTTTGCTATGGATTCCAAATCAGAAATAAAACCAACTATTTTTTCTTGTTCAAGAAAAACTCCTTTAATAATTGATAACTCATCTTCTATCTCTTCGTATTCTTCCTCTAGGTCTTTAAATAAAAATTCATTTTGATCTATTTGAGCTAGAATTCCTTGATTAGACAAATACTCCTGAGACAAATATTTAATTTTACCTACTAATGGAAAAACAACTAACCAAATAATCATAGCTAAAATGATTAAAGCAATTATAATAAAACTAATAAGTTTTTTTTGAATAGAATTCATTCTATTGATTTAAGAGTAAAATTAAAATTAATATCAGTTTGTTTAATTAAATTACTTAAAGGCGCATAAACATCATTAAAACAAGGAATTTCTTCTAGAGAATCCTCAAAAGATAATAATTTATCTCTATTTTCAGCCCATCCGACTATATTGACCTTATTATCAATTGAAAGATAAGAAAAACTAGTTAAATAAATTCCATCAGGAGTAATTTTACTTAGTTTTTCCAAAATAGGAGTCCAAACAATTATCTCTCCCTGTTTGATATATATTTGCCTAGCATTTTTATTTGTTTTTTCTATCTTTTCTTCAATCTCCATTTGCAATTTAGTATTTTCATTATTCTGTCTAATCTCTATTAATTTTTCCTGTGAATTAACAAGAATCAGAAGAGAGGAATAAGTAGTAATTAAAATTAAAATAAAAATAATGAAAACAATTACTAATCGAAAACCAAAAAAAACTAACAAATAGCTGAAATCAATTAATTCTAATCTTTTTTTATCTTTTGGTGGTAAAAGATTAAGTTTAGTCATACTATAAAAATCCTTTTAAGGCCAATCCTATTGCAGTAGCATATTTAAAAGACTCTTTTTTAGAAAAAGGAATTCCCTTTGATGAAACATTAGCTAAAGAATCTCCCATTTTAACTGGTAATTTTAATTTTTCACTTAATACTTCTGGCAAATTCAACAGAAGAGAATCACCTCCAGAAAGGATTATCTGTCCGATTGTTCCATATGGTCCATGAATATGATTCGCATGTTCATGATAAAAAATAATATAATTATTAATCTGTTTAGCTAAATCATCAATAATTGGCTCTAATGCATCATAAACCATTCCTTTTTCTTTTTTCTTGTCTAATCCAACATTAATTTTTAATTTATCTGCTTCTTTTTCACTTACTTTCAATTCTTTCATTATTGCATGATTAAAAAGTTGACCAGAAATATTAATATGAGAAGTAAAACGGATAGCTAATGCAGAAAATATAACAAAGTTTGTTCCAACTGCTCCTAGATCAACAATGATGCTTGGTGTTAAATCATCTTTAGTCATTATACTTCTGACTACAGAAGCTGATTCTGGTTCTAATGCTATTGGCTCAAGCCCACTTTTTCTTAAAAAACTTAAATAATTGTCTACTAATATTCTAGGAGTAGCTGCAATCAAAATATCGAGATGATCAATATGTTCAAAAATTGGATCAATGACTTGCCATCCTATATAGGCCTCACTAATATTCAAAGGAATATTAGCTTCAGCTTCCCAAATAATCGCCTTCTCTAATTCACTCTCTTCCATTTTAGGTAATTGAACAATTCGGATAAAAACTTTTTCTTCTGGTAAATTACAAATTACCCTATTTCCTAATTTCATTTTGATTAAGGTTTTTTTAAAAATATCAATTAATTCTTTTTCTTTTTTTATCTCTCCTTCTTCAACTAGGCCCCTGGGAATATCTTGTTTAATAAAACTAGACAAATATAAATCATCTTTCTTTTTTTTAAATTGTACAATCTTAAAAGAAAGGTCACTCAAGTCTAGTCCAAAAGATGTTTTTTGTGGGAAATGAAACATTCTATTTAAATTTTATCATTTTTTTCTTATTAAGCCAAGCACTTGAAAAAATCCCTACACTATCTATAAAAACATCTCTAAATGCTCCTTGGCGTCCTAGAATAAAGGTCTGATGATATTCATCAGAAACAGCATATAAAAAAGACATACTAATAGCTAGAATTAAGATTTTTCTATTAGTAAGTCCATGTTCTTTTAAAGCTCTTATTAAAAGCCATGTTAAAATAGCATACTCGCTAAAATGAGCTATCTTTCGTAAAATAAAATCTAATTGATTAGGAAAATCAGATTTAAGGAATGGCTGATGGGAAAGAAAGAAGATAAAACTAGCCCAAATAAAAACTAAAATCCAATTTTTAACTTTTGAAGACATGGTTATTTAAAATACTGAATAAATTCTTTATAAGAAAGTGTATTAAGAATATCTTTTTTTTCAGCCCAGCCACGACGCGCTTGAGCAACACCAAATTCCATCATAAATAGATTATCAAGAGAATGAGTATCGGTTCCAATTACAAATTTGACACCATTTTCTTTAGCTTGACGAATATAAGAATCTTTTAAATCTAAACGATTAAAATTAGCATTAATTTCTAAAGCTGTTTTAGTTCTTTTTGCTACTTTAAAAATCTTATCAAAATCTATCTTATACTCTTCTCTTTTTTGAATTATCCTGCCAGTTGGATGAGCAATTGCATCTACATTAGGATTTTCTATAGCTCTAATTAATCTATTTGTCATATCATCTTTATTCATTTTAAAACTAGAATGAATCGCTCCACAAACAAAATCTAATTTAGCTAAAACTTCGTCCTTAATTGCCATACTTCCATCAACCTTAATGTCAACTTCAGCTCCTTTAATAATTTTAATTCCAGAAAGTTTCTTGTTAATTTTATCTATTTCAACCATTTGTTTTAAAAGACGCTTTTCATCTAATGCATTAGCAATTTTTAGAAAGCCAGCATGATCTGTAATAGCTAAATATTCATATCCTATTTTTTTAGCTATCTTAGCTATCTCTTCAATTGATAAAGAGCCATCGCTCCAATTGCTATGATAATGAGTATCTCCCTTGATATCATTATATCTAATTAATTTAGGCAATTTATCATTCAAACTTGCCTCAATCTCTCCTGTGTTAGATCTTAATTCTGGTTCAATATATTTTAAACCTATCGCTTGATATACTTCTTTTTCGTTTTTACCAGCAATCCTCTTATTATTTTTATAAACTCCATATTCATTTAATTTTAATCCTTTTTTCTTAGCTATAAGACGAGTTGAAATATTATGCTCTTTGCTTCCAGTAAAATACTGCAAAGCAGAACCAAAACTTTCTTTCTTAACTATTCTTAAATCACAATCAAGTCCATTTCTTAATCTAACCGATGATTTAGTTGACCCTTGAGCCCAAATCTTAATAACATTAGGCATCTTTACAAAAAAATCTATTATCTTTTTAGGCTTAGAAGAAACAACTAAAATATCGACATCACCAATTACTTCTTTCATACGCCTAACTGAGCCAGCAGAACTAATCTTGCTTACTTCAGGCAGTTTTTTAAGATTGTCTATTATCTCTTTGACTATTGGAATAGCTTTGCCAAGTAAAAACTTATTATCTCCAGCTTTAACAAATTTAATTGCCTGTAAAATATTTTGTTCACTTTTTTTGCCAAAATTATCTAACTCTCCTACCTTTCCAGCTTTAGCAGCCTTTTCTAAATCTTTTAAATTTCTAATATTAAGCTCCTCGTAAAAAACTTTGATTTTTTTAGCACCCAACCCTTCAATGGAAATTAATTTTTCCAAATCAACTGGACATTTCTTTCTCAACTCCTGATAACGCTTAATTTTTCCTGTCTTAATATATTCCTCAATTTTTTCAGCTATACCCTTACCTACGCCTGAAATCTTTTTTAATTCTTCTACCCCACCTTTTTTATATATTTCTTCAATATCATTTTCCAAAGATTCTAAAATTCGACTAGCTTTGTTATAGGCAATAGAAATAAAAGAAGCCTTATCCATTTCAATGAATTCAGCCATAAGATAAAAAATTTTAGCTATTTCCAAATTCTTCATTCTTTTATTTGATTTCTTTAATTTTTGGTATCCTTAAATCTTTTTTATTCTTCGAAAAAATACTTTTATAAATAAAAAATGGTACTAAAGAACTAATCAAAACAAAAAACAATACACAAATTAAAAGCATAGTAAAACCAAAACGATTAGCGATTATTCCTCCAATAGCACCTGTAATTCCGGCAGAAAAACCAATCAAACAAGCCCTAATACTCCAACTGAATGCTTCTCTCCCCTTACTAATATGTCTAGTAAATATAGCTGAGTAAGCAGCTATGTTCATACTCATACCAAAGGCATAAAAAACTTGAAAAATATATATATGCCAAGGTAAAAAAGAAAAAATAAATCCAATTACAGCTAAGGAAGCTAAGATGTTACCAATAACAATAAACCAAAAATCATCTTTTTCTCCATGATTTTTATCCAGATATTTTCCAAAAGGAATAACCATTAAAGACATAACAATCCAATAAATAGCAGCAACATAACCAGCAATTTCTACATTACCTCCTCTAATCCTCTCTGTTAAAAAAATAGCGAAGATAGGAGTAATAAAACCGAACCCACCAACTAAGGCGACATCAGAAAAAATTAAAATTTTAATTACTTTATTTATCTTTATCTTCATCTTTTTATCATATCAATATTAGAAGAATAAAAAAAGGGTGACCTATTACTAGATTGCCCTTATTCCTGTTTCTTATTCCAAACAGGACATGAGAATTCCTTTTTCAATAATCTCAAAAAGATCATTTTTTTGAAAAGGTTTTGAGAGAAAATTCCTCCCTCTTTTTTTAACCTCAGCCCCTATTGAATGGAGTCCACTACAAACTACAATCTTTGCCTTGAGGTTCAGTTCAGCATCTATTCTATCTATGAGTTCCAGCCCATTCATTTTAGGCATTTGGAAATCAGTGAAAATAAGAAAAGGTTTTATCTTCTCTTTAGAAAGTAAATGTCATGCCTCCAACCCATTTGTTGCCTCTATAATTTCAGGCATTTGATCCTCTAAAATAATATGGGTCTCTAAATGAAATTTGATCAAATTCATTAATATGTCCCGATTGCTTTCTTCGTCGTCAACTATCAATATTAACTTTTTTCTCATAATTAACCTCCTTTTTCATTATTAATGAACTTCTTATCTTTATATTTTAAATAACATATTTTTTAGAACAAGTCAAGATCCCCAAGGATGACAAGTAGAAACTCTTTTAATTCCCATCCAAACTCCTTTAACTACTCCATGTCTTTCAACGGCATCATAAGTATATTGAGAACAAGTTGGATAATGTCTACATTGTCCTAATAACTTTAAGATAGGAATATAGCCATGGTCAGGCGAAATAGTTTTCTGATAAATTTTAATTAAAAATAATATAATAAATTTCATTTTCTAAAATCTATTTTTTAAAACAAATTAGCTTGTTTAGAAAACTTTCCACGTTCTTTCTTTTTAAAAATTTCTATCTTGCCATATTCACCATCATAACCAGGAGAAATATTAATTTTGCCTTGTCGAACTCTATTAATCCCCTCGGCAATTTCAGGAGAACTGATTCGCCCTATTTGTTCTATGCTTGTAGATAAAAGTATTTCAAATTCTGTATTAAAACGCTCAATTAAATTCTTATACTCCTTTTCAACTTTTTTTGTCTTTACTCCTACTCCTTTCGCGTCAGCAATAATTTCATCTAATGGAATCATATGTCTAAATGGAATAAAATTATCAGGTTTAAATCCATCTTTTCTATTTGCTAAATCATCAACTCTATGAAGAACACCAACTGTTAATGGTTTTTTACATTTAGGACAAATGTCATTTATTTTTTTAGATTTTTTAGGAGTTAATACTATTCCACATTTACGATGTCCATCATGATAATATTTACCTTCCTCTGGAAAAAATTCAATTGTTTCTAAAAACTTCTTAGGATTTTTACTTTTAATTGCATCAATAATTCCTCTATAACTTAAATCTGTATCAAAAATATTAGCTTCTCTACCTATCTTGCTTGGACTATGTGCATCTGAGTTGCTTATCAAAGAAATTTTATCTAAAGAAGAAAGTCGCCAATTCATTTCTGGGTCTGAACTTAATCCAGTTTCTCCTGCATAAATATATCTAGAATATTCTTCAAAACATTCTTCAATAGAATCAAAACCAGATTTATCTCCAAACAAACCAAACCATGGCGTCCAAAGATGAGCAGGAATAACCATACAATCATCAGAAATAGTTAAAACAATTTTAAGCAATTCTTTTACATCTAAAGCAAGGGTAGGCCTGCCATCAGATTTAAGATTTCCAATCAAACCTAAACGAGCATTGATTTTTTCAACAACTTTAAGATTTGGTGCTAAAATAATAACATGAATTTTTCTAACTTTATTATTTTTAGAATAGATACAATTAATTTCACTGCTTAATAAAAAACGAGTATCTTTATCTTCTTGATTATCCCCGTTTTGTGGAAGCCAATCATTTTTCTTAGAAGAAATATTAATTTTCTTTTTCAATTTAAAAAGACCCGGCTCTGCGGGCTCAAGTTTTGATTTAAGTTCTTTGATCCAAAGATAATGAGTAAAATCACCAGTACCTAAAACCTTAACACCCTTAATCTTTGCCCATTTATCTAGATGCTCTATATCCATGTCCCGTGAAGTAGCTCTAGAATATTTAGAATGAATATGTAAGTCAGCAATAAATTTCATGATGTATAATTAGAAAAACTATTTCTATTATACTCCCATATCTTTAACGGTCAAACTAGCTATTAATCCCAAAATTAACCAAAGCATTAATTGCCCTTGTTGTAGAGTCCAGAAAAAATGATCAAATAAACTAACAAACAAAATACAAATAATAATAATAAATAAAACAGAATTTTGTTTTTTGAATTTTCTCAATAATTGATAAAGAAACATTAAAAAAATAATTAATCCCAATAATCCAATTTCACTAGTTATCAAAAAATAAACATTATGAACTGGTTGATAAATCCAATTTGACAACAATGGTAACATTTCTCTTATTTCCCATACAAAATTACCAAGTCCAATACCGATTAAGGGATATTCTTGGATAACGGAATAAGCAGTTTCATTGTAAATAGCCCTTAATGTTACTGATTGTTCTCTCGAAGATATTGAGAACCTAGAAAAAAGCTCAGGGAAAGCAAAAGCAATAAATAACGAACAAAAGATAATAAATAGCAAGAAAAGCAAAAGAATCTTCTTAGACAATTCTTTGTCTTTCTCTTTCCTTGATTTATAAAACTCAAATATAAAATAAAATAAACTTGATAGAACAAAAAGAACAATAATAATTCTAGAAAAAGTTAAAAATAAAGCAGTAATTAATAATGAATAAATAACAATTAATAATAAATTACTAGAAAGAGTGTGTTCCTTCTCTAGCCAAAGAAAATAAAGAAAGAAAATACTAGTTAAAAGGAAAAAAGCCAAAATATTAGGATGAGGCAAGCTTCCATAGGTACGAATAAAGGTTAATCCATCAACAGTAAATTTAGCTACTCCGTCTATGTTTGCACCCAGTGGACTTTCAGTTAAAAATTTTAATCCTAGATCCTTCTGAATAGTAAATTGTGAAATAGCTATTATAGATTGAATTAAACCACTAGCAACAAACACTTGAGCTAATCTTTTAAAATTAAAAATTTCCCTATAATTACATTTTAAATAAAAGAATAATCCTATAAATTCTAATAATTTTAACCAAGAATAAAAACCAAGAGACAAATTCCTAGCTTGGATCAAAGAAATAAAACTAATTATTAAAAAAACCGACAGCCAAAAACTGTGGTTTTTAAATTGAAATATTTTAAAATCTTTTAAAAATCTGTTTTCCCTTATCCTCCAAATCCAAAACAAAAAGATTAGAATAAGCAGAATGTCAGTCAAATAAAGATAAACACTAGTCCATTCATTAAAGCCTCCCCCAAATTGATAAATTATCTTCCTTGTTTGAAAGGGCAAACAAAAAACTAAAAGATAAAAAAATATTTTCTCTAGTAATATCATAATTAATTAGAAATTTTTTTCATTTCTTCCTTAACTATTTTTCTATCATCCCAAGCAATCTTCTTCCCCTTATCTACACAAATCCATGACTCAGACCCTTTGCCAGTGATAATTACAATATCTCCATCTTGAGCCAATTCTAATGCTCTATGGATTGCTTCTCTTCTATCAATAAATTTTTCAGCTAATCTATTTTTTAAACCCTTAGCAATGTCATCTATAATTGTCTGAGGATCTTCATTGTATGGATCTTCATTAGCAATAATAATCTTATCTAAATATTTTTCAGCAATTTTACCAAATTCAACACGCTTCCATTTGTCTCGTCCACCACCAGCAGCTCCCAGTACACCAATTATCCTTCTTGTTCCACCATCAAGCGAGCTAGAAAATAATTCTCTAATCATTTGATAAACTTTTTCTAAGGCATCAGGAGTATGAGCATAATCGACTATAACCAAAAAAGGACTTTTAATAACTATTTCTAATCGTCCTGAGATATTATTAACTTTTTCTAATGCTAATTTAATCTTATCTAAATTAATTTCTTCAATTAATCCAACACTTACAGCTGCTAAAATATTATGTAAATTAAATTTACCCAATAAATTCACATTAAAATCTTTACCATCAATTCTAAAACTAATACCTTTTTTGCTTAATTGATAATCACTTACCTTAACGGTTTGATTAACTTCTGTTGATGATTCAAAATCTATTCCATAACCCCATTTTTCTTTAGCTGGAAACTGTAAGAAATATTCAGCATTAAGATCATCTAAATTAACAATAGCGCTACCTTTAAGCTTTAACATTTGAAAAAGTTTTGATTTAGCTTGCTTATATCTTTCAAATCCTCCGTGGCTTTCTAAGTGTTCTTCGGTCAGATTAGTTAAAACAGCAATGTCAAAACCAATAAAACGATGACGATGTTGTTTAATTCCTTCTGAAGTTACTTCTAAAACAACATACTCACAACCTGCTTTATACGCTTGATATAAAAGTTTCTGTAATTTGAATCTACCAGGCATTGTCATTTTTAAATCATTTTTCCAAACCTTGTCTTTAATTTTAAATTCAATTGAAGAAAAAGCAGCTACTGAATGACCAGCTTCTTCTAAGATTTTACTAATTAAATGAACTACTGTTGATTTCCCATTAGTACCAGTCACTCCTATTATTTTCATCTTACGAGAAGGAAAACGATACCAAAAAACAGCCGATACAATCAATAGAAGGTGATATATTGGCTGAAAAAAATTAAATATTGGTCGTGGGACAATTCTTTTACCTAACTTTAATAAATTTTCTAATATTATCATAAAACTTTTCTAGCTAAGTTATGAAGAGTATACCAAATTGGTCTATAAATCAAGTCAAAAGTACCTGAATAATTAACATCCTGACCATTACTTGCCTCGCCGGCAGGCAGGAATCCTCTTTTAAAACGAGTCACTCCAGGCCATTTCTTTTCATCAATGCCCCAAAAATCATAATATTTTAATTCTTTCTTTTTTGCTTCTAATATTGTATGCCATTGAAGCAAATAAGGAGCCATTAATTTATGATAGTCGTATCCTGATGCACCATGTAAATAGATAGAAGTTTTATTAAAAAAACAGACCAAATTAACTGCAATAACTTGACCATTGTATTTCGCTAAAAATAGTTTAATCATTCCATCTTTTCCTAATACATCTAACATTTTCCTATAATATTCTTCAGAATGTAAAAAGAACTTATCTCTTTTTGCTGTTTCTTTTAATAATTTTAAAAAAATACTTAATGATTCTTTTTCGTTTGATTGTTCAATTTCTATTCCCCTTTTTTGAGCTAATCTAATATTATACCTTGTCTTTTGATGCATTTGCTTAAGCAGGTCTTCTTCTGGCTGGCTAATGTCTAATATTGTTGTCTTGCTTGGTTGGATCTCTTTAGTAGACTTGATAAAAGATTTAAGATCTATCTTTTGTTTAGGTTCTATTCTAAAAAATATGCTTTTCTCTTCTTTAGCAATTTTTTTAACTTCTTTTAAAAATTCTTTAAAATCTCCTTGTCCAATCGGACCATAGGGACAATACAAATAATTTTTCTTTAAAGGTAAATCATGTTTAATGATTAATCCTTTTAATCCTTCTATCTCAATACGCCAAATTTTTCTATCAATAGATTCTTGAAATTCACCCCATTGCCAAGATTGCAAAAAAGAACCATTGTTTTCTTTGATAAACCGATTCCATTGTTCTTTATTTATATTCATAAATAATGCGAAGAAAACAATTTTTTTGAATCCTAGGTGTGGGCGTGCTTTTCAGCTTGCTGAAAAGGGCTAAGCGATTTAAAAAAATTTGTTTTCTAAAACATAAACCAAAATCATTTCCCCAGAATTTTCAAAACCTCTTTAATCCTACTCTCTATATCTTTTATTCTTTCCGGAAGCTGCTTCAAAGCATCATGAACTTGATATCTGGTATACCCCAATCCAACCAAAGCATCAACAACCTCGTCGTCAGAAACTAATTTTTTAACTTCTGAACCAGAAACCAAAATCTTGCTTCTTAATTCTAGAATAACTCTTTCAGCTGTTTTCTTGCCAATACCAGAGACCTTAGTTAACAGATCAACGCGTCCACTAGCAATTGATGCCTTAAGACTCTTTATTGAAGCAATTGATAAAACAGATAATGCTGCCTTGGGACCAATTCCACTAATAGAAATCAAAAGTTCAAAAAAATTTAATTCATCAATATTTAAGAAACCATATAAATCCAAAAGGTTTTCTCTATGATAAAGATAAATAAATAACTTAACTTCTTCTTCAAAAGTTAGTTTTTCTAAAATAGGCACAGGACAATATACCTTGTACCCTACTCCTCTGACATCAACAACAACAAACTTATTTTCTTTTAATTCAATTTTGCCTTTTAGCGAAGCTATCATACTCTATATGATAACTCAGTGTAAATTATTTGACAACTTATCCAATTTAGATAATACTAAACTTATGCCTATAACTAAATCAGCAAAAAAAGCTCTTCGTCAAAACCATACAAAACGGTTATTTAATTTACGTCGAATAAAAACGATGAAAGAGCTAATAAAACAAAGCAAAAAATTAATTAAAAGCGACAAGAAAGAAGAAGCTCTTAAAATTCTACCAGAAACGTACAAGGCAATTGATAAGGCAACCAAAAGAAGTATAATTAAAAAGAATACAGGAAGTAGAAAAAAATCACGATTAACTAAAGCGATCAGCAAGATATAATTGTAGAAAAATAAAGCTTGACAGTCATCGTTGACCTTGATATTATAAAATCATACCTATGGGTATAAAAGAACATTTTGAAGCCAGAATTAAACGCTTTAATAAAAAACTGCTGCTAGCGGCAGTTGTTTTATTTATTGCGATCTTTACCTTAATTGGCCCAGTAAAAGGAGCCGAACAGCTTCTTTCTGTTTATTTTAATAAAAGTGAACAAGAGGTTGTTGAACAAACAAAAATATTTGAAAATAATGAAACATATTTAATGGCAAATAGTTTAGCCAGTTTAACTGATCAAACAGATTTTGAGATTCAAGAAGATTCATATTTAAAAGAAATTAATTTAATAACATGGCAAGAAAATGCTCTTTTAAGTCAATCTAGTCCAATTACCACCATTAGCCAAGAGCCGAGAGAAAAGATATCTACCTATGTTGTCCAGCAGGGAGATAACACTTCAAGTATTTCTGCTAAATTTGGTATTAATTTAAATACTTTATTGTGGAGTAATAATCTTAAAGAAACTAGCCTTATTCGTCCAGGAGATGAATTAACTATCCTTCCTATTAACGGATTAGTATATAATGTTAAAAACAATGATACTATTGGCGCAATTGCTACAAAATATAAGGCAAACACAGAAAAAATTATTGCCTTTAATGATTTGCCAGCCGATGGAGCTATTCAAATTAATCAAAAATTAATTATTCCAGATGGTCAAATGCCATTTATTGCAACGCCTAGTAGAATTGTTACAAAAAGTTATGTCACTGGAGCAGGAACTGGCAAAAGCAGAGTATTCCCCTATGGTCAATGTACTTGGTATGTTGCTCAAAAAGTAGTAGTTCCCTGGTCTGGTCATGCTAAATCATGGTTAGTAAATGCTAGAGCTTATGGGTATCAAACAGGATCAGTTCCAAGAGTTGGATCTATTCTAGTTATGACCGAAGGTGGATGGATGGGACGGATGTATGGTCATGTTGCTTATGTTGAAGCAGTGAATGGTGTTTGGATAACAATCTCAGAAATGAATTATACTGGATATGCTCGTAAAAGTGTCAGAACACTTAAGGTTAATGACTGGCGCATTCGTGGATATATCTATTATTAAAGCCTTTCTATTAAGAAAGTTACATTAAAAAATTATTAAAAACATTCTTATCAATATCTAATTCGTTTCCTGCTTTGACTATTTCTTTATTTAGTCTTTTTTTTATTAATAATAAGAAATCTTTACCAAACTTATCTTCCATAAATGTCATATTAAAATTTTCATTATTAATAGAAAACTCCTTCTGAACTTTTATAAAAACATCATTTTCTTTTAAATATTCAAAAATTGTTTCTGATTTTTCAATTAAACCACTAATATTTTCTTTAGCTGGCTTAGAAAAAACATAATTTTTTAAAGCTTTTACTCCATCCATTACATTGTCAAAAGAAGATTCTAAAATAGCAACTTTTCTATTTTCTTCTTCGCTTTTCTTCTCAGCAGCCTCTTTGTCTTCAGTCATGCTTTTATCATTAAATCGAAAAGCGATATTTTTGAAACCAACGTTAGCCATCATATCAGCATCAGAAACAATTTTATCAATATCGTCTTCTGGTTCTTCAAAACGATCTCCTTTAAGGCTTATTAAATAAGGATGATTCATATGACGATTAATGGCTTGTTTCACTTTTTCAATCATTTGTTCATCTATTTCTATTCTTCCAATTTTTTGTCCCTTTAATTGTTCTAATAATTCTCCTGCTTTTTCTGAGCCTCTTTTATGATGATTTAAAAGCCATTCTTTATTGTCTTCAAAAAATAAAGAGTCCATTTTACCAATATCATGAAAAATAACAGCTATAATAGCTGTTATTTTTTCTTTAGTAGTTAAATTAGAATGTGCATCTATTAATTCATTTCCATATTTTTCAACAATCTTTTCATGCATTTCTAAATTATCACGCATACCCTTTAATCGAGGATATTTTTCTTCAATAGAATCATAAAATATATCCTTGGATTCAATAATTTTTAAATATTCTTTTTTTATTTCATTTATATCAATAACTTCTCCTGCTTTTGTTTCAAGATCTTGTACTGGTTCTTCTATTATTCTAATAAACTCTTTTTCAATAGACATATATTTATCATTTTTCTCTACCGCATTTTAAACAAAGCCTAGCTTCAGGCACTATTTCAAGACGCTTTGATTCAATCTCTTTATTACATTTTTCACACTTCCCATAACTATTATCTTTAATTTTTTCTAATGCATCATCTATGTCTTTAAGACGCAACTCTAAAGTATGCTCAATTGGTAATAAGCTTTCATAGGCTTCTATTCTTTCAGCGCTTTCATCCATATGAGAACGGTCATTGCCTAAAAAAGGAAGGTTAGTCAACCAGTTCCCTTTTCTTTTGGGATCTTTTCTTGCAAAAGAGCTAATCTCTTTTGTTAGTTTCTTTTTTTCTTCCTCTAGTTTCTTTTTAAATTGTTCTTTTATCTTTTCATTCATATATAAATAATATCATAAAAAATTGAAAAGGGCAACCATTTTTTTGATTGCCCTCGTTATATGTAGAGAAGGATTATTGAACCCTTTGTATATTACTTTCAGGTTATAACCCTCCTTTGTTTTTCTGTAAAAACAGATATTATCGCACTTTTTTATATATAATAATTATATAACACCTCCTGCACCTCCTGTGCAATAATAATCATATTCTTCTCAAAAAAACAATTTGTTTCTGCCAGCCATACGCTTCCCTCCGAAGCTTTTTCTTTTAAAGAACTAATTAACACTTAGCCAGCAAATTTTGTTCTCTTAAACAGACTTCTTAAGAACACTATCATTTTACTAATTTTATGATGAGTATGTCAACCCTAAGTTTTCCACAGGTTATCCTATTCAAAAATCAATGATAGAATTAACTATTTTTTCTAGTGATTCTTTTGAATTGCTAATAATAAAATACCTTTCTATTTGAGTATAAAAATAACTATAATTTGAAGCAGATAAAGAGCTAATCTTGGCTATTTTAATTTGACGATAATCTTCAGTATATAAATTAAATTCTTTATTCAATTCTAATTCAATATCTTTTAATGCTTGGCTCATCTTAGCCAATTCTACATTTCTTTCTAAAATAATTAAAAACGGTAAACTAATTTCAGAATTAGCTGGCAGAAGAACAAAAGCAGATTGATTATTAAACAAAGATTGTATGTCTTCTGGAAAATCTAATCCAGCTTGATCAAAACAACTATTAATCTTGCTAATTATTTCTTGACCAAACAAGTTTTTTTCTTGCAAAACCTGATTAAAATGGGAAATCTGTGGATAAAGTTCTATCTGATTAATAACGCTATAAACTACGGCATTCTCAGGGATTAGATCATTAAAAGGTTTCTCTTGTGATGCTAAAAACCAATAATTTATTCCTAAACAAACAACAATTAAAAATAAAAAAAAGCTTATGTAAAGCCATCTTTTTGAAGATTGTTTCTGTTTTCCGTTAAAGTTATTATTACGCAAATCTAATTTAGATTCTTCAGGAATCTGATGATCAGAAGTATTATTTTTTTTAATAATAATTTGAGTCATAATTTAAAATAGTTATTCTATTCTATCTCTTCTTTAATATCTTCGTTATCGGTCATTAATAATCTGTCTATCACAGTAAACATAGATTCTCTGGAAGTAGCAATAACTAAATTTCCAGATACGATTCCATAATCAAGAGTTAAAGCAGGTGTTGGAAAATTCATATAACGAATATATATTTCATTATATGTTTTATCTCCAAACTCTTCGCTATGAGCATTTAAAATATCCTCTGTTAATAATAATTGATTTAAATCATCTATTATTGTATCCTCCCAATCACTTAAGTTTTGAACTAAAGTTTCACTTTCTCCCATTTCTATAACGATTCCCAGACGACTACCTTCCTCTTGCCTATATAAAAACAAAGTAAAATTATTCTTAGTAGCTAAAAGAATATTTTCTGGTATATTAATATTTAAAGCTAGAATTAAATCGTTTAAATTAAAATATCTCTCTTCTTCTTGATCAACTATCTTAATCAAAATATGATTAATAGTGCTAGTCGCCTGCTCTTCGTTAATTATTGAATTTAATTGACCTAATAATAGATTTTCTTGATCAACAATTAATTCAATTGTTTTTGTTTCATCTACTGGTATAAGAGATTCTGGAATAATTGGTTCAATCGGCTCAATTGGCTGACATTCTACGTCATTTTGGCATTTATCGTCTCCTTCTCCTTCAATGCTAACGCATTGATTCTCCTGACACTCAAAGTGAGTAACAATTGGGGCTATTGGGGCTATTGGCTTAAGATAATTTAACCAATAAAAAAATCCTCCTATCCCTAAAATCAAAAGAAAGATTATTGATCCAATAATTAATTTATTTATATTCTTTGTTAAGAATGTCTCTGTCTTCTTTATCTTCTTTTGCTTTTCAGCTTCTTTTTGAGCTTTAAGTTTTGGAATTATTGTTGGTTTATCTATCGAATTAACTGTCGGTAAATTATCTGGTGCAACAACGTTCATATCATCAGCCATTGTTCTAATAAATGGCTCATAAATATTTGACTGTGTTTGTTTCTTTATATTCACAATTACTCCTTCTTAAATTATTTTTAATTATCACCAGCGTCTTTTAAGGTTAATCCAATTCTACCTGATTCATCAATTTTCTTAACTTTAACAACGATTACTTGTCCCATTTTAACTATATCTTCTACTCTCTCAACATGGTAATCAGCTAATTCTGAAATATGAACTAATCCTTCTTGATTAGGTAATATTTCAACAAATGCTCCAAAGTCAGCTATCTTAACTACTTTACCATTAAAGATTTCTCCAATTTTGACTTCTCTAGTTAAATTTTTAACCCATTCAAGAGCTTCTTTGCCAGCACTTTCATCAAGTGCAGTAATATTTACTACTCCATCGTCATCAATATCCATCTTGACTCCTGTCTTGTCAATAATCTCATTGATTATCTTGCCTCCAGGACCAATTACATTTCTAATTTTATCTTTATCAATTTGAATAGTCAATATCCTAGGAGCTAAAGGAGAAAGTTCTTTGCGAGGTTCTTTAATAGTATTCTCCATATTCTCAATAATTCCCAAACGAGCATCTCTTGCTGCTTTAAAAGCATTTTTTAAAACGTCTAAACTAACTCCTTCTATTTTAACATCCATTTGACAAGCTGTCACTCCATGTTTAGTTCCAGCAATTTTTAAGTCCATATCTCCATGATGATCTTCTGGTCCTTGAATATCTGTTAGCACCTTATAGTCATCGCCTTGCCCCATTATTAACCCCATAGCTATACCACTAATGTGTGCTTTAATAGGAACGCCTGCATCCATCAATGCTAAACTAGAACCACTAATTGAAGCCATTGACGAAGAACCATTAGATGAAAGTATTTCTGAGACCAAACGGATGGTATATGGAAAATCTTTTTTATCTGGAATTAATGGCAAAAGAGCTTTTTCTGCTAAAGCACCATGTCCAATTTCTCTTCTTCCAGGACCACCAATACGACCCGTCTCGCCAACAGAATAAGGAGGGAAGTTATAGTGATGCATAAAATTCTTAGTAACATCATCTTTAAGACCGTCAATTATTTGTCCTTCACTTGGGCCACCTAGTGTTACTA
>Ga0307992_1000254_pt1 | contig 34645 bp, 29 predicted proteins | sample EllFjometagen133_FD_203162 | JGI IMG/M metagenome (GOLD analysis project Ga0307992, IMG submission 203162) | Marine microbial communities from Ellis Fjord, Antarctic Ocean - #133 | ecosystem: Environmental > Aquatic > Marine > Unclassified | place: Southern Ocean | collected 2014-10-08
ATTTATCTTTAAGTAAAGAAAAATCTAATTTAGGCGAATCCATACTTGTTATTAATTTAAAACGAAGAGTAGGCTTATCTTTATCTCCTTTAAGAAAAGAAATAACTGTTTTTACGGTCTTAGCTTGAAAGGATTCCACCTCACTCTCTTCTTCAATAAATTTTACTCCTTCTATAGTCAATAAATTATCAATAGCTAACTCATTCTCCTCAGATTTAAGATTTGACTTAAAAGAAAGAATTGCCTCTTTTAATCTTAAATTATTTGGTCTCCAAAAAGGAGGATAAAATTTACTAAAAGTAAAATAATCAAAATCATTTATATCTATATCTACATCCATATTCTTATTATTATAATCAACCCAGCCCATAACACCTAACTTACATATCTTTTCACTTTCCTGAGAAAATGAACTCAAGGCAGTATCTAAGTTTACATAAAATCTACTTAAATTAGGATAAGTAAAGCCTTTTACCCTCAAAGAAAGATCACTAAAAATAATATTAAAAGGTCTATTCTTTATAAGATAGCTTACTTCTATTCTAGAATTTTTAAGATAAAGGTTCCCAATAGTAATAAAAAAATTTTTATCTTTAGACTTAGTCTTCTCTTCTTTCACTCCAGATTTAGTTTCAGGATTAGACTCATTAAGGTCTGGATTATTTTGATATAAAACCACTTTCTCTTTATCTTTAAGTCCATCTTTAGAAAATTGGCTTACAGAGATTTGATCATTGTCTTTAACCACCTTTAGACCAAGGCCATCTAAATAAATCTTACTCAAGCCTATGTTGCGAGTAAAAGGATTAAGGAATCCAAGAGAAACATTTCCTTTCTTAAAAGACAAAGCTTCACATTTAAAATTGTTAACTTCTAGATTAAAAGGAAATTTAAGAGATAAAGAGTCTATAGTTGCTTCCAGACCAAAATTATCTTTTAAGCTCCCGATAATCAAATCTCGTCCTTTCATATTAATAAAAGTAAAAAGCGCAATATGAAGTATGATTACAATAATTATTATTGCACTTATTGTAATCAAAATCCTTTTTACTACCCTCTTCATACATTTCTCCTCTTTTTCATTTAGCCTATCGGTTTAAACCCTGGCCTAAACCAGCGATAGGATATACCTTTTACAAGACGTTTACAAGCACTAATATATGCGCCTGGTGTGATTCGAACACACAGCCTACGGCTTAGAAGGCCGTTGCTCTATCCAATTGAGCTACAGGCGCTTTTAATTTTCATTTTCATTAGAAATCCGATTGTTCAATGAGACTTATTCGCCAAAAGCAAATGTAGCCGACCCAATCCCGACTACTGTCGGAAAGCTACAGGCGCATCAACCAAAATTTTATGAATACGTCGGGGCGAGTGGATTTGAACCACCGATCTTCTGCTCCCAAAGCAGACGCGTTAAGCCGAGCTACGCTACGCCCCGAAAAAGACAGCTTTTATTAAATGTCCTATTATATCTGATTTTTTAAGACTGTAAAGGAAGTTTTACTTGGCCGATAAATGCTTTTTAATGTTATTCTCCACAAGCACACGCTTTGATTCTCTCAAGAACCTCTTGAGAATAAAGGCTGTTATAAACCGCTCCAAATTCATCTTTGTCTTCGTAACCATTTACGGGCTCAAGAGCATACCTTGACAACGGAGAAAGGTAATGGCCAACAGCTTTATTTTCTGCCATTTTGCTCTTAATCATAATGTCGTCAACACCGACATATCTTCCTCGGTTATTCCGTATTGTTTCCATATCAACATTACCTCTAAGAGGGTTATCAGGATCAATAAATTGATGAACCAAACCAATACTATGCCCAAATTCATGAGCATATTTATCAAAAATGCTTATATCATTCACTAACCTATAATCCTTACCCATAATAATAGCGCAGCGTCGTATATTCCATATTCCGGCTACAACCTTATCGTTTATGAACTCTGCATCAAATTTAATTATACAGGGCGGCTCAAACTGCTCTATGAAATCAGCTAATTTGAAATTTGTTTTCGGTTTGAATAAAGATTCATAAGAATAAAAAATATCTCCAAAAACTTCGTTATAGTTTACGGCAACTTTTTTATGATTCATTACAATATCTTTGCCAAATCGTGCTTGAAGATATTTATGAAAATCATCCACAGCTACTGGATCAACTACCTGGAATTGAGCATTTTTATCTGTAGGAATAACTTCTATAAAACTTAAATAGAGGCTATCTGCACTCTTAAACTTCATATATTCAATTAAAGAATATTGTGCCCATTTTAAATCTCCTCTTTTAATCTTAAAATATTCTTCAATTATTAATTTAAGAACCGGATCTTGATAATTGCATTCATATATATCTATTATTGACTGGGAATAATTATGGTTTTTCATCCAGCTCACAAAATCGGCAAACGAAGCCTCATACAGCGGCCTATCATTGAAATCGCCGAAGTGAATCCATAAAACACCTGTTATGACTGCCAAAATTAAACATATTGAGATTAATCTCTTCCAATTAAGTATCTTCATTTGCTCCACACAGACTTCTTGGTTTTTCTCCCTTTTACCTTAACCCGATACCATAACTCTAGCAGTTCTTTAATTGCACCAAAAACAACCCTCGGACTACCTCCGGTCTGGCTGCCCTTTCTGCAAGGATAATGAGACACAGACACTTCTTTAATTTTTGAACCTTTATTTTTCGCATTTACTAAAATATCAGAATAAGCCAGCGGCCCCGAACACACAAAATTCAATGTATCAAACACTTCCCTTTTAATTAATTTGAAACCACAATTTACATCCTTTAACTTAAACCCAAATAATAAAGAAATTAGAAAAGTATGTGTCTTTCCTAAAATAATCCTGTACAGAGAATCCTGTCGTTTTTCTCTGTAACCGGTAACTATATCGTATCGGTCAAGATAGAAAAACAACTTATCCAAATCCCGAATATCAAACTGACTGTCAGCATCCATAAAAAAAATCAGAGGAAACCAAGAATTATTAACCCCCGACATCAAAGCTTTTCCGTAACCTAAATTCCTAGAATGAGTTATTACTTTTATCGAAAAACTCTCCTTAAACTTTTTTAAAATAGCTGAGGTGTTATCTCTGCTCCCGTCATCAACCACAATAATTTCAAACTCACTAAGGTTGTCATTGTTCCTTAAGAAATTAACTATTGAGGTAATAACTTCTTTTATATTTCCTTCTTCGTTATAAACCGGAAGAACTACTGACAGAGAATGTTTTATTTTGGTATCTTTGTTAATCATTATTTGCCCCTATCCGTGAAAGTTCTATTAATAAATAACCCGGTAAAAGGTAATCCAATAATTACAGAAAATAAACTGTCAATAAAAGAATATAGTAGTCCTAAAGAAAGTAAAAACTCTGGAGTTCCCATACCAGAGAAACAAAACAATACCACAAATTCTCTAATCCCTAACCCAGAAATAGTTACATGCATATTGCTAGCCACGATCACCAGAGGAACAAATACTAATATATTTACCAACGGCAAAGGATTCCCTAAAGCTACTGACAACAAGTAAAAATTGACTAATCCAATTCCGATAAACAAAAATGTATAAATCAAAATTGACTTGTTACAAACAACTCTTCTGATCAGGTTAAAATCATAGGATTTAAAACGTTTCTTCGCTTTTTCAAATAAAGACAATCCAAAAACTAACTGCAAATCTTGATTCACCATAATTTTGTTTTTTAAGAAAAAAACAGAACCGACCAAAGCACAGATAAACATAACCACCAAATTAAGTAAATATCCAATTACAATCGAAAAAAGTGCTTTTGAATAAGAGATGTTATGATTAACCTTTAAATAAGCAATCTTTGAAAACTCACCCGTCTTAAAAGGCAATACATCCACGATTGGATCACTAGCTAATTTAATAAATAGGATCTCTCTTAAAGAAATCTCATAACCCAAAACTTTTATAATTAATCTCCACCGATAAGCTGCTACAAAGATATTTTTTATAAAAGAAATCATCAAGCATATAGCTAAAACTTTTAAATCAACCTGCTTAATTAAAGAAAATACGCTAGCAAAAGGTATGCGTTGAAACAGAAATACAAATATAGTAATAGTGATACTTGCCGCAACAACAAATCTAATATAGCCTTTATTACGATAATCCATAGCTTAACTACTTGAATATTAATTCTGGGGTATTTTTTAACATTTCTTTAAATGTGCTCTTTACAGCTTTAGCTACTCCACTAAAAGAATTAAATTTAGAATGTCCTAACTTACGAGGCGTATCCAAATAAGGAAACTCAACAATTTTGTAACCCTTGTTTCTGCTTCTAACCAAAAGCTCTACATCTATAAAAGGGCCATCCGATTTTAAAACAATATCCTTAATCACTTTTCTATAGATTATCTTTAATGGACAATTAACATCTTTGATTTTGAGTTTAAAGATATTTCTAACAAAAAAGTTATAAAAAAGAGAGTATACTTTCCTGTAGAATAATTTTCTCTTGCCTTGGCGACAACCGACAACCAAGTCAGCTTTCTCCCTAATTAACAAATCAAAAGCTTGTTTTAATATTTCGCTGTCAACAGGCCAATCAGAATCGGTATAAAGAATGAGGTCATTTTTAACCTGATTAAAACCAGCCCGCAAAGCTCTGCCAATCCCTTTGTTCTCGTCAAATCTAATGCATTTTATTAAACTGTTTTTTTTGCTAAGTGCACTTACAAGATCAAAGGAACTGTCTGTACTTCCATCGTCAACAACTATTATTTCTGAATCCGAATTACAATTGCTCAAGAAACTAACAGCACTCCTAATAGTAGACTCGATTGACTCTTCCTCATCAAACATAGGTATCACTAATGAAATAGAGTAACTATTCTTCATACAATGATCGTTTTTTTCCTTCAACTATACCTTGTAATAAATAAGATTCAAACCTCTCTTCACTCTTTCCCAACTTTTGCAAAGCAAAATCACCTAACCACTCACCGCCTGCCTCTCCAAACCCCCGATACAAGTATTTTAAGTCTTTATCCGAAAAATAAGTCAAAAATAAACCTTTTGCTTTCGCCAAATCAAGACTATATTCTAAAGAAACCGCACGGGCAAAGCCGATAATAAAATTAGGCAGATATTCTTCGGAAATTAAATTTATATAAGACTTTAATTTTTCCGAATCCTCATTATGAATGTACCCCCATACCGACATTTCTCCCAACCCTTTATATACTCGAGCCTTATATTGCTGAGGCACTTTTTCTATTGCTCCCTGAAAATTTAAACCCAAATTTGTATATAAGGCAAAACCTAATCCTTCATAAGTAACATTCAATTCTTTTTTTGGAACTTTGCTAATAATTTTATTGCACTCATCCATACCTTTTTCAGCTAAGCATGTTTCACCAACAACCCAGCCTAAACGTTCATAAGAAACACCCTTATAAGAAAGCATATTTTTCCAAGAAGGAATATTAATACGATTAAAATTCCCTTTAATCGCAAAGAGCATAATTAAAAAACAAACAAAATAAATAAAAATAATTTTATTCTTGGTTTTTCCATAAACCCACCTTAATCCTTCAGCCAAAACTAAAAACATAAAAGGATAGATTACAACCAAATACCTATATCCTAAAGCAGCATATTTAGGTTCCAAATTATGAGGTGAAAAATTTAACATTATAATAAATAATGAAAAATAAAGAATTAAAAAGCCAAATATCATTTTTCGAGAAGATGCTTTTTCATGCCTCTGGTTAAAGTAATTAACAATTAAAGCTAAACAAAATAAGCTGAAATAAAAATAAGAAAACCACTTACCTGTGCCTACAAACATGAATGAAGCTGGAAGATCAATGAAAACTGTTGAAAAAACTCCTTTTAGTCTTAATAAGAAATTATCAAAACAAAGTTTCCATAAAGGCATGTCAGTAACTTGAATCAAATATTTTCCATGAGTCAGATTGTAAATTATTCCCGGTAAATATCCAATACCCAAACCGAGAATAAAAAAATAAAATTTTAGCTTTAGGTAAATATTTTTTTCAATATAAATCCAGAAAATAATTAAAGCTAATAGAAAAACGGCGAAAATCTTAACACTATAAAGACCTAATCCGCAAACAAAGCCTAAAATCCAAAATAACCATTTAATATCGATACCTTTTTTATCAAAATTTATATAAAAAAATATTAATAGAGCCAAAATTATATAAAAATTTGCTTGACCATGGAAACCCCAAGTCATTAAAGATACTTTGGTAAATGTTGGTGGAGAAAAAATAAAAATCAGACCAAAAAATAGCATGGTTTGATAGCCAAAGTATTTTTTGATAAATACTAACCATAACATTAAAATAATGGCCGTTATAAATAAAGCTACTAATTTTAATGATATGTAACTCGTTCCAAAAATAATAAAAAACGGAACGGTAATAATTCCAGCAATTAAAGCGTCTCCTTTTTCTGCTAAATATTGATAGTTTAATAACGGCATTACTAATTTATTATTTATAATGCTATCGGCAATTAAACCTGCATGCCTCTCTCTGACTTCAAAAGTATCGTAAAAAAAAGAAAATAAAGAGACTGCCCATACTATTAAAAATAGTAAAATTAATAATCCTATGGTAACCCTAATATTATTTCTCATATTTTTTCCCAATAATTTAGCCATTTTACTTTTCGTTGATCATCTCTTGGTTAAATTAATTTCTTCCAACTTAGTGGCATATTTTTAATTAATTCTATATTTTTGAATTTTTTGGCTTCTCTTGGCCCGACATCTTTTACCCAATTAATCATCTTTCGAATTCCAATATCCAAATCGACTTCCCCAGTTACATTAAAAGTATTTCTAAATTTTGTATGCTTAGAAAAAGCATGTATTACTTCCTTCCTTGGAGGTAAAAATTTTACTTTCGCCTTAACCGCCATAGCTTTAGCAATTTTTTCTGATAATTCCAAAATTGTATATGCTTTATCTGCTCCGATATTAAAAACCTCATTTCTCGCAGCATTAACACTCACTGCCTCTGCAATATAAGGCGCAACATCATCAATATAAGTAAAGGCTCTAGTTTGTTTCCCATTTCCAAAAATTGTCATTGGCTTGTTTTTTAAAATATTATTGATAAATATCCCCACAACATTTCGATAAACATCGCCATGATTTTGTTTCTCACCGTAAACATTATGCGGCCTAAAAATTGTATAAGTTAATCCAAATATTTCCTTCGCTGCCTCAAGATCCATCTCTACCGTATACTTCGCAATTCCATAGGGATCTTCCGGTTTTGGCACTAATGACTCTGACATTGGTGTTTGATTAGTTCCATAGACGGCTATACTTGAAATAAAAACAAAATGTTCTATTTTATTTTTAATTGCCCTATTAATTAAATTAACAGATCCAATTATATTATTTTCATAATTAAATTTTCGAATAAAATGGCTTAAACCTTCGGCAGCATAAGCAGCTGAATGATAAATATAATTGAATTTATAATCTTTAAAAATTTTATTTAATAACTTCTCGTCGGTTATTGAACCCTTAATAAAAATATTGTCTTTATTTATATTTCTTAAAAAACCCTCACTCAAATCATCCAATACGACAACTTTATGACCCATTTTGCTTAAATAATCTCCTATATGGGAACCGATGAATCCTGCTCCACCTGTAACTAAGCTTGTTTTTTGATTGCTCATGTCAAACCCTTCCTTTGTTTATAAAAACATCTTTTATCTTACTGATCATTATTCGTATAGCAAAAATACCCCCCAACAATAAGTTATAAAAATCTGAAAAACTTCTAATTAAAAACAATTGTTTTAATATATATCTTGGCCTTAAATAAAATTTTCGATAGATTTCAACTATTTTCTGATTAATTTGCTCCTTGGTAAATTGGTCAAAATCACAAAATGCTTCATACATCTTTGGTATTTTTGTGTCAAATTCCAACTTGAAACCTTTAGCTAATATTGTTTTATAAAAACCAGACCCAGGGTAAGGAATACTGGCTGTAAGATGAAGTAAATCAGGGTCTAAGTCTATAGCAAAAGGCGCTATTTTGTTTAACTCTTCCAAATTTCTAGATGGGGGACCAATCATAAAGAACAAACGGCTTTTTATACTATATTTTTTCAATAAATTCATACCGGCATAAACTTCCCTTTTAGAAAATTTCTTAAATTGTTTTATTGTCTCATCCTCAGCTGATTCGACTCCTAACGAAAGCTGGCAGCATCCAGACTTTTTCATTGTTGCCAATAAGTTATCTTCGAGATAATCAAACCTGCCATAGCAATCCCATTTAAATTTATACTTATTTTTTAAAAGAAGACCGCAAAACTGTAGAACCCAATCTTTATCTAAAATAAAAGTATCATCACGAAATTGAAAATAATTCTTTCGATATTTTTCATGAAGGTAATTCATTAAAGAAATAACATATTCTGGAGAATGTTTTCGGTATGTATTTTTCCAAAATCCAGGTGAAGGACAAAAATAACAATTGCCAGTGCATCCTCTGCTAGCTATTATAGAAATTGTATCTTTAGCTCTACCGATTATGTTCCCAATATGATAGTTAGCTAATGGTAATAGATCATAAGCCGGAAAAGGCAATTTATCTAAATCTTCAATAAAATCTCTTTCACCATTTATGCGAATTTGACCCTTTAGCTTATAACCTAACCCTTTAATATGTAAAAATTCACCATTTTCCTCCAAAGCCTTGCAAAGTTCAAGAAGGGTCTCTTCTCCTTCCCCTTTGACGATAAAATCAACAAAATCATTAGCTAAAACTTCCTGAGCTAAAAATGTAGGATGGTATCCGCCCAAAACTATTTTCGCAGAAGGCAAAATATCTTTTAACTTTTTACTCAAGGTTAAAGCCCTTGAATACAGTGCTGAGTTCGCAGTAATCCCGATTAAATCTGGACTATAATTTCTTGCAGCCTTAACAATATCTTCGGTTTTTATTCCTAAACCCGGACCATCTATAATTCTAACTTTATATGAATGTTTTCTTAAATAACCACCTAAGTAGGCTAAGCCTAATGGTGGTAAAACTGGTGCGTTATTGGAAAGAAAAGAAAATATTTCTTTTTTTTCATAAGGAGGATATATAAATAAAATTTTCATAATTACTGTAAAGACCTAATCCTTCCCCACATCAATCTAAGCCCACAGTAAATCGTATAAAGATTTAATTTAAATAGATAAATCGGCCTTAAATAATATTCCAACATTGCCTTAGCTATAAACCGATCAATTTCTTTGTGGTTCTGGTCCTCAGCATTACCAATCGTGCAACCCTTATAAAAAATTAACTTATGGAAAGAAACAAAATCAGGATCTAATTCTTTGATAAAATTAAAAGCTTTTCTGCGTTGGGCATCCGTTTCACCAGGAAAACCAAAAAGACAAAAAGCTAATGTTAGTAAGCCAACCCTTTTACACATTTTGAAAGCTGATTTTATTTGATCAACAGTTATTCCTTTATTAATACTATCCAATAATTCTTGTGATCCAGCTTCTACTCCTAAATGGACTATTCGGCATCCAGCCTCTTTCATCTTTTTTAGAATTTCTATATCCAAAAGATCAGGACGAGTTTGGCAAACCCACTTGAGTTTATACTTTTTCTTAATAAGATAATCACAAAACTCAACAGCTATTTTCTTATCAGAAAGAAAATCTAAATCCATAAAGTAGGCTGTTTTTACCTTATATTTTTCTACAGCCAAGCTAATTTCTCGGAAAATTTGCTCCTTAGATTTTGTTCTCACCCCCTCACCATACATTACTTTGTTGCAAAAACTACACTTAAACCTACACCCCCTACTTATTTCAAATAAAGATAGTCTTCTGCCTAAAATTTCATAAGAATATCTGCTAAAATCTAATAAATGAAATGCCGGAATAGGTAACTTTTTCAAATCCACCTGTTCTTGGGCCTTGGTAATTACTACTCCTTTTCCATCCTTATAACAAATACCTTTAACTGAAGCTAATTCAGTACTTTTACAGATATCTCTAACAACATACTCTGGCTCGCCAATAATGACCGCTCTAGCTTCAGTCTTTCTTAAAATTGCTTTCGGTTCAACCGTACCATGATAACCAATTAAATAAACCTCGTTATTAACTTCTTTAATCACTCTAACCGTGTCTAGGAAAGGAGTTATATCAATATTAGGACATTGCCATTTATCTAGTGAAGAAGAGGTAATAAAAATTTTGTCAAAATCCTTAGCAATTTGTTTCATCTTGTGTGGCCTGACCATTTGAGCACCAACATCAAGAATCTTAACCTCACAACCTACTTCCTCTAAGAGTGCAGCACAATTAGCTAAAGCTAAAGGAGGGAAAAAACGATTATAGGTATACTCACCTTTACTATAAGGGTAAGGAAATTTAGGTTTTACTAATAATACTTTCATAGCTAATACTTAAGATCCCAATCAAAAACACAATTGATAACTCGACGTAAGAATCTTAACGGCAGTTTTACTTGCAAGAAACTCTTTACGGCAAAAATAAAAGTACGCAATTTAAAACTATTTAATAAATAGGCTTTTGTGTGCAGTTGTTTTAAAGCCTTGATTCCTATCTCAGAAACAAGATTATCACTTTTAAATATTTCATTAATATTTATACCATTAGCATACTGATGATACCATAAAGAACCAGGAAATGGGTGAAAAATTGTGTAATTAATAAAATCAAAACCGATTTTCCGGGACAACTTCATATCAGCTTTTAGGCTATTCAAACCTTGTCCCGGCAGCCCAATCATAAAATATCCAGTTACCTCAATCCCTTCTCTACGAGCTACGGCTACAATTTTTTTGAGAAGCTCAGAATCACAAAATTTAGCCATTGATTTTTGTAAATTTTTGTCAAAAGATTCAACACTTAAACAAATACTATAACAACCCGCCTTTGCCATATCCGAAAAAACTGTCAAATCACCTATATCCTGAGGCGGTATACCATTAGGACACTGCCAGGCCACTTCTATCTCTGATTCTTTTAGCTTCTGACAAAAGTCTTTAACTCTATCTGTACCTCCACCAAAAAAATTAGGATCCTCAATATGAAATTCTTCTATACCATATTTATTTGAAATAATTCTAATTTCTTCAATCACGTTTTCAACAGAACGCCCACTCCAATTGTTACAGAACTCTGGCTCAGGACAATAGCTACACCGTCGATTACACCCACGACTAGTAATAATCTGTGTGTACTTTTTCTTTTTGGTAAACATTCCTTGATATTTTTCAAGAGAAAACAATTCTCGATCAGAAAAAGGAAGATTGTCAAAACTATCTCCAAAACTATAAATATCGTTAGATATAATCTTATTCTCAGAATAATAAATTAAATTTTTTACCGAATCAAAAGAGACCCTGCCCTTTATCGCCTCTATTAAGCTCGGAAAAACGTATTCACTTCCTCCAGCTATCAAATAATCAAAACAATCTCGATACTCGTTTAAAAGATCTTCTTTAAAAGCCTCGGCATATGGCCCATTAATAACTATCGGGAGTGAAAATAATCGTTTTATCTCTCTAGCTACAGGAATCGTATTAGTTAAACTGTAAGCTATCAAAGAAATTCCATAACAAGTTGCCGATATACTTACAATATCAATTCTTTCATTAGTTATTATATTTTTTAACTCCTCTAGCTCCGTAAAAGATAAATCAGTGGCAAAGACTTTATGTCCTTTACTTTTGAGAACAGCTCCTAATTGACTAATACCTAAAGGATAAGCCTTTTCAGTCTTTTTAAACGCTGGCTGGATTAATAAAATATTCATAGTTACCAACTAGAAAAAATCGCGTTTGTAATCGCTTCGGGATTAAGCTTGTGAATCTCTGCTAGCTCAATCTTTTGACAACACCAACATTCCTGACATTGAGGTTCAGGAAAATCATTCAAAATCTTTATTATATCTTTACCTAAAATTGGCCCCTTAGATTGGTTTAAGCGTGGACATAACTTAATATTGCTGTCAGGCTGAATATAACAAAATACCTTAGAAGTCGGACACTTAATCAATTGCCTTTTAGGCCAAAAACGCATTGCTCTTAAACCAGCTAAAGAATTACCAATAGGAGCATTCCTGCGTTTATATTCTATCAAATTATCAATTGCCCGACGGTAACTGTTTTTTTCGCAGGCAATAGGATTTATGCCTTCACCACCTAAAACTTTAATTGTAGCCGGTTGAAAATAAACTTTTACCTTATATTCATAAGCAAGATCGACAAGAAAACCAATAGACCCTAGATTAATTTTGCTTAAAACAGCTTGGATTTCAACCTTAATCTTTTTACCTAAAGCTTTGATAATCATTCTGATTGCGGCCTCAAAACTACCAGGCACACGTATAGAATCATGTATTTTAGGAGGACCATCAATACTGACATTCAAACAATTTACGTAATCGAGAAAAGAAAAATCACTGGGTACAGGATAACCCGTACTACACAAATAAGTATAAATATTTAACTTCTTGGCTCTGGAAAGAATATCCCTTAAGTCAGGTCTCAACAAAGGCTCTCCGCCGGTAAAGGATATAACTTTGCAACCTGACTTTTTTAGTTGAGACAATAGAAGTAGGCTCTCTTCCGTAGACAAATCTCGGTTTTCCTTCTGGGAAATATGACAATAAAGACAACTATGCGGACATTTATTTGTAAGCGCCCAACTTATAAAGATAGGCCTTCTTTGTTTCAAAAAAGGTGAACACAAAATATCAAAAGCTCTGGTAAATTTATTATTAAACTGCATTATCTGTCAAAAATTTTACACTTTCTAATAAATAATATGTATGTTATAATTATTAAAATTAACTTATTTCTTAGTATTTTAACATAAAAGACATTTAATGTTAAGCAAAAACGCCACACTTAACAACAAACCAAAAATCTTAATAACCGGGGCAACCGGATTAATCGGAAGTCATCTTGTCGAAAAACTAGCTACTGAGGATAAAAGCATACGTATTCTGATTATGAAAAACCCGCTTCAATCAATTGAAAACCAAACCTTAAACGAATTAAAAAAACTAAATATTAAAATTATCTATGGTGACTTACGCGATAAAGAGTCTCTAAAGCCTGCGCTTGTTGGAATAAATACCGTATTTCATTGTGCTGCTATATCACGCCCAATGAATATCCCCAAAAAAATGTACTATGATATTAATACTCAAGGCACTAGGAATCTATTAGAAGTTTGCCTGGAACAAAATATTGATAAATACATCCATATCAGCGCAATATCCGTATTAGGAGTAAGCCCTGACGGCCATCCTTTAAAAGAGAATGAGTACCAGCCAGAAAAGTCTTTAGACAATTACGATTTAAGCAAAAAACAAGCCGAAAGCATTGTTTTAGATTTTTACAAACAGCATAGACTACCGGTAGTAATCGTACGCCCACCTATGGTATACGGCCCTCGTTGCATAGCCAGACTAACAATGTTCAAGTATGTAAAAAATCGGCTCCTACCTCTATTTCGTAATGGCAAGGGATGCATGGAATTTTGCTACATTGACAACTTAATAGACGGTATATTATTAGCAGCATCATCTTCCAATGCTCTTGGACAGATTTATAACCTATCTGATGAAAAAGCTTACCCGATGCACACAGTTATAGAAACAATTGCTAAAGAACTGAAAGTAGGCCTCTGCCCAATACCCGGCCTAATAATACCAGCTAAAGTCTTAGGCTATCTAGTAGAGATGGCCGGTAAGATTTTAGGATTTTACCATCCTTTTTCTCCTCAGGTAGTAGACTGGATGTCTTATGATCGTTGCATCTATGACATTAGCAAAGCTAAAGGAGAATTAGGCTATCGGTCTAAGGTATCATTACAAGAAGGGATAAAAAGATCCGTAAAGTGGTACCGCGATAGAAACTTGATTTAATCCATTTTCTCTAACTCGCGCTGAAATTCAAAGGAATTATTAAATAGAATTTTGTTTCTATGGGTGTAGTCATCAAAAAACCATTTATCGTACAAGTATCTAACCGAAAACATAAACAGTAGTGCCAAAAACACCATACCTAAAATCCAGGACAATTTAACTTTCTTGAGTTTGCGATAACAAACTGGTGCTGACAAAAGAATAGGAAATAAAGCATAGTGCACTAGTTTAAACTGGCTAATTGACACAGCAAGAATATAACCTAAGCCTAAATAACTTAATAAACGGGTAAACTTATCTTTAGAGGGAATAAAAAAGAATATCACCTGGAAAAAGCTTGCCCCAATAATCCAAGCAAAAAAATCAATGTGATTCTTAAGGTTCAATCCCGAGCTTAAAGGGGTCGGATTCTTACTCAGGAAGTTCTGAAATAAACCAAAATAATCATAACGCTGAAAATAGTCCCAGACTAAAATTTTTCCCAATATATTCAAGTTCTTAGTAAAGATACCAAAACAAAAAATAAAAAGTAAAAGTAGAACTGTAACTACTCCCAACCGCTTATAAAGACTCTTTGATTCTGCTCTATCTAAAAACATTTTTGCGAAAATAATTGCCAAAGTCCAAGAAAAAACAAGAGATATCTCTTTCGTAAAAAAAGATAATATACACACTAAATAAAATAATGAAAACTTACGGATAGACAAAACAAAAATTTGTATTAACAATAAAAGAATCCAGAAATGAGTACTAATAGCAATATGATAAGGGTATTTAATTGTCAGCCAAAAATAACCACACATCGCTATCAATATTATTACCCCCCTTCTATAATCCGTGTCTTCCGAGGAAGATCCTTGAGCCAATTCCCAGATAATAACCGTCGCTAGTAAAAGACAGCAAAAAAAGAAAATATAGAATATAAAAAAAGAGTCACCAAAAACTACTGAATTTATAAAATAAATATAAGTCGGAATTAACTCATAAGTTAAATAGCCAAATCGCAAAGTATGTTCTAAATGCCAAAAAGGGAAAAAACCATTTTTAAGACTTCTGGCCATCCCAACCTTTTCATGAAGATCTGTTTGCGCTCCAATTGGAAGGCTAAGGATAGCCTCTTCTTGACAATTAAAAACAAAATTAGTGTTTTTTAACAATGGTAGTACAAAGATAGCCGTCAAGACTAACAAAACAACAAATACAGTTACAAAACGTTTTAGCGAAATTTTAAAATAAACTGGCAGGAAAAACTCTTTTTTATGTTTCACTCTTGAATAATAAGTAAAAGCAAATAACGATAGGGTAACCATGCTAGTAATAATCAAAAAACTCCAGCGCATTAGGGCTACTTCCAGAACTCTAATAATATTTATATTCAATATCAAAAGTAAAATACTTAGCAAGATTGCATTCAGTAAATTCGTAAACGAAATTTTACCACTCTTTCTTACCCCAAGTAACAAAAATAGTCCTGGGAAAAAATAGAAATTTATCAATCCTGAAAAAACGTAGATCAACTGGAAAAAAGCTACCGGAATACTAGTAGGAAAAAAACCAGAACTAAATACTTTTAGAGTTCCAGCAGAAACATTCATGACACCAGCAAGCACAAACAAACTCGTTAGGTAAATAAACAAATTACAAAACCAGCTTAAAATTAAAATATTTAATTTTACTCGCATCTATCTCTTTTGCTTCTTGCTCCTGGTAAACAAAATCCGCATAATATCTATTCCATATTTAGTACATTCTTTTATGCCCATAGACGAAGCTGCTTTGAAATACCGACTTTTTATTGGAACTTCTTTAATTTTCATTCTACAAGCCACGGCATACAAAAGAATTTCTATGTCTAAAGCATGATCGTCGGAATAGTTATCAAACGATAGACGTTCTAGAGCCTTACGGCTATAAAGGCGATACCCAGTATGAAATTCAGATAGCCTAGACTTAGCTGCAAAGTTTAACAAAGCCGTAGAAAACTTATTGCACAAAAACTTCCAATAAGGCATACCTCCCTCCAGAGCCCATTTCGGATTTAGCATTCTTGAAGCTAAAACCATATCACATTCTTCATTGACAAAAACACTTGTTAACTCGGGTATTACTTTCGGATCATATTGATTATCAGCATGAAGAATAATTACAGCGTCTACTTTTTGAGAAATAGCCTGGGCAAATCCGGTCTTCTGCGCCGCACCGCAACCTTTATTTGTCGAATGTTTTATGACCTCTAGCCCTAAACTCTTAGCTACTCTAGAAGTTTCATCGCTTGAGCCATCATCAACAACTAGTATATATTTCTTGTATTTAGGATCTAATTCCGAAATTACTAACGGTAAAGTATTGACTGAATTGTATGCCGGTACCACTATTAACAAAGAAAGATCTTGTTTCATTCCTGCCTCCTTTTGAATAAAGACACCTCTACAGAGTCCTTGTGAAAACTTTTAACAAAATACATATTTTCCTGAAACCACCTTTTTTTTTCATAAAATTCAGTTGCCTCAGACAAAGTAACAAACCAGACCCGCCTATACTTATTCTTTAGCGTAGAAATATCTACAGGGATAAAACTATTATCAACACTTAAAGGCTCTTTCGGCATCTGGACCTTGTAGTTAGAATATCCTCCTAAATCACCTTTCCATCTAGTATTGCCAGGTAAATATACTCTAAATTCCCTAGGTTCAATTTTTCCTCTATAAACCTGAAACGACCGATAGGTAAACATACTTGCGTGAACAATCGCATCATCAGGCTTTAGATTATCCTCAATAAGCTTAATTGAATCTTTAAATTTTAGCTTGGGAAAGACACCATAACGTAATTCTTTTTCAGCAATAACTGAATTATCATAATACCTCGGCAAGCTTATCGCACACCCGACAATAAGAACAGCCCCTAAGACAACTTTTACAGTTACAATATTTCCTCTAATCAAAAATCTTGATAATAAAAGATAAACAAAAGGAGATAACCATATAAAGTAACGCGGCAACAAAACCATATACTGTTGAAAAAGAATCAACGATAACAAAAAAGGAAATGTAATAATCACAATAAACAGAATTCTTTTAGATTGTTGTTTAATCAATACTCCACCAGCCAATAGATAAACTAAAAGTACCCCCCCTCCCACATACACAAATTGCTTTACGTTATGGTATCCAAACAAAAAATTACTGAAAATAGAAAATATGGTCTGAAAATTAATCGATTGACCATAATTAAACACTGACGCCCGGTAACGGCCAAAGGTTTGACAAGCAGCCGCGAAATGGGGAAGAAATGCTGACAAGAAAATTAAATGGGCTAGAAACCAATGAATAACCACACGCCGATTTCGATACTTAACTAATAATAAATAAATTGTTTGGGTAACAATGAATAAACCAGCTAAATAATGAGTATACATAGCGATTAGATTGATAAAAGCAATAAAATATACTAGAGCAATTTTTTTATCATCGCTAAGAAACTTAACTAACAAATATAACGATAGTAAACATAAAAACTGATATAAACTATAAGGGCCTAAGTCTTGAGCGTAATAAATCTGGAAAGGCATAAAGGCAATTATTAAAGTCGCAACTACTCCGGTTCTAAAATCAAAAAGTCGTTTGCCTAACAGAAATACTACACCTAAAGCTGCCATACTGAATAATAAAGGCAAAAGGCGCAAGATAAACTCGCCTTCTCCTAATTTCATCCATAGTTTAAGAAGAAAATCAAAAAAAGGAGGAAAATTTGAAAACCAGGATTTTCCGGTTAAATCAAAAGACATCTGCTTTGCACTTAGGATATGCAAAGACTCATCATACCAAAAATTATACTCGGCTATCCTGTATAAACGTACCAGCAAAGCACTAACAGCAATTATTGATAATAAAAAATAATTACGCTTCATTTAAAATACTTCTAACTTCTTTCGCTATTCCTCGCACTTGGGCCTCAGTCAAACAAAAATAGTTAGGAATTCCTACCAATTTATTACTCAAATCTTCTGAAACAGGATAATCATTATCATCGTCAATAAAGGACAGCCTACTGCAAGCATGGATATCTTCTCGCTGGGTATCAATTCCTCTAAGCAACATCTTCTTACGAAAATTATTCTTGTCAGTAACTAAAATCTTATAGGCAGAATAGATATTACCATCCTCAAAAGAATCTAAAATTATCGAAAGGTCAGCTAATTCTTGATTAATTATTTTCGAATTTACAATTCTTTTCTGATTTTTTTGGTCAATGAAAGATAACTGCTCTAACCCAACTGCTGCCTGAAAATCACTAAGTTTATTGTCAGAAGTTAGCAAAAAACTCTCACTAACTCGCTCGGGATCTTCCCCAAACAAAAGGTCTAGCAAATTAATATTTTTATACAAATAGAATAATTTCATTAAAGGAAATACAAAAATTATAAAAACAATACGTTTGCTAAATAACATAGCCATAATATGCTTAATAATTTCCTTTACAATAACAACACGACTAGGTGCATAGCTTCGAATCATTCTTTTCTTTATAGCCCCAGCAACAGCAGAATCAGCAACTGTTATCATTCCTCCGCCAAAACACATCAAATCCTTTCCTAAACCAAAGCTAAACAAGGCAGCATCGCCAAAACTCCCGGCTTTTTTGCCATTATACTCAGCGCCTAAAGCCTGAGCACAATCTTCTATTAAAAATAAGTTATTAGTTTTTACTAGATCAATAAACTTATCCATATTAGAAACCCGACCAAATAAGTGAGTAACAATAACTGCTTTAGTTTTAGAGGTTATTCTTTTAGCTAACTGTTCTAAATCAATACTCGCTGTTTTAGGATCAACATCAACAAAAACAATTTTTATACCTAAAGATTGGATTACTGAAGGGATAGCATAGTAGTTAAGGTTATCAACTATAATTTCATCTTCCAAACTCACTCCTAAGGCCTCTAAAACCAATACTAATCCTTTGCGAGCTGAAGAAATCCCAAAAGCATAAGCAACCCCTAAGTAGGCAGCAAACTTCTCCTCAAACTCTTTGCATGAACCTTTAAAGTTTTTTCCTAAAAATATAAAACCAGCTGACTTCCTTAGTATTTTTCCTGATAAGTGTAGGCAACGTCTTGGTATAGGCCACATATTAGTTAAAATTTAAAAAATTCCTAAGATTTAGAACCTTTGCCATCCTTTTATAGTTTAAAAAATAAAAACCGGTATAGTTTAGCGCATGTCTCAGTAAAAAGTCTAATCTAAAAATTACATGACGATAGAATTTTTTCTGCAACTTCATTAACTTATCATTAGAAACTTTACTCAAATTTACCAAATTATCATCATAATGGTATAAAACGCTACTCGAAGAAGAAGGTAAGCTCTCTTTATATTCCTGGTATGCCGGTGCCCCAGGGTAAGGTGTAAAGATACAAACTTGTAACATGTCAGGTTGCAAATCCCTTGCTAACTTCATACTCATCTCTATCTCTCTTTCGGTTTCTGTGGGCGAACCAATAATAAACATAGCATCTGTTGCTATTCCTAATCGCCTTGTCCATGAAAATACTTCTTGTGACCTATTAATCCAATCTTGGCCTTTGTCAGTCTTTTTTATAAGTTCTAAAACTCGAGGGGAACCTGACTCTACTCCTAAACGAATAAGTATGCATCCGGCTTGTTTCATCTTCTGCAAAAATTCAAAATCAAGCTCATCAACACGAGCTTGACAAATCCAAGGTAAACGAATATTCTCTCTAATCATGTGCTCACATATAGATTCAGTATATTGACGAGAAAAAACAAGACTATCGTCTTCGAAAGAGATAACATTCGCACCTAAAGATTTTAAATACTCTATCTCCTTTATAACATTTTCTACTTCTCTAAACCTTACTTTTTTACCATAACTTTCTCGTAAAATCTGGGTACAGAAAATACAATTATGAGGACATCCTCTAGTCGCTAACAAAGACCCCCAAATAACTTTTTTCCATATCTTTAAGGGGTAATGATAATAATAAGAGCTCAATTCCTGATTTTGATAATGAGGAAACGGCAACTCGGTAAGATTATCTACAATATTTAATTTGCTTCTATCTATTATCCCTTTGTTGCCAGTAGTAATGTATTCTGTTACAGCTAACTCCGACTCCCCTTTAAAAAAGACTTCTTTGCCAAAGAAATTTCCACAATAGGTAGGATATTGTCCCACCAATATCACCTCATACTGAGGAAATCTTCTTATTTTTTTCAATATCCGTTCACAGTCAGAATACTCAAGAGAATTAACCTGTATAACAATATACGTGGGATCATATTCACTAATCAATGAGAGCACTTCATCATCCATATACTGCTTAACCCTTAAATCAAAAAATTTAACCGGAATGTTTTTTCTCCTTAAAAGACTTTGTATATATTTTAAAGTCCAAGGCAAACAGCAAGAACGAGGATGTGTTCCTTCTTGTTCTTTAGAGGAACCTGACCGTAATAAAAGAACTCTTTTTTTTATCATCGCATTCCCAAAATATAGCGTTTGATATAAATCAAATTGTATTTTATCCCAAGACCGGTAGGAAATATTTTATTACGCCCCCATAGATATTTCCAAAAAATACCTAGAAATTTATACAATTTAGAAAAAGGTAATTTTATTATTACCGGAACTAATTTAAGTAAAAAAGAGAACTTAACTACTACTGAGAATATTCTTTGGAGGTTTTCTCGTTGGCGTCTTTTCTCTATCGGATAAAAAGATTTATCATAATAATCTCCAAGACTATCCCAATCATCAAAAGGATAAAGCTCAACCATCTTTGTTCCAGGATAGGGAGTGCACATACTAGTTATAGAGTAATCAGCACCAGCCTTAATATTTAATTTCAAAGTATTAATATCGTCTTTTAGGTTAGTTCCTGGAATACCTAGCATATTCTGCAAAGCTATGTTTATACCATTTTTCTTTAGTAAATTACAAACCTTAATGATTAATTCATTGCTCATCCGGCGGTTTAATATTTTTTCCCTTAAATCAGCATCAGCAGTCTCTACACCCATAGAAACACTAAAACAACCTGCTTTCTTAAGAAGCCTTATGGCTTCTTCATCAATCATATCTACCTTAATATGGCAATGAAAAGGTAACTTTATTGTTTTAGAATAGACTTTTGCAAATTCGCCTAACCATTTTTTATTCTGCACAAAGATATCGTCTTCAAAATTTATAAAATTTAATCTATTCTTTGTAGCTTCCTCCTCTATTTCACTAACCAAGTTTTCGACACTACGCACACGAACATATTGACCTTTGCCTTTACAAAGTTTTCTAAAAGCAGAATTATAGCAATAAGTACAATTATAGGGACACCCTCGTCCAGCAAGAAAATTCCTCATTCGGAATTTTTTAAAAAGCGGGTATTTCGAAAAAACAGTACGGTCAGGAAAAGGAAGTTGGTCAAGGTCTTCTATCAAAGATCCTATATCATTCTTGTAAATTTTTCCGTCTTTTTTAATCCAGCAATTCTCTGTCCCAAGATAATTACCCTTAATATTATTACTCAAGCTTACGACAGCTTTTTCCCCTTCTCCCCGACATACAACATCTACACCTTCTTTTTGAATAATTTCAGGGTAAAAAGTAGCATGCGGGCCACCAAACAAAGAAACAAAATCTAAATCCTCTTTCAATCGTGAATTTAAATCTAAAAACTTACGGTGATATCCAGTTTTTATTGAATAAGCTATTATATCTGGGGCAAATTTCTTTAAGTCTCCAAATTCTTTTTTCAATCGGGAAATCTCGAATAAATCAACATCAACACCATATTGTCTAAGAACTGCTACTAGATACAATATCCCTAATGGTTCACGCCCAAAATGTGACTTATGAAAATAATCGGTTATAAAAGCTACTCTCATTTCTAAAATGCTAAGGTTATTTTTTTTCCATACTCTAGACCTGCTTTTAGGCTTTCCTTGGCTTCTTGGGAAATATTCTTTAAGAAACTATTAACTATTCTGTCATTGCCAAACTTCTCTCCCAAAACTTCGCCAAAACCGCGATAATAAAACTTAATATCTGAATCATTAAAAAAACACCTAAAAAACTCCTCTCCTCTGGCAAGATTCAAATCACTATCAATTGCAAAAGCTTTAGCAACACCAATGAGATAATCTCCTCTATATTTTTGAGGAATAAGATTAATTGTAAAATTAAACTCTTTCAGCTGTTTCTGTTTCAAACCCGGCCATAGAGATATACCTTCTCTTTTGTAGACAATCTCCTCTAAATCATTCTTGCGCACCTGGGCCCATAAGACCATTGAACCAAAACCTTTGTAAGCATATTTCCTGTATTTTAAAGGCACTGACTCAAAAAGAGCATGATCACCATTTATACAAGCTTGAAATCCAAAAGCCTCATAAGCAACCGACCTCTCCTGCTCAGGAATTTTTTCCATTATTTCAATCGCTTTATCAGCCTTTTTGGGCAAATAAGTCTTCGCTACAAACCACCCTACTCGAGAATAAGTAGCACCCCTGTAATCCTTAATGTTATTAAATCTATCAAGATCTACTGCTTGCAGATTCCCTCCCCAAGCTAAAAAAATAACCAGCACCGAAATAACTACGCTTTCCAATAGTTTATTATTCAATTTTTTGAAAACAGTAGAGAGACCAAAAGCAATAACTAAAAAAATGAAAGGATACAAAACTACTAAATAGCGATAACCATTCCACCCATCCCAGGGTTCTAATTTAAAATTAGAAAAACTTAAAACAAGGCAAAATAAAATAAAGTAGACTAGACTAAAGGTGAATATTTTTCTTCTTATCAAGTTAGATCGACTACGATTTACCAAAAATATTTCTTTGATAACCACGAAAATTAATATAAAAAATATAAAGTAATATATGTAGTTAAAAAAATTATTGGGATTATTAAAAAACATAAAAGAACTGGGAATATTTTTAAAAATTATAACCAAAAAATCTTGTACCCGAGCAAATATATTATCTAAAACAAAATAACTTCCGATGCCTTTCATATTAATTTGCAACAATGCATCTTTATGCAATAAATTGTAGTAAATCCCCGGGGAATACCCTACCAATGAACCAGCTAAAAAAATATAGCTTCTAACCTTAATGAGTGCTTTTCTATCAATAAGTAACCAGAAAATAAACATGGATAACAGAAAAACTCCGAAGATCTTAGTCGCATAAAGAGCAATCCCACAAAAAAGACCGAATAATAGAGATAAATATTTTTTTGTCTTTATATCTTCCTTAAAATGAATACATGAAAAAAATAGCAAAGCAATAATTATATAAAAATTAGCCTGTCCATGACCACCCCAGCTAATCAGAGATACCTTGGTAAAAGTAGGGGGACAGAATATGAGTAGCAATGCTGATATTATTGCAGTATGCCTATCGAAAAAATGATTAATATAAATAAACCACAAGATTACAACAAGACAACTTAAGAATAATCCTACCAATTTAAGGGAAACGTAGGTATTCCCCAAAATAAAGAAAAAAGGCACTGCTAGGAGACCAATGACTATAGCATCACCTTTTTCAGAATGATATTGGTAATGAATTAAAGGCATAATAAGGGATGCATTGAGCAAATGTTGAGCAATCAAGCCAGCATGTCTTTCACGCACTTGAAAAGTATCATAAAAAAAAGATATTGCCGCTATCGACCATACTAGAAGAAATAAAATAACAATTAAAATGATTGATAAAGAATTTACCTTAATAAAACCACCTCTGCTATATCCTGTTGCTTTCTTTTAGCCACTTAAGAATCTTATTGATAAAGCCCGGGCAAACCCTGTTTAACATATAAAATATATAATTTTTCCAACCTAAAATAACAAATCTCTTATCTTTCTTTATCGCCGTTAAAATCTTTTTTGCTGCCAGATCAGGAGACATACTCCCAAAACCTGAGTTCCTTTTCCCTTGATGGTAAAAAAGATTATCACTAAAATTTGTGCCTGTTTTTCCCGGAGATACCAGAACTACTCTGATATTATCTTTTTCAGCTTCTATTGAAAAAGCCTCGCTAAACCCTCTTAAGGCAAATTTCGTTGCTGAGTAAAAAGCTTGGCTAGGCATAGCCTTAATACCTGCCATTGAAGAAATATTTACTATAATTCCCCCACCCTGATTTTTCATATAAGGATAAACTTCTCGAAGACAATAAACCGCACCGTAAAAGTTAGTTTTCATCATCTTTTCTAAAGCTTCTATCGGAGTAGAAACAGCTAAACCACGACTTCCAAGACCAGCATTATTTATTAAGATATCAATTCTGCCAAAATAAGCTACTACTTCCTTCACCATAGCTACCACATCTTTGATATTGCTAATATCGGTAAGCCTAATAAGTGAAGAACCTACGGATTCCCTACAAAGATCATAGACTTTATCCAATTCCACTTTATTGCGAGCAACTAAAACCACCTTAGCCCCCTCTTGCGATAATTTATAAGCACAACTTTTCCCAATGCCGCTAGAGGCTCCAGTTACTATTACTACCTTATCTTTAAAGGTAAATCTCATATTAAAAGTTCTTTAGTTTTTCCCATAATACTGGCATTTGCTCAAAATTGTCTATTGGTTTCAAATACTTATCAATAAATTCCTTATCTTCTCCAGCTAAACATAAATCCTTTGATTGATCAAACATTCCTGAATCCTGTATCTTAGCCCAAATGCTTTTCAAGGAATCACGCCTTATATTACCAAAAGAAATTTGTACTACCGAACAAGGTAAAACATCACCATAAGTAGTGATATAAACCTGTTCCCTTCCTGCAGAACATTGACTACGAAAAAGACCAGTTTGTGTATCCCTAATAACATGAGGATACTGCACTAATTTTTTTAATGTTCCCCTTTCTTCCTCTCCTAAAAGAACACCGTAATCCTGAGCCCAACCTCCACAAACTGCAGGCACAACTAAACCTAAAATCCCTTTTTTTTCTTGAGCTATTGCAACTAATTCCCAGATTTTTCTGCTAGTGATACTTTCTTTCGTTACTACCGTACTTAATTCATATAATAAGCCTTCAGATTTAATAAACTCTATAGACCGCATTATTTTTTTAAACAATCCCGGCCAACCACGCTTCTTGTCATGCTCAGCTTCTAAGGGACTATCTAGGCTAATTTTTATATAATCTAAACCGGCTTTCTTTAATTCTTTAATTTTTTGCTCATCCAAAAGAACTCCATTGGTACTAATGCTTATAAAAGTTTTTTTGACTTTAAAACATTTTATTATCTCTATTAAATCTTTACGAAGAAGCGGTTCACCTCCGATAAGATTTACTTGAAATATTCCCAAAGAATAAGCTTGGGCAGCTATACTTCTAATTTCATCAAGAGTTAATTCCTTACGTTCTGGATTTTTTAGCTTAGAGGAAGAACATTTCTGACAGCTACATTGACACTTATAGGTTATTGATAATTCTAATTTTCTTAATATCGACTTTTTAAAAATCAAAGCTGCAACAATACTTTTTGTTACACTTAAAATTAAAAAAGGTTTTCTTTTTATAAACTTAAAGTATTTTTTATAACGTCTTAAATTCATGATCTAAACTCCTACTTTTAGTATAATTACTCTTAGTTAACATTCTCATTAATGATAAACCCCCTATGAATAAACTACGTAGTTGATCTAAACTCTTAATTGAAAAAAACCGTTTTATTATGTAGCTAGGCCTTAAATAAAATTTTCGATAAATTTGCTTAACTTTTTTTCTAATGTAACTTTTATCAAATTGATCAAAATCACAAAGTCCTTCATACACCTTAGGAATTTCCCTAGCAAAAATTGACTCTTTATTTTGGTCTGTAATTGCTGAGTAAAATCGTGAACCTGGATAAGCAATGGTAGCAGTAACAGTTAGTATGTCCGGATTAAGCTTCAAAGCAAAGTCGCTAATATCTTCAATATCGCTATGATTTCTTGCCGGAGGCCCAACCATAAAAAATAGCCTAGTTTTAAAACCATATTTTTTTAACAACTTCATCCCCTCGAATACTTGATCTTTGGTAAATCCCTTAACCCGTTTAAGTATTTCATTATTTGCAGATTCAACCCCAAGAGAAATCTGATAACACCCGGCTTTTTTCATTGCCTTAAGCATTTCTTCATCAAAAGAATCAAAACGACTATAACAATCCCATTTATACTTATATTTGTTCTTTATTATCAGACTGCATAGTTTCATTATCCAATTCTTATCCAGCGTAAAAGTATCATCACGAAATTGAAAACAATCTTTTTTAAAATTATCATAAAGATAATTCATAAGCGAAAGAGTGTATTCCGGTGAATGTTTTCGGTAAACATTCTTCCAGAAACCTGGCGAAGTACAAAAATAACAATTGCCAGTACAGCCTCTGCTCACAATAAGGGAAATCATTTTCCCTTTTATTCCTAAATTATTGCTAAGATAATAGTTTTTAAGAGGTAGCAGGTCATAGGCCGGGAAGGGAAGACTATCTAAATTCTTGATAAAATCTCTCTCTTCATTCAAAACTATTTTTTCTTGCTGTCTAAAACCTAATCCCTTAATCTGTGAAAAATCACCATTGCCCTCCAAAACCTTGCAAAGTTCGAGAAGAGTCTCCTCTCCTTCACCTCTTACCACAAAGTCAATAAAGCTATTAGCCAAAACTTCCTGAGCTAAAAATGTAGGATGATACCCTCCAAGAACTATTCTAGAATTAGGCAATTTCTCCTTCAGCCTCCGGCTAAGAGCTAAAACCCTTGAATAAAGCGGTGAATTGGCAGTAATAGCTATGATATCGGGCTTTTGAGATATAGCTTTATCTACTACCTCCTCTAACTTAAGCCCTAAAGCCGGGCTATCGATGATATCAACATCATAAGAATACTGTCTTAAGTAAGCAACCAAATAGGCTAAGCCCAAAGGAGGCAAAACTGGTGCACTATCAGCAAGAAACGAAAATATTTCCTCTTTTTTATAAGGCGGGTATATAAATAAGATTTTCATTAATATTACTGGTGTTAACTATTATTTATGTCGTTGCACAAAGAATCCAGCAAAATATCTTTTCCCTTAAATAAAAGATTAGAAGTTACTACACGATTTTTATTAATTATACCTTGATTGAGTAAATTCTTAATTTTTTTTCTAAGACTTTTAGTACTTAAATACTCGGGAAAAATCCAATCAAAACCAAATATACCCGAACTCACAGCTCTAAGTTCCTGATTATCCAACAATCTAAAACCCGGTATTAATAAGGCCGGAGTATTGGTTGCGACCAACTCATTAACAGTATTGAAACCAGCTTCGGAAATTACCAACCGGCTCTTTTTGAACTCCTTAGGTAAGTCTTTTATATATTCATATTGCCGTGATTTACCCGAAAGAAGCAATTCGTAGTTGCTTTGATTAAAAGGCCCGGTAATATAAGTAATTTCTGAAGAAACCCCTAAATCCATATTATACAAAGCTTCATTAGCCACTAGTAACAACTTGTTTGAACCTCGTAACCCTCCTCCACCACAAGTAACAGTAATTTTTTTTCTCTTAACAACTGTCGGCTTTTTGTCAAAAATTGATAGTATCGGCGGACAGTAATGTACGTTTCCAAAAGACTTATCCTTTATTAAAAAAATATTCTTTGTTTTGAAAACTTCAGAAGCCTCAACCATAAAGTAAACTTTTTTGAACAAAGAATAAAATCTCTTCCTAAAAAATAATTCCTGGTGAGTATCCCTTAACTTACAAGAGATAAAATAACAAGGGTATTTAATATTTTTTACTAAGCTTGGACTGAAAAAAAGTGAAAAGATTACGGCTTCAGGAGTTATTTGATCCAAAAATCTTGATAATTGCAAGTCGTATATATTATCTATCGCTCCACCTAGGCTAAGCTCGCTCTTTTTTTCAAATTGGTCTATCTTCAAAAAACATCCGGCTGGAAAAGAATTAGAATAGTCACACTCACTTATAACAATAGGATAAAATTTTCTGCTTTTGAAATATTTAAAAAGGCCTTTAACAACAGATAGATGCCCTTCTGTCCCGGCAGAACTTAACGATACCAAAGCAATATTTTTGCGTTTATTCACTATAGCCCTATCTCTGTCGATTATTTGAGTTCAATTTAAAAAATACGTTAACTTATCTTACTTTATTTAATACATATTATATAGTATAAAATAATAATAGCAAAACAAAAGAAACTTATAAATGTTGACAAAAAATCAATTACCACTAAAATAATAGTAAGTGTATTAAGGAAGAAGGATGATAAAAAATTCTAAAGACTTCACGAATAAACCTAAAGGAAAATTACTCGATTTAATTGTTGCTACATTCTCTGTTATCGTAATAATATTTTTTGGAATTATTATTTATAAAAATTCTGAGGCAGTAAAAACCTCAGATTTTTTAAATACAGTAATAAAACTGTCCCAGAAAGAAAACCCTCAAGAATATAAACTTTACCTTACTAAAGCTTTGAAAAAAGCCAAAAATAAAAAAGTCAAAACACTAATATATTCTAAACTTGGTGATGCTAACCTTTTCTTAAAAAACTACCCAGAAGCAATAAAAGCATATAAAAGTTCCTGCAATTTATACCCTACTAATCCAGAAGTACATGCAAACCTAGGCTTAGCTCTTGGTGAAATGGGAGAACGTGAACAGGCTATAAAAGAGTTAAATATTGCTAAAAAACTTGACCCTAAAATTCCTCAAATCTACAATAATCTCGGTACGCAATTTGCTAATCAAGAAAAAAATTCAAAGGCTATAGCTAGCTTAAAAAAAGCGATTGAAATTAACCCAAAGTTTTACCGAGCTTACGCAAATTTATCAGCGGTTTATTTTAAACTTAAAGACTACGAGAATACAAAAAAATATATCAATCTAGCTATTAAAAACGGAGCGAATAATATTCCTGCTCTTAAAGAACTCTTGCAACAACAAACAGTTGAATTGGATAAAAAACTTAGCAAAACTTCTCTCGAATAACCCTAACAAAGCGTATTTCTAGCCTACTTCTCATAAATATAGTTACACCAGGTATAAATATAATTTTTTTCTCACCTTTTAAATCTTTGTATATTCTTTCTAATATGGTTAAACCACACTTCCGACCCTTAAAAGTCTTAAATCTTCGTATAAAAAGGTCAAAATTAAACAAAATAGCTTTAGCCATTCTATTTTTTTTATCTCCCTGATGATAAAGACTAAACACTAAATCCACCCAATTATCTATATTTTTAGGATTTTTCTCTACACATTTACAAAAATAACCCTCTGCCTTTATAAAATCGTTATCTAAATAATAGACATAGCCAGCTAAAGCAAGCACTGTCTCACGATTACTCAACCTTAACCATTTTTTGATCTTTCCCTTTAGCACTATCAATAACCGCGGATGGTCAAATATTCTGTCTGCCAAAAAAGGAAAAACGCTATCTGGTTAATATTGAATATTTACCCTTTTGCCTACTCAAAAACCACATAAAGCAACCCTATATCAAATTTCATAAATTTCCTAAAACTTCTTACCATAAGTTACCTAAATGCATTGATTGCAAGATACACAAATATTGTTATGCCATACCCACCATTCTCGATAAGCTATTAAAAAACAAAATAAAACCCCTCGTTGATAAACCCAACGAGATAGTCCTGGAAATAACAAAAAACTGTAATCATGATTGCCTTATGTGTTTTGCTAAATCAAAAACCAACAAAAATCAAGAACCCGACATTACTCAAATTAAAGCAATTATGAAAGAAATGAAAAACTTAGGAATAAATACAATAAGATTTACCGACAGAAAACCGCTTTTGAGAAAAGACCTTTTTGAGATTTTAAAACTTGCTAAAAAAACAATTTTTATGTTATCTTAAATACAGACTCTACGCTTTTATCGGTAAATAAAATACAAATTCTGGAAGAATTTGTAGATAATATATTGACTTCTGTACATGGCTATAATCAAATTACAGAGACCCAGATTACCGGAGATAAAAACTTATTTAAACAAAAAATAAAGAATATCTACCAAATACGTGCAGAAATTGCAGTTTTTTACGACACTGTGGGAGGGGGAAGCAGGTTTTTAGCTTTTCAAAATTACAAAAGTTATTTTAAATCAGATCCTTTAGCTACTATTCTTCGCACTTAATTTCCTAAGAAATATCGCTCGACAAATTGCGACAGATCCATACCTTTTTCGCAATATTTTCTTATATATTCATCGTTTATGTCACGACATGCGCTCTTTTTATTCTTAGTACTCAAATAATAACTAGCAAAATCTGAAGCAATTGCGTCAATAATTCTCTGGGGTTCAGAGCTTAATAAAACTCGACAACCTAACTTATAAACATAAGCATCATTACCAATAATCTGCATACAAGATACTACATTACCATTTTTAAAAGCACTATAAAATGCGAGCGCTCTTGACACATCTTGCTTGTCATATGTATCTCCCCTAATATCACAATTTCCTTTTAGCATTTCAGGATCTAAATTTAAAAGAGCCTGACACACTAATCCTTCAGATTTTGTTAAGCCAGAGCAATCCCTCTTTTTTAAACCCAGGCAAACTCTTTGGTCAAAACCTTTAAGAACCTTGCAGCGGCCTATAGCTAAGTTATTCAGCGCTATCAACTCATCCATTTTCTCCTGACATGCTTGAAAATTATCAGCTGCCTTACAAGCAGTAGATGAATTCAAAACCACTGCTTTGTAAACATATAATTCATTTATTCCATAAGAGTTTTTATAACGTTCCGTCCATTGTTGAATTAGCTGGCCGTCATCTATTTGTTCTTTTGCTTGAGCTATCGGCATAAAAATCTGGAGAGTAGAACGCTCCTGGCTAAAAGTTCTTTTAGCTTCGCATAAAAAGAACAAACACAATACTATACTCGCTAATAAACATACTTTTTTCTTATTCATGATATCTCACCGGCGTTTAAAGATTGATAACCATTATTGTGTAGTACATTATCATGTGCGCTATTTGTGTGAACTGGAATCAGCCGCCAACAGTGACTGAAACCCGGCACATTATCTTTCTTCACGTCTGTTATCTGATCTACCGCAGGAGTATTAGTATAGGGAGTATCTATAGGTGCCGCCGTACCGGCAAACATCACATTAAAAATCAAGGCACCTGAAATTATACCAAACCCCAGTTTCATCAATCCTTTCCTATTATGGCTGGATATTTTACCCTTTAAAAATTTTCCTAATCTGCATTTTGGTTTCCTAAATTTTCCCATTTTTACCTCCTCTTCTAATTTTATAATATCTAGTTCCTAAATAATGTCAAGTACTCTTTATTCTCAATTATCTTCTTAAAAAGGTATCGAAATTGAAACTTTTGTATTTTATAAGTTGCGCTATTGCACAGCTTCACGACGGAAGAACCTTGCTGAGCATAGTTTAATACCGGACATGCCCCTCCCCAAGCCTTATAAGGCGAAGAGTAATCCCTATCTTATTCCAACGGCCGATTGCTTCTCCCAATCTATTAACATAACATATTGCGATAGAGTCTTGGCCCCAGCGTAAATATTCATCAACAATTTTTTTAAAGTATCAGCTGTAACTATTAATCGACAAGAATTTATCCATTCTATATAATTATAAAGATTATTTTGGCCCTGTTGCCACGACACAGAATATTTGTTTTTGATTAAATCTTCTAATTTTTTCCAATAGGTTTTTGGCCAGGCTTTATTAATCCACCCTTTGCTTGTTGTCCAATTAAAACCTATATCACATTTAACTTTTGATTGTGGCTGATAAATGCCCTTCTGTACCAGCCGAACTCAATGACACTAAAACAATGTTTTTGCACTTATTCACCATGTTTCTCGCCCTTATTTGTTGTTAGGAATCTGGTTAGAAAACGTATCAATTTACCTTACATAATTTTGTATTTATTTTATTAAATAAAGCAATAAAAATAAAGTAAAAAGCTTTATAGAACTTGACAAAAAAACGATTATTGATAAAATAATAGTCAACTATAATAAATAACAATGACAAAAAATATCGATAAACTTAAGAAAAAACCGCTAGATTTATTTATTTCAATATTCTGTATTCTAGCACTTATATCCTTCGGAATCATTATTTATAAAGATTTCGATAAGATTAAAACTTCCAACTATTTAGATAAAATAAAAACACTATCAAAAAAAGAAAATCCTCAGGAATACAAGCTTTACCTTGTAAAAACTTTGGAAAAAACAAAAAACAAAAAACTTAAAACACTGATATATTCCGAACTTGGTTACATCAATCTTTCCTCAAAAAACTACCCAAAAGCAATAGAAGCATACAAAAATTTGTACAATTTAGATCCTAATAATTCAGAAATATGTGCAAATCTGGGATTAGCTCTTGGTGAAATAGGTAAACATGAAGAGGCTATAAAATATTTAAATATCGCAAAAGAACTTAACCCTAAGATTCCTCAAATCTACAATAATTTAGGAGTACAGTTTGCTAGTCAAGGAAAGATTTCAGAAGCGATTGCCAATTTGAAGAAAGCAATTGAAATTGATCCAAAGTTTTATAGAGCTTACACAAACTTAGCAGCAATCTATTTCAGACTTAAAGACTATACAAATACAAGAAAATACATTAACTTTGCTATCGAAAATGGAATAAATACAGCGCCTGCCTTTAAAGAAATGTTACAACAACAATTAACTGAGCTAAACAAACTTGAGAATACGACTACCAAGCTTCCCTAAAAACAAACCCAATTCTTTAATTTGTATTAATTAAGCACCTTTTCAATTGTATCTTGACTGATATCCTCACTCGGTAATGACAAGCTATCACCCTGTTTTATTATATAAAGGAACAAAAATTTAAACGCCTTTACGTATTTTAAAAAACGATATTTTGATATTCCATGAAAACGGGATTCGTGGCGAATCTTTATCTCACAAATGCCTAAATTTATCTTTCTACCTAAAAGGAGAATGAGCCTATACAAGTTCTTACACAACTTTTGGGCTACTTTCTTAGCCGCCTTACTTTGAAATGCTTTAAATGTACAGCTAAAATCATGAAACTTAATTCCGATAGCCTTGATAATATTCTATTTCCGACCTTTGAAGGGAAAACCTTGGTTAAATAAGAATCCTTTCTGTTCTCCCGCCAACCGCAAACCATATCATAGCCCTCTTAAATCTTATCAACAAAAAAAGGTATGTCTTCAGGACCATTTTGAAGATCTGCATCCATGGTAATGACTATCTTACCTGTGCTAAAATTAATTCCAGTAGAAAGTGCTCGTGATTGACCATTCCTCGTTTTATGTTTTATAATTACTATTTGCTTAAATTTTACTTTTAATTTACATAAAATATCAAAAGAATCATCTTTACTGCCATCTTCTACAAAAATAATTTCATAATCAAGATTTAATCTTTCAATAACAGAAATATTTTTTTATAAAGAATTTCTAAATTTTGGGCTTCATTACAAACTGGTATAACTATAGATAAATCTTTATTACTACTTTTGTTTTGATCTTGTTTTATCATAATTATGTTATCTTAAGAAAAAATTAACGACTAATCTTATAAAAGGTATATTTATTCTTACCTTCAACATACTCTTTGTAAGACTGCAATTTAAACTTTTTCTTCATCATTTCACAATTTGCCTTACATAAATCACTCTGCGGAAAATCAAAACAACAATAATCTTCAAAAAAAAGAAGCAAATTTGTACCTTTAAAGGCATCATTTTGAAATTTATAATCTCCCAAAAAATAATTTATATCTATAACATCTAAATCTGTAGTAGACTTTAAAATGGTAGGCCAATTAGCCACAATAATCGCATGAGACGGAATGTCTTTTTCTGCTAATTCTGGAATTCTCGTTTCAAGTTTAACACATGATGAATCATACATACCCTTAGCTTTCAATGTATAAGGAAAAAGAAAAATAATAATAATTGAAATAAAGAAAAAAATAAATAAATTATTCCATTGTTTCTTCAAACGCATTTTGTAAAATAAATTAAAAAGTAGCAACAAACTATGTCCGGAAAAAATTACAATTAAAGGATAAAATCCTATGAAAAATCTATCTCTACCTCCAATAGTTTGAACCCATGAAGAGAAAAAAAGAATCCAATATAAAACAAACCAAGCAATCAAAAAATAAACTTCCCTTTTTTGCTTGAATAACATATAAATAAATCCAATAACTGATAAAATAAAAATAAAAAATGGCATATACATTTCATTAAAGATGCTCGGTCCAAAATGCATCGAATTATAAATCAAATTCGATAAACTCCAGTTATTTCCCTTAATCTGCCCTAAGCTTTCTTTCTCCAACCAATTTATTGATCCATTAAAGTCAAATGATTGTAGAACCGCTGGCAAAACCAAAATAAGAAAAACAAATAATATTAAAAAGATTTTATTTAAGGAAAGTCTAATTTTAAAAAATAAAAAACCAATAAAAAACAAAGGAATGAATATACAATTCTCCGGCCTAACTAAGGCAGTAAAGACAAGCGAAAATACAGCTAGCCATAGCAAAGAATTTATTTGTTTTCGATAATATAAAAAACAGAAAAATAAAGACAAAGTTATAAAAAATAATGCTGGCACAT